>ERZ773108.2201-NODE-2201-length-17244-cov-3.793414_pt1 | contig 17244 bp, 18 predicted proteins | sample MGYA00580570_ERZ773108 | MGnify/ENA primary metagenome ERZ773108 (study PRJEB29015, sample SAMEA2737840) | human gut metagenome | biome: human gut; feature: human-associated habitat; material: faeces | place: China | collected 2012 ...
ACCTGAAAGAATTAAGTTATCGTAAAACATTATATTCTGCTCAACGCTGGGCGAGGGTATTTTAGTACCTGAAAGAATTAAGTTATCGTAAAACAATTTATAGATTCTTTAAAATCATAGTTTCATTTTAGTACCTGAAAGAATTAAGTTATCGTAAAACTTTTCTCAATTTCATCAATCTACGAGTCATATTTTAGTACCTGAAAGAATTAAGTTATCGTAAAACTGCGTGTATGCGTTTCCGTTTGCTGGAGAAATTTTAGTACCTGAAAGAATTAAGTTATCGTAAAACGAGTTAATTATTCCATTAACTTCTAGTATGATTTTAGTACCTGAAAGAATTAAGTTATCGTAAAACTGGGGCAGTAGCTGGAACAATTTTTGTGACATTTTAGTACCTGAAAGAATTAAGTTATCGTAAAACTGCCAGCCGTTGAGACTGCTATATTTGAGGATTTTAGTACCTGAAAGAATTAAGTTATCGTAAAACCAAAGTTAACAAGTATAAACTTGCCAGCATATTTTAGTACCTGAAAGAATTAAGTTATCGTAAAACTGTTTTTCTGACTTGAAGTCCCATACATTTATTTTAGTACCTGAAAGAATTAAGTTATCGTAAAACTTACACAGTGATGAGTAACTATCATCTAAAATTTTAGTACCTGAAAGAATTAAGTTATCGTAAAACAAAGAATCAGCTCTTTCCATTGTTCCATTTATTTTAGTACCTGAAAGAATTAAGTTATCGTAAAACTAATTGCCTGAAGAATCAAATTGAGATTTCATTTTAGTACCTGAAAGAATTAAGTTATCGTAAAACTGTCGTTTCTGGTGTAGCAACATACTCACCATTTTAGTACCTGAAAGAATTAAGTTATCGTAAAACCCTGCATATCACTGAAATTTCTAGTTAACAATTTTAGTACCTGAAAGAATTAAGTTATCGTAAAACGACAGATACCTGTATAGATTATGGAGCAAAATTTTAGTACCTGAAAGAATTAAGTTATCGTAAAACAAAAAAGAACAATATTCAAATTTAAGCATTATTTTAGTACCTGAAAGAATTAAGTTATCGTAAAACTACTTGCCCCGAAAGTAGCTCCAATTGAAAATTTTAGTACCTGAAAGAATTAAGTTATCGTAAAACTATGTATAACGTCCATATCATCAGGCGATGATTTTAGTACCTGAAAGAATTAAGTTATCGTAAAACTATTGAAGAGTATTTTCTTGAGGCAGATAAATTTTAGTACCTGAAAGAATTAAGTTATCGTAAAACATTTTTAAAGTCTGATTAGTAGAATCGTAAATTTTAGTACCTGAAAGAATTAAGTTATCGTAAAACTCAACTTCATTAATATGTTTTTTAAGCTGTATTTTAGTACCTGAAAGAATTAAGTTATCGTAAAACTTAATGACACATCAGGATTTGGAAGGGATAATTTTAGTACCTGAAAGAATTAAGTTATCGTAAAACCATCATCAAATTACAAGATTGGGTAAGGGGATTTTAGTACCTGAAAGAATTAAGTTATCAAGCAAAATGAACAATTAAATAATGTGATAAAAATAGTTTTGATTCTAGAAAAGAGAGATTATTATGAAGTAATACTATAGCAATTAAAAATTGTACTTTAAGTAGTTTTTAAATATCCGCCGTTTAAATGAAAAAGTAGCTTTGGACTCAAAGTAACTTCATCGGGTGGAATAGGTGAAAGTTGTAGCAAAGACAATAACTTTTTCCCGTCTTTGGAGTCCATTAAATCAAAAGGTGTTTTGTTATCTAAATTTTCACGAAGAACACTGTTTATATGACAACAGATTAACGTTACGTCAGCAACAGTGAGGGGTGAAAAACTAACACCTTTAGGAAGTATTCTTCGTATTAAACGATGGTTGTTTTAGACCTGTGGTTTTTGCCACGAAGCTTGAGGAGCACAAAAGAATACACGAGTTCTGGAAAGCCCTGTTCTTGTGTGTTCAAGTGCTTGAGGATTTTTGAATTCAACGCCGTTATCGGTCAAGATAACAGGAAATAATCTCTTGAATAGAGAGACTCCAAGAATCTCAGTTAAGGAATCAAAAATCTGAATTACACTATCCTGAGTTCCATCGTTCATTAGAAAGATAAGCATAAAACTTGTCCTTCTAAAAATCATAGTAAGGAATACTTTTCCCTTATTACGACCACCCTTTACAGTATCCATTTCTACAACAGGTAGATATGGGTTTGCTTCCATGAAGGATTTGAAATCTTCATAGGTGCGACCTTGTCTATATTGGTATTCAAGCTTGGTAAGAACCTTTTTAGACCTACGTTGCCTGTAAACAACCTTTTTAGGAAGGTCAATATTACGAACCTTAGGCAAGAGTTTTTGTGAGTACAATCATTCTCGCCAGGGAGAGGAATTCTATCAACAAAGCATCGATATTTAATTACTTCTCTAGAAATGGTAGAAGCTGAACGTTCAAGATTTCTACCAATAGAGGCAAAAGAGTAGTCTTTACTAATCATACGTTCAATAATTATTCGTTCAGATAAGGATAATTGTTTTGGCATAAAAGCCTCCTTTCTGATCAAACAAAGACTACTTAAAATATACACTTTTGCAAATGTAACTGCTAGTTTGCAAAAATAGTAGCATGGAAAAACTAGCAGTTTAAATTGCAATTAAATCTTTAAATATTCCCCTACAAGTCCCATCTATTGGACACCAAATATGAGATAATTACCTCAATAAAAGAAAAACATTCTTTTACCACACAATTTGTAAAATATTTATAACACATGATTGGAGGTTAATTATGGGAATTTGGAATGGAAAGGCAGATGGACCGTTAGATAAGTTTTTTGATTTTAATAAAGATGGTAAATTAAATACATTTGAAAGAGGCATGGAATACCGCTTTATGAACGAAACAAGAAATCAGAATAGCCAGAGAAAACAGTATGGAGATTATGAAGATAGTAGTTCCAGATATCATAACAATGAGGAAAACAATGGCAGGACCTACAGCAAGAATAATGATAAGAGTATTAGCAACAACAATAAAGCTGACAACAATGATGACAAGAGTAATAGCAACAACAATAAAGTTGACAACAATGACGATAACTATGGCAAACAAAATGGTGGAGGTGATTCAACCATGAAAAACAATAAATCAACTTCAGTTATAAAATTTGTTATATTAATAGTAGCCATATTTGGATTAATATACGGCTTTAAATCAATTTACACTAACATAAAAACATGCGCAGAGCCCGGTTGTAATTTTAATAAAGAAAAAGGATTTGATTATTGCTATCGTCATATGAAAGAGCATGGGCTTGATTATGATTTTTCTGATTTGGAAAATGATACAACAGAAAATGATGAAACCTACGAAGAAGAGACAACCCGTTATGACATCATAAATAATACTCAGAAACCAACTAGCAACAGCGACACATATGAAAGAGAGACAACAAGAAAAACTTATAATTATTCAAATAGCTCTAAAAAACATTATTATTATGATGACTCATACGACGATGGATATGATGATGTAATATCAGATGACGACTATGATTATGACCGCTATGATGAAGATGATGATTATGCAGATGGTGTTGACGATGCAATAGATGAAATGATGGAAGAGGGAGAAGGCGATTGGTAGATTTGAAGAAAGTGCTTAAGTTTTATTGAATTAAATCCCAAGTTTACCCGCTTAATATAGAAACACAAAGTGCTACAACAACACAAAAAATGTCATAAAATTTTGCCATAAAAATTCCATAAAATCTTTGCAAATAAATTTCAAATCTATTCCCTCAACACCCATTTTATGCTATAATACTAGTAAGAAATCGAGACAGGCTAGGACGGTGGCTTGCTCATATGGAAACTCAGGATTGCATTGACGAAGGTATGTAATTCTGGGTTTCTTTTTTGACAAAATTTATTAAAAATTACGGAAAATGGAGTAAGGTCGCAACTTAAATAGCAAATAATTGTGACCGTAAGTTTTGCATATGGATTTGACGCAGGGAAATATAACAGGAAAATTAATTAAATTTGCATTGCCTCTTATGTTAGGAAATATTTTGCAGCAGTGTTACAATATTGCGGACACATTGATAGTTGGAAGATATGTGGGAAATGATGCGCTTGCAGCGGTAGGGGCATCATACACTTTGATGATATTTCTGACTTCGATAATATTGGGATTAAGCATGGGATCCGGAGCTTTCATTTCTATGGAATTTGGGAAAAAAGATTATGACCGAATGAAAAATGGAATTGTATTAGCATTTGTGTTAATAGGCAGCATTACTTTGTTAATAACTTTTGTATTTTTTGCGGAAATTAATAATATAATTAAGTTTTTGCAGATTCCAACTGAAATAACGAAGCTTACAAAACAGTATCTTCTTATTATTGGAATAGGAATAATTGGTACATTTTTTTACAATTTTTTTGGAAATGGGCTTAGGGCAATCGGAAACTCACTAATGCCACTTATTTTTCTTGGAATTTCAGCGGTGCTTAATATTGTGTTGGATCTTGTTTTTATAATTAATTTTAAAATGGGAGTGGAAGGAGCTGCTCAGGCGACTGTAATTTCTCAGTACGTTTCAGGAATTGGGATAACAATTTATGCTTTGGCTAAATCATCTCATTTTAGGATTAAGCTAAAGCACTTAAAATTTGATATAAATATTGTTAAGGAGTTAGCAAATCTTTCTATATTAACAGCTTTGCAACAGTCGGTTATGAATTTTGGCATTCTTCTAGTACAGGGATTGGTAAATAGTTTCGGAACGGTAGTTATGGCGGCATTTGCGGCAGCAGTAAAAATAGATACTTTAGCATATTCACCGGTACAGGATTTTGGCAATGCAGTATCAACTTTTGTTGCGCAAAATTATGGAGCAGGTAAACACAGAAGAATAAAGGATGGCTGGAAGCAGTCTATGATTGCAGCATCTGTTTTTTGTGTGTGCGTGAGTGCAGTAGTGTTTATATTTGCTGAAAGATTTATGGGCCTGTTTGTGTCTGATGGAACTGAAATTATAAAAGTGGGAGCAGGATATTTGAGAATTGAAGGAAGTTTTTATATTGGAATTGGCATATTATTTTTGCTTTATGGATTTTACAGAGCAGTTGGAAAGCCGGAAATGTCCTTGATTCTTACAATCATTTCACTTGGAACAAGAGTTGTGCTTGCATATGCATTATCAGCGATTCCAAAGATTGGTGTTATTGGAATATGGATATCTGTACCTATAGGATGGTTTTTGGCTGATATGACAGGGCTTTTATATATGAAAAAATTACCACTGTTAAAAAGTAGATTTAGAAAGAAATATGACTTGCATATATGAAATATTATCGAAATATATGAAAAATAACCAAAAACTCAATTGACAATTTGGCTATTTATACTATACTTAGATTGTTGTAAGGGATTTAAGGGGTAGATTCTAATGCAATTATTGGTTGAGGTGAGAAAGGATGGGAGTATGGCTAAAACACTTACGGAAAAATTTGAAAGCGAAAGAAAAGAATGCGTAACATCTGAAGATTTTTTAAGATTAATTAACAGATGGAGAAACATTCAGGGAGAGAATGTAGTAGGAGTTGAGTACTCAAGAAAAGCAATGCAATGTCTGAAGAAATGTTAGTTTACATTTTTTGAGGCATTTAAACTACTAGTTGATATCGCGGAGAATATTAATATGTCGCTTAATATTACATAAAATGTTTAAAGTCATCTTATTATTGATAAATAAGAGGGCTTTTTTTATTGATATAATTTGATAAAATAAAAGCATAGATTATAGCAGAGAAGGAGACGGGATAATGATTAAACATTTTGTTATATTTACATTTGAAAAAGATTTTTTTAAAGAAGAGCATTACAAAGAATATTGTGAGGCATTTGATAATATAAAAAATGCATTTGATGGAATAAAGAATGTTAAGATTCATAAAAATTGCGTGGACCGTCCGGCAAATATGGACCTTATGATTGAGATGGATTTGGAAGACGAAAGCGTTCTTGGACAATATTTAAGCTATCCTGAGCATGTGAGAATGGGTGAAAAATATAATCCACATGTAACAAACAGGGTTTCATTTGATTATAAAATGTAATTTGATATGTATCAGGCGGATATTTATTAAGAGCGAAAGAACGATGGAATATCAGCCATGAGTTTTTTAATTGTATCAGACAGATATAAAATAAGAGCGAAAGTTATATTTATATCATGTGGGCAAAAATAATTGCCGGAAAATTATGAATTTTGATGGGAGGTAAAATGGAGTTAAAGAAGGAACAGTCAAACGACAATTTAAAATACGACCAGTTAAGTATAGAATTGCAGGAACGAATTAAAGACGACAGAAAGCAGGGAAAAATTAATCCTTACAGATGCAATGATGATATGGTAATCAGAAGAAATATGGAACACGACAATCCTAATTTATGGCGACCGGCATTTGTGCGTGATATTGAGAAAATTATTCATTTGCCATATTACAATCGTTATGCGGATAAAACGCAGGTGTTTTCATTTTACAGTAATGATGATATTACAAGAAGAGCTTTGCATGTTCAGCTTGTGTCAAGAATTGCGAGAAATATAGGCGCGGTGCTTGGACTTAATCTTGATTTAATTGAAGCCATTTCTTTGGGACACGATATTGGGCATACACCATTTGGCCACGCAGGCGAAAGATTTTTAAGCGAATTACTTCAGAATGAAACCGGACGCTTTTTTAATCATAATGTACAGAGTGTAAGGGTTCTTGAAAATATGTTTGCAAGAAATGTCTCACTTCAGACTTTAGATGGAATTCTATGCCATAACGGTGAATTTGAGCAACAGAAATATCGTCCGCACTTTGGAAAAACATTTGCTGAATATGACAGGGAAGTAGAGGACAGTTATGTAATCGGTCATGATGCGATTTCACGTCTTGTACCGCTTACACTTGAGGCATGTGTGGTAAGAATATGTGATATTGTTGCATATCTTGGAAAGGACAGACAGGATGCAAGAATTGCAAAAATAATCGATAAAAATTATCAATTTAAGACAAATAAAATAGGTGCGGAAAATGCCGCAATAATTAATAATATGACTGTTGATATTCTAGAAAACAGCTACGGAAAAGATTACATATTGTTAAGCAAATCTGTATATAATGATTTGAAAACTGCAAAAAGAGAAAATTACGAAGTTATATATAACAACAAGAAACTTGAAGAGCAGTACAATGAAATTATTAAACCAATGTTTAAGGAAATGTATTATAAATTATTGGATGATGTTCATAACAAGAGCACAGATTCAATAATTTACAAGCACCATATTAAGTTCATAAATGAAAATTTAAAGTACTATAAGCATAAAAATTATCTTGATGAAGAGGAAAATCAGATTGTTGTAGATTTTATTGCCAGCATGACTGACGATTATTTTATAGAGCTGCATAAATATTTGTTCCCTGACAGCAAATATAAAATAGAATACAAAAGCTATTTTCAGTAAACAAAAATTATTAAGAAAAAATTTACTTTTATTAGAAACACTGCTGTACTATAATGAAGAAGTTGTGTGAAAAGATAATTAAAAAATATCTACAGATTTATTTAGCCTGATTTAAATAGAGGAAATATTTTATTTAAAAAATGCCTTCGTGAACTGTAGGTATAAAATCTTTTTTCAAATTAACAAGTAAATAAAATTGGAGGACTTTATATGTTGGAGTTTATTGAATGGCTTAAAGTTGTTTTCTTAGGAATTGTAGAAGGAATTACGGAATGGCTTCCTATCAGCAGTACAGGTCATATGCTTTTGGTAGATGAGTTTATCAAGTTAAATGTAAGTGATGCATTTAAGGAAATGTTTTTTGTAGTTATTCAGTTGGGAGCAATTTTAGCGGTTGTAGTAATTTTTTGGAATAAAATGTGGCCTTTCCAAATGCCAAAAGAATCTCAATCTATAATTAAAAAAGACAGATTCTCATTATGGTTTAAGGTAGTTGTTTCATGTATTCCGGGTGCAGTGGTTACATTGTTGTTTGATGATTATGTTGAAGCACATTTTCATACACCTGTAGTAATTGCAATTGCATTAATTTTCTATGGTATAGCATTTATCATTATTGAAAATAGAAACAAAAATAAAGTTGCAAGAATTAATACATTAGAAGAAATAAGCTACAAGGATGCATTTTTAATCGGTGTATTTCAGGTGCTTTCAATTGTTCCCGGAACATCCCGTTCAGGCTCAACAATCATCGGTGGTTTGTTGATGGGAATATCAAGAGTTGCTATAGCGGAATTTACATTTTTTATGGCAGTGCCTGTAATGTTTGGCTTAAGTGCAATCAAAATAATAAAATTTGGATTTAACTTTACACATACTGAGCTTGCAATTCTCATATGGGGAATGGTAATAGCGTTCGCAGTATCAATCATTGTAATCAAATTTTTAATGAGCTACATAAAGAAACATGACTTTAAGGTATTTGGCTGGTATAGAATTATATTGGGTATAGTAGTGCTTGCATATTTTTTATAGAGATAAGTTAAACATTTTATAGATATAGCTTAAACATTCTATGGAGATGCATTAAACATTTTATAGATATGGATTAAATATTTTACGGAGATGAGTTAAATATTCTATAGAGATAACTCAAATATTCTATGGAGATAGGAATCGATATTCTATCTTGACATAATAAATAAACAATATTAATATATTCAAGGATTAAAACCTTTAAGGGGTGGATTTTTAGAGAGAAATCTTTTTTCGCCACACAATTACAGAAGTAGTTGTGTGGCTTTATTATTGTTATAAACAATTAGCAAAAAAGAAAGGTAGGATAAAATGGATCAGAGTTTTATGAAAGAAAAGAAAATTTTGCCTTTAGTATTGTCGATGTCACTGCCTATGGTTATTTCAATGGCAGTAAATGCAATGTATAACATAGTAGACAGTTTCTTTGTGGCAAAATTAAGCGAGAACGCAATGACATCTTTGGCACTTGTGTACCCTGTCCAGAACATAATAACGTCAATTGGTGTTGGTATAGGAATTGGAATAAATTCGACAGTTGCATATTATCTTGGAGCACAGGATAAGAAAATGGCAAATAAAGCAACTACTCAGGGTGTTGTAATGAATTTCATACATGGTTTGTTGTTAACAATTCTTTGTACAGCTTTTATGCCGGCATTTTTAAAAATGTTTACAAATAACCAAAACATAATTGACATGTCCTTAGAATATGCAAATATAGTATTTATGTTCAGCGTGGCAAGCACTGTGGGAATTACATTGGAAAAGATTTTTCAGGCTGTAGGGCAAATGAAAGTTTCTATGTTTAGTATGATTTGTGGATTTGCAACAAATATAATTCTGGATCCTTTAATGATATTTGGAATAGGTCCGTTTCCTAAAATGGGAATTTCAGGTGCAGCTTATGCAACAGGAATAGGACAGGTGATTTCGTTATTAGTTTACATAATTGTGTATTTTGCAAGACCGATTCCAGTAAAAGTAGAAAGAAAATCATTAAAACCTGATTTCAAATTGTTAAAAAGATTGTATGGAATAGGAATCCCTGCAACATTAAATATGGCATTACCTTCATTTCTGATATCTGCGTTAAATGGAATTCTTGCAGAGTTTTCAGACAAATACGTGCTTGTGCTTGGAGTTTATTATAAACTTCAGACATTTATCTATCTTAGTGCAAATGGAATTATACAGGGAATCAGACCGCTTGTTGGATACAATTATGGAGCGGGAGAACACAAACGTGTTGAAAAAATTTATCATACAACATTAAAATTAACAGTATTAATAATGGCACTTGGTATGGCACTTTCATGGATTATTCCGTCACAGCTTATAGGATTGTTTACTGCAAATCCTGAAACAATTAAAATTGGTGTTACGGCACTTCATATAATAAGTTTTGGATTTATAATTTCTGCAGTATCAGTTACATCCAGTGGAGCATTAGAAGGTTTAGGAATGGGAAATCCATCATTGATGATATCGTTACTTCGTTATGTGATAGTGATTATACCGACTGCATTCGTTTTGAGCCGATTCATGGGAGCAACCGGTGTGTGGATGGCATTTGCCGTCGCAGAATTTGTGACAGGTATAATTTCATATTTCATTTATCAGAAATATGCTAAGAAAACTATTGAATAGATATGTAATGTAAAATCAACAGTTAAGAAATTGGAAATTTAGGTATAAATCTAATTTGACAATTTGAGATTAGAAAAATTAGAAGGTGAAAAATCTAACAAGTATAGACAATAATTAGCCAAGAAAATTCAATTATTTTGCAAAGCATTATAGTATAATGTGTTCATATATTTTATAAAGGGGGTTAAAAATGAATAGAAAAAGAATAATTGCTTCAACAATTGCTATTTTAATAATTTCAGGATTGCTTGTTGGATGCAATGAACCAAAGAATAAAATGAAGATGAGTAACGTAAGATATATGGAAGACGATGAAAGTCAGAATGAAATAAGGACATTAAAGAAATGGCCGGATAATAGCTTTACAGAAGGTTTTCCGGAACTCAATAATGCAGACTCATATTCTTATACGGAAGATAAAGAGAATAAAATGTATTCACTGTTTATAGATGGTATAAGCAAGAAAGAGATTGAAGAGTACATAGAAAAATTACAAAGTTCCGGAGTCGAAACTGTAGGATATATTCATGATGATAAAAATAAATATGAAATGATAGAATACACGGGAACAAAGGATAATGTTTCAATATCAATCTCATTTTCTGATAATGGATGTGTAATTGGTTTTATGGAACAGTAATGCAACATAATGATGCCAGGATAAAAAGACCTAAGAACACATGAACTTGCTCATAAATGGGTGAAAGACTTTGGAACTCGTCACGATATGAAAATCAAAGTTGTGGCTTTTGACCACAACATCATAAAATATAAAATTTATAAAGAGTTAAAAAAATTACCTTAAGAAAAAGTATTTGAGCTTAGTCTTAAGGTAAATTTTTTGTTATGGAATTATAAAAGTAAAATAACATTGAAATATAAATATAATATTTGAAACCAGACCAAGATTAATCTCAAGGTTTAAATATCAGGAGCCAAAAAGTTTATCAAAGGTAATACTTAAGTATAATATTTAAAATAAAATCTCAACCCTTAACATCCATAATTGTTAATTAATAAACAAAGATAATATACTAATTGTGCAATATTACTAAAATTAGTAACGTTTTTATTGAAAAATAGGGCATAAATATTAGTTAATCTGCTTCCATTGTAAATATTGACAAATAAAATAAACAATGTTATTATTGGTTTAACGTTAAACGGTATAACAAACTTACAAATTAGTTTATAGTTCTTTTGATTGGGGAGTTTGTAGAAGGCACGTTGGTATATTATATTCATAATTGGGTTTAACGTTAAACTTGATTAATATATTATTATATAATGTAGAAGGGAGTATTTATATGAGAAAGAAACAGTTACTTAGTTTGGCATTAATTGCCGCGTTGACAACAACAATGTTTGCAGGATGTGGAAGTTCAGGAGACAAGGATTCAGCCAAGAAAAAGGCAGAGAAAGAGGGAAAGACAGTTCTCTCATTAGGAATCTGGCCATCAGCGGATTTGGTTGATGATGTTAAGAACTTTGAAAAGTATGCTAAGACAATGAATGAACAGCATAGCGATGTATATGTTGAACCGGCAAGTTATACATATGCAACAGATACATTCGTATCATTAGCAGAATCAGGAAACTGTCCTACAATTTTTCAAACATGGTTTACAGAACCAAAGAAGTTAATTAAACAGGGGTTGGTAGCAGATGTTACAGACATTCTTAAAGAAAGAGGATGGATTGATGATATGAGTCCATCAGTATTATCTCTTATGTCAGATGAAAATGGTCACGTATATGGTGTTCCAAGAGATGCTTATGCATTAGGACTTATGTGTAATGTAGAATTATTTGAAGAAGCAGGACTTGTCGATGACAATGGTATTCCAAAGTTCCCACAGACATGGGATGAACTTGCTAAGGATGCTAAAATTATTAAAGATAAGACAGGAGCTGCAGGTCTTTGCTTATTGGCAAAAGATAATTCAGGCGGATGGCATTTTTCTAATATTGCATGGTGCTTTGGCGCTACATTGTGTACAGATAATGGCGACGGAACATACACTTCACACTTAGATTCAACAGAAGCTGTTGCAGCTATGGAATATGTATATGATTTGAAATGGAAATATGATGTTTTAACAGCTGATCCAACAGCAGAAGATTGGGCATCAGGATTCCAGCAGTTAGGAACAGGTGCAGCAGCAATGTACATCGCAGCTAATGATGCAGTTGCACAACCAACACAGGTTAATGGATTGCCAACAGATAAGTTGGCAAGGGGAGCAATTCCAGCCGGACCTAATGGTGATCAGTATTCATTAACAGGTGGTACACCTTATATGTTCTCTAAGGATGCAACAAAAGAAGAAATTGAGGCTGCTGCAAAACTTGCAAATGCACATAATTTTATTATGAGTCTTCCTAATGGATATGACACAATGTTAACTGGAGATGGAGCAAATTTATCACAGGGACAGCGACAGTTATTGGCAATTGCAAGAGCAGCAATTGCAGACCCACCGGTATTAATTTTGGACGAAGCTACAAGTTCAATTGATACACGAACTGAAAAATTAGTGCAGGAAGGTATGGATAAATTAATGAAAGGTCGAACAACATTTGTTATTGCTCATAGATTGTCGACTGTTAAAAATTCTGATTGTATAATGGTTCTTGAACAGGGACGAATTATTGAAAGAGGAACTCATGATGAACTAATTGAACAAAAGGGTAAATATTATCAACTTTACACAGGAAATAAAGCACTTGCATAATTGACTTTTTAGATGCGATTTGATAGCATTTATTGAGAGAAATATAATTAGGAAACAAAATCAACAAACTTAATTTTGTGAAAGTTTTCGACAATTAGTCTTTGATAAAAAGAGGCTATACATATTAGTTATAGGAGGAATTTAACATGAAGAAGATTATCACAGACAAGGCCCCTGCAGCAATAGGACCTTATTCACAGGCAGTTATTGCAAATGGAATTTTATATACATCAGGACAAATTGCATTAAATCCTGCAACAGGTGAAATTGTTGGGACAACAATTGAAGAACAGACTACTCAGGTAATGAAAAATTTAGGGGCAATTTTAAATGCAGCCGGTGTAGATTATGAAAACACAATTAAAACAACATGTTTCTTAGCAAATATGGAAGATTTTACAACTTTTAATGGAATTTATGAAAAATATTTTACAGGAAAACCTGCAAGAAGTTGTGTAGCAGTAAAGCAGCTTCCTAAAAATGTTCTTTGTGAAGTAGAAGTTATTGCAGTTGTAGATTAATTATATTAAAATCTGCCTTTATAATTTGTAAAATATGATTAGATAGGATTGTGTGAGTGCGTAACACGGAACAAACCGCATGCATCAAAGTTGGGGCCTTGGGCCCTAACATATTAAATATAAAAGTAGAGAAGGAGAAGCGATGAAAAAAGAATGGATAGATGTGTGCTCTTATGATGGTGAAGGATATTTACCTTTAATTACATATCAGTCATGGAGGGTTGCAGAACTTCGTTATTGCGAAGAATTAGAAGTTAAGAATTTAGATAAAATGCAAAAGCATGATGAAACGGATGAGGTTTTTGTGCTTTTAGCAGGCGAATGTACTTTATTTACAGGTGGAAATGGTGATGTCATATCAGAAATAGACGGTATAAAGATGGAACCACTTAAAATATATAATGTAAAGAGAGGAACGTTCCATACACATACACCTGAGAAAGGAAGTACTGTTCTCATTATAGAGAATTCTAATACAGATGATAATATAAATTCTCCAACATTAAAGATGACACCTGAACAGATTGAACAGGTTAGGAAAATTTATTATAAATTAAATAAGTAGTTTTGTTATATGTAATAAAAATTAAATATTGATTTATACGCAAAAACTGTTCCTGTCAGCGATATGGAGCAGTTTTTTGCTTATTTATAAAAAATGTCGAAGTCAAAATTCCTCAACTTTGATGCATACGTAAAAACGACTTAAAAATTAATAAAAGATATATATATACATAATCATAGATTACATAAAAACATTACATTTTGTATAAAAATAAAAAATCATAATAGCATGATTTCTTTAATAGTGGTAGAATAGTAAATATATTTAAAAAGGGAGTAGGGCATTGAGACTAGACAAATATTTGTGTGATATGAATATTGGCAGCCGCAGTCAGGTTAAACAATATATCAGAAAAGGATGCGTTGATGTTAACGGAGATATTATAAAAAAACCGGAACTGCACATAGATGAAACAAAGGATATAATTTCCGTTAATGGTAAAACAATTGCTTATAAGAAAAATATATATTATATGCTTAATAAACCGGCAGGTGTCGTAACTGCCGTTAAAGATTCAAGAGATAGAACAGTAATGGATTTATTTGACGCATCTATATCAAAAGGTTTGTTTCCTGTTGGTAGATTAGATAAGGATACGGAAGGGCTTTTGCTTATCATGAATGATGGTGAGCTAGCACATATTCTTACTTCACCAACAAAACATATTGATAAAACATATTATGCAAAGATTAATGGCAGAGTGAAAAATGAGCATATTGAACTTTTTAAAGAAGGACTGGATATAGGTGAAAAGAAATTAACTAAGCCTGCGGTATTAAGCATTTTAAAATCAGATGATATTTCAGAAATTGAGCTAACAATAACAGAGGGTAAATTTCATCAGGTTAAGAGAATGTTTAAAGCCATAGGTATGGAAGTTATATATTTAAAACGTATATCAATGGGAAAACTAAAACTTGATGATACACTTATGTTAGGCAATTATAGAGAACTTACAGCGCAGGAAATTGCGCAGATTGGAGGCAATGTATGAGAATAGTGATTATTACAGGAGCATCTTCCGGAATGGGAAGAGAATTTGCATTACAATTAGACAAAAAATTACATTCAATTGACGAATATTGGCTTGTCGGAAGAAATGAAGAGGAATTAGCAAAAACAAAAAAGAAAATGCATACAAAAACAAGAAATTTTATTGCTGATTTTAATTCCAGAAAGGCATTGTTTCCACTTGTACAGGAAATAAACAATATACAGCCGGAGGTAAAGATGCTTGTAAATTGTGCCGGATTTGGAATGGTTGGAGATTTTGACAGAATTTCATATAATGATAATTTAAGCATGATTGATGTCAACTGCAGAGCTTTAACTTCTTTGACGCATGATTGCATTCCGTTTATGGCAGTTAATTCAAGAATTATTAATATAGCTTCGGCAGGGGCATTTAATCCACAGCCGGGATTTGCAGTTTATTGTGCTACTAAATCATATGTATTGAGTTTTTCAAGAGCTTTAAGAGGAGAATTAAAAGATTTAGGAATATATGTTACTGCAGTATGTCCGGGACCTGTTAATACTCCATTTTTTAATAAAGCAGAAAGATATGGAACTGTTTATGCATTTAAGAAATTGTTTATGGCTGACCAGAAAGCAGTTGTAAGTAAGGCAATAGACGATAGTATAAGATGTAAAGAAATTTCAGTTTATGGAAGGACAATGAGAGCTTATAGAGTTTTAGCCAAAGTTGTTCCACATCGTTTTATAATCGAATTATTGAATTTAATGCATAAATTGAAAAAATAAATATTTAAATTTGACATTGTTACAAGAATAATTGATAAATTAAAATGCAAAGAATTTATAATAGTTAAAATTTATATTAATCAAAATGCTATAACATAAAACGTGACTGATTATCAGCATTAGGAGATAAAATGAGAGAAATAATTATAAATAAAAATGAGGCAGGGCAACGTTTTGACAAGTTACTTTTTAAGTATTTTAACGCTGCACCTGCCAGCTTTGTGTATAAGATGCTTAGAAAAAAGAATATTACATTAAACAATAAAAAATCTGACGGAAAAGACAAACTTGCAGTTGGAGACTGTGTGAAAATATTTATGACAGATGAAACTATAGATAAGTTTAGAAGTTCAAAAAATATTGAAGCATCTGGCAAGGCAACGCATAAAATTTCATTAGATGTAGTTTACGAAGATGAAAATGTAATTATAGTAAATAAACCGGCAGGCGTTTTAAGCCAAAAAGCAAAGAAGAATGATATTTCAATGAATGAATATATAATCGAATATTTACTAGATACAAAACAGCTTAGTGAAAATGAATTAGAAACTTTTAAGCCGGGCATTTGCAACAGACTAGACAGAAATACAAGCGGTCTGTTAATTGCAGGAAAAAGTTTATTAGGACTACAGGTGATGTCGGATATGTTAAAAGATAGAACATTTGGCAAATACTATATTACAGTCGTTTCGGGAGAAATTAATGGAAAAACAAAGATTAAAGGATATTTGACAAAAGATTCTAAATCTAACAAGGTGAAAATATACGATAAACCATTGAAAGAAAGTTCATATATAGAAACAGAATATGAATGTTTAAAAACAAATGGCAAATATACTATTTTGAAAGTTAAACTTATTACGGGAAAACCGCATCAGATAAGAGCGCATCTTGCATCCGTTAGACATCCTATAATAGGAGATACCAAATATGGAAGAGCAGATATTAATGAAATTTTCAGAAAAAAATGTGGTGTAAAATATCAACTATTACACGCCTGGCAACTTAAATTTGATGAAATGCCGGATGAATTAAAAAAACTTAAACAAAAAACATTCGAAGCTAAAATTCCCCAATTATTTGAAAATGTATTTAGTGAGATTGGATTAAATTTATAAAGGAAAGAAAATGGGAACATGGAATTCACGTGGGCTTAGAGGCTCTACTTTAGAAGATATGATTAATATGTCGAATGAAAGTTATAGGGAAAAAGGATTGGCGTTAATTCAAAAAATTCCAACACCAATTACCCCGGTAAGAATTGATCAACAGACAAGACATATAACATTAGCATATTTTGATCAGCAAAGTACAGTAGATTATATAGGTGCTGTGCAGGGAATACCAGTGTGCTTTGATGCCAAAGAATGTGCAACAGATACATTTCCGATGATGAACATACACGAACATCAGGTTAAATTCATG
>ERZ773108.2204-NODE-2204-length-17214-cov-3.819279_pt1 | contig 17214 bp, 12 predicted proteins | sample MGYA00580570_ERZ773108 | MGnify/ENA primary metagenome ERZ773108 (study PRJEB29015, sample SAMEA2737840) | human gut metagenome | biome: human gut; feature: human-associated habitat; material: faeces | place: China | collected 2012 ...
GGTTTGCGGTTTTATCGGGATTCTCCACATAGATCACCACTTTGCCGAGCCAGCCACTTTTTTCACGGTAAGCCGCTCCATTTTAAAAACCAGCGCCGCCACAAACAGGGCAATGAACGCGTTTGCCCCCTGAATTACCGCGGCGCGCACCCCGGTTGTGTTGGAAAGCGCCACATAGAAGAAAAAATATTGCACCACGGTCTGCACCAGAGCCAAAACACAAACGGAGGGAAACGTCTTTTTCGTGGGAACCAATTTTCTGTGAAACATCAGGCTCCCTGCCGCCACGGTGATAATGCCCGCCAGGGTGAATCTTACGCCGGCAAACAAAAGCTGTGCGCCCACGTCGGCGGAAGAAATGCACAGCCAGTCATACCCCGTTTTAATACAGGGCGAGGCGCTGCCCCACAGCAGGCACGACACCAAAGCCAGCAGGCACACGTTTATTTTATTTTGAAGAACCTGCTCCTGGGACTTCCTCATAACACGTCGTTCTTCACTAAATCTTCATAGGTTTCGCGTCTTACAATCACCCGGGCCGACCCGCCGTCAGCCAGCACCACCGCCGGATTGGGCAAACGGTTATAGTGGCTGGCCATAGAATAGTTATAGGCTCCCGTGGCCATCACTGCCAAAATGTCCCCCGGACGAACCGGCTGAATCGCTACGTGCTCGCCTAAAAGGTCGCCGCTCTCACAGCACTTGCCCGCCACGGTGACAACCTCTGTCTTATCGCTGCCCGCCGCTCCGGCGTTTAAAAAGTCATACTCCGCCTGATACAAGATATAGCGCGGATTGTCCGCCATGCCGCCGTCAACGGAAACATACGTCCGAACACCCGGAATTTCCTTCACATTCCCAACGGTGTAAAGAGTCACACCTGCAGGGCCGATAATGCTCCTGCCCGGCTCCATTAAAATGAAAGGCAGCGCAACGCCATGCTTTTCCGCCTCTTCATGAATCACGCGGCTCACCGCCTCCATAAACGTTCCATAGGGCAGCGGATCGTCCGCCTCTGTGTAAGATATGCCAAAGCCGCCGCCTAAATTCAGTTCGCGCACATCTGCGCCGCACTCTGTTTTAATTTCCTTAATAAAGCCCATCATAACAGACGCCGCCTCGCAGAAAGGAGCTAAATCAAAAATCTGCGAGCCAATGTGGCAGTGAATTCCACAAAACGCAATGTTTTCCGCACAAACCGCCTTTTTCACAATGGCAAGCGCCTCTCCGGTTTCCAGTGCAACGCCGAATTTCGAGTCGATTTGCCCCGTGCGGATAAAGTCGTGGGTGTGGGCGTCAACCCCGGGCTTAATGCGGAACAAAACAGAAGCCGTTTTGCCCTTTTCCTTTGCCAGACGGCTTAAAGCGCTCAGTTCCTGCTCATTGTCCACAACAAACCGGCCCACGCCAAAATCCAGCGCCATGCGAAGCTCGTCTTCCGACTTGTTGTTGCCGTGAAAATATACCTTTTCCATGGGAAAACCGGCCTTGTGCGCGGTATAAAGCTCCCCGCCGGACACAACGTCCAGCCCCAGGCCCTCCTCGTCTGCAATTTTTAACACGCCGCCGGCGCACAGAGCCTTGCTGGCATATAAAATCATTCCGTTTCCGTTATAAAACTTGTTCACCGAGTCCACATAGCGTCTGCAGTTTTCACGGATAACCGCTTCGTCCAGCACATAAAGGGGCGTGCCGAATTTCTTTGCCAAATCAAGGCTGTCGCAGCCTCCAATGGACAGATGGTTTTTCTCATTCACATTTATATGGTTAGAAACAAACATAAAATGCCTCCTTGTCTACCGTATTCTGCTATTATTTTAACAAAATTTCTGCAATGTGTCAATTTATATTTGACTTTTTAGCGTTTTGTGCTACAATTAAAAGTTAGAGATCATAAAAAACATGAAATATATCGGAGGAATTTTTTTGGAAAACAGCAACAACATTCGAAACATTGCCATTATTGCCCACGTTGACCACGGCAAAACCACATTGGTGGACGCAATGTTTAAAAACAGCGGCATTTTCCGCGAAAACGAGCAGGTGGCAGAGCGCGTAATGGACTCGAACGATTTAGAGCGCGAGCGCGGCATCACCATTCTTTCTAAAAACACCAGTGTCATGCACGAGGGCGTGAAAATTAACATTGTGGACACACCGGGACACGCCGACTTCGGCGGCGAGGTTGAGCGCGTGCTGGGCATGGTTGAGGGCGTGCTTTTGGTGGTAGACGCATTTGAAGGCGCCATGCCCCAAACCAGGTTTGTTTTAAAAAAGGCGTTAGAGCTAAATTTAAAACCCATTGTGGTAATTAATAAAATCGACCGTCCCCAGGCCCGGTGCGAACAGGTAATCGACGAGGTGCTGGACTTGTTCATCGACCTGGGCGCAACCGACGAGCAGGCGGACTTTCCCGTGGTTTACACCTCGGCAAAACAGGGTATTTGCGGCCTGGAGCAAGACGATTTAAAAAACGATTTAACCCCGCTTTTTAACGTGATTTTAGACTATGTCCCCGCGCCGGCAGGCGACCCCGAGGGTCCGCTTCAGGTGCGCATTGCCAACATCGACTATGATGAATATATCGGCAAAATCGCCGTGGGCAAAATTGCCCGGGGCACGGCGCGCTATAACCAAACCGTGGCGCTGTGCCACACCGACGGCACAACGTCCAACGTGAAAGCCGGCAGAATTTACACCTTTGAGGGCCTCGCAAGGCAGGAGGTGCAAGAGGTTCCGGCAGGGGACATCATCTGCATTTCCGGCCTGGGAGACATTAACATTGGCGAAACCATCTGTGACACCGGCTGCATCGACCCCCTGCCCGTCATTGAGGTGGACGAGCCGACCATTTCCATGAACTTCATGGTAAACAACAGCCCCTTTGCCGGACAGGAGGGCGAGTTCGTCACCAGCCGCCACATCCGCGACAGGCTGTTCCGGGAGCTGGAAACCAACGTGAGCCTAAAGGTTGAGGAAACCGACAGCGCAGACTGTTTTAAGGTTTCCGGCCGGGGAGAATTGCACCTTTCCATTTTAATCGAAACCATGCGGCGCGAGGGATACGAATTTCAGGTATCGCGCCCACAGGTTATTTTTAAAGAGAAAAACGGTAAACAACTGGAGCCTATGGAGCGTTTAATCATCGACGTGCCGGAGGAGTTTTCCGGCAGCGTCATTGAAAAGCTGGGAATCCGCAAGGCGCAGATGGAAAACATGCAGCCCACGGCAGACGGCTATATGCGTTTAGAGTTCACCATTCCCTCCCGTGGCTTAATCGGCTACCGCAACGAGTTTTTAACCGACACCAAGGGCAACGGCATTATGAACTCCATTTTAGAAGGGTTCGACGAATTTAAAGGCGAAATGCAAACGAGAAACCGCGGCTCCATGATTGCGTGGGAAAGCGGCACCACCGTGGCCTATGGCCTGCTGAATGCAGAGCTGCGCGGCGCGCTGTTTTTAGGCCCCGGCGTTAAGGTGTATGAGGGCATGATTGTAGGCGAAAACGCCAAAGGGGAAGACCTTACGGTAAACGTCTGCAAAAAGAAGCACGTCACCAACATGCGGGCCTCGGGCAGCGACGACACGGTGAAGCTCACCCCGCCCATCAACATGAGCTTAGAGCAGTGCTTAGAGTTCATTTCCGACGACGAGCTGGTTGAAGTTACGCCGAAAAGCATTCGCTTAAGAAAACGGATTTTATCAAAGTCCGACCGGGACAAGCTGGCCGGAAGAATGAAAAAACAGGGCTGACGGAGGACAAAACGTGATTTACCGCAAGCTTTCGGAACAAGAAATTTGCCGGCAGCTGTTTGCCGGGTTCCAGCGCCGCCAGGTTGTTACCAACTGCTGGCGCAAACAGGACGGGCAGTGGCAAATTCAGGCCGCGCCTTTCATCGACCAATGGAGCGAAGAGGACTATTCCTTTTTGGTCTCCTGCTTAAAAAACACGGTTCAAACAGGGGGCGTTGTGTTCGGCGCATTTTTGAGCGAAACGCTCAAGGGCTTTGCCTCGGTGGAAAGCCGGCCGCTGGGAAAGGCCCGCGACTATCTGGACTTATCCAGCCTTCACGTGTCGGCAGAACTGCGCGGCCGCGGAACGGGCAGGGAGCTGTTTGCCCGCGCCGCAGACTGGGCCCGGGAACGCGGCGCGAAAAAGCTTTATATTTCGGCCCACTCCGCCGTGGAAACCCAGGCGTTTTATAAAGCGCTGGGCTGTGTGGAGGCGGAGGAATATAATCCGGAACACGTGGAACAAGAACCGTTCGACTGCCAAATGGAATTTGTGCTGTAAAAATAAAAACCCCCGCTGCGGAAGCAACTTCGCAGCGGGGGTTTTATGTGCTTTAAGCCAATTCAAACTTGTCGTGAATGGCTTTAATCGCTTTGTTTTCCATGCCCTGGTCAATCAAAACAGAAACCTTAATCTCCGAGGTGGCAATCATATGAATGTTGATGTGCGCGTCGTAAAGCGCCTCAAACATTTTTGCCGCAACGCCGGCGTTTGTCACCATGCCCGCCCCCACAATGGATACCTTTGAAACTTCGGTGTTATAGCTCAATTCGCCGTAGCCGATAAGGTCTTTGTTGTTCTCAATTAAATCAAGCGCCTCTTTTAAATTTCCTTCCGACACGGTAAAGCTGATGTCTTTCGTGTTTTCCCTGCCAATGGACTGAATAATCAAATCCACATTAATGTTATATTTTGCCAAAAGGGAGAAAATGCGAAACGCCTTTCCCGGCGTATCCTCTATGTGGCAGAGGGAAATCCTCGCAACGTCGTTATCCTTTGTCACACCTCTGACTACCATCGATTCCATATTAACAACCTCCTTAACAAATGTTCCCTCCGCACGGGTAATGCTGGAACGAACGCACATGTTCACATTATATTTTTTTGCCATTTCCACAGAACGGTTGTGAAGAACTTTTGCGCCGAGGCTTGCAAGTTCCAGCATCTCATCATAAGTAACCGCATCCAGTTTTTTTGCAGTTTTTACAACTCTCGGGTCTGCGGTGAACACACCGTCTACGTCTGTGTAGATTTCGCATTTATCAGCATGAAGTACCGCCGCCAGTGCAACGGCTGTTGTATCGGAACCGCCTCTTCCGAGTGTTGTGATATCGTCATATTTATTGACTCCCTGGAATCCGGTTACGATCACGATCTTTCTGGAATCCAGTTCATGCATGATGCGTTCGGTGTCTACTCTTTTAAATCTGGCATTCCCGTAACGGGATGTAGAGTGCATCATAACCTGAAAAGCATTCAGGGATACAGCAGGTACATCCAGTGCCTGCATTGCCATAGCCATCAGGGATACCGACACCTGTTCTCCTGTAGTAAGCAGCATATCCAGTTCTCTTTTTTTTGCGTCCGGATTGATCGTATTCGCCAGTGCGATCAGTTCATCTGTAGTATCTCCCATTGCAGAAAGTACAACCACCACGTCATGTCCGGCCTTGTAATCTTCAATGCAGCGTTTTGCAACATTAAATATCCTGTCTTTATTGGCAACAGAACTGCCGCCAAATTTCTTAACTATTAACATGTTTCCTCCTGTGACAGACCAATCTGATTAATCCTGGATACGGATCATATGTACGATCTGCTCTTTGTAAAGTTTTGATCTGGTCTCATAATCACCTTCCATCATAACAGGTGTTACGAATCCAAATTCATCTTCCAGTTCCGGAACGTTTACGACTTCAATCTCTCCGTATGATTCTTTCAGCTGTGGAATCAGTTTTTCTTTATCTCCCTTAATTCTCACAAAGAATCTTCTCTTGGAATCCGCCTTATCTTCCAGTTGGAGCTTTTCTTCTTTCCACATTGTCATAATATTACGGTTCAGATGTTTTGCTTCGTCTACCACATCTGCAACTACGGCACTCGCAGTCGGAAGTTTTCCTGCCCCGCTTCCATAGAACATCGCATCTCCCAGTACATTTCCATGCACAAAGATTGCATTAAATACATCATTGACATTGTAGAGCGGATGATCCGGATATAACATACATGGTGCTACGATCGCATGCAGTCTGTTGCCCGCATAACGTCTGCTGGACGCCAGCAGCTTGATCGTTGTTCCCATTGCCTTTGCATATTTCATATCTTCTACCGTAATCTCTGTGATTCCCTCACAGTAGATATCTTCAAAATCGACCTGCTGTCCCGAGATCAGGGATGACAGGATTGCGATCTTTCTGCAGGCATCGTAACCTTCTACATCAGCTTCCGGATTTCTTTCCGCATATCCATTTGCCTGTGCTTCTTTCAGGACGGTATCATAATCTGCCCCTTCGTAAAACATCTTTGACAGCATATAATTTGTCGTTCCGTTTAAGATTCCGGTGATCTCCTCGATCTCGTCTGCAGTCAGAGAAGAATTCAGCGGACGGATGATTGGAATACCCCCTCCGACACTTGCCTCAAACAGGAAATTAATATTATGTTCCGCTGCAATGGAAAGCAGCTCTGCTCCGTGCTTTGCCACCAGTGCCTTATTTGATGTTGCCACACTCTTTCCGGCCTGCAGGCAGCGTTTTACAAATGTATACGCCGGTTCGATACCACCCATCACTTCCACAACAATCTGTACCTCTTCATCTGATACGATCGTCTCGAAATCATGTATGATCTTGTCCTGCACCGGATCTCCCGGGAAATCTTTCATGTCCAGCACATATTTGATATTCAGTTCTTCACCGATTCTCTGATTGATACGTGCCCCGTTGGTATTGATGACTTCTACCACTCCGGAACCCACTGTCCCGTAGCCCATTACTGCTATATTGATCATATATTCCCTCCCTTTAGCCGTTCGCAATCTTCTTCAGGTATGCATTGATAAACGAATCAATATCACCATCCATTACGGCATTTACATTACTGTTTTCCTCATTTGTACGATGGTCTTTCACCAGTGTATATGGCTGCATAACATAAGACCTGATCTGATTGCCAAATCCGATATCTTTCACTTCACCCCGGATATCTGATACTTTTTCAGCCTGCTCCTGCTCTTTCATGAGTTGCAGCTTTGCTTTTAACATCTGCATTGCTTTTTCTTTGTTGTGATGCTGTGACCGTTCATTCTGACACTGTACCACAATTCCGGTTGGCAGATGCGTAATACGTATTGCGGAAGACGTCTTATTTACATGCTGTCCTCCGGCACCACTTGCGCGGTATGTATCAATCTTCAGATCATCATCTGCAATCTCAATATCGATATCATCTTTCAGATCCGGCAGTACATCGCACGATGCAAAAGATGTCTGGCGTTTTCCTGCCGCATTAAACGGTGAAATACGCACCAGCCTGTGGACACCTTTTTCTGATTTCAGATAGCCATAGGCATTCTCACCATTCACTTCAAATGTAACTGCTTTAATTCCGGCGATATCTCCGTCCAGGAAATCCAGCACCTGAAGTGTGAATCCCTTTCTCTCTGCCCATCGGCTGTACATACGGTAAAGCATACCTGCCCAGTCACAGGATTCTGTTCCGCCGGCTCCGGCATGTATCGTCATGATCGCATTGCAGGAATCATATTCGCCTGACAACAGTGTCTGGATCTTCAACTTTTCAAACACTTCTTCAAATGTATGGATCTCTTCCTCTAGTTCTTTTACCATCTCCGGATCTTCATCTTCATATCCCATCTCGATCAAAAGACCGATATCTTCATAAGAACTGTAGAGATTATGGATTGTCTCCACAAGTTCTTTCAGATTCTTCAATTCTTTCATCAGTTCCTGTGATTCTTCCGGATTATCCCAGAATCCAGGTTCTTCTATCTTTCGTTCCAGTTCTTCGATTCTCCGCTCTTTCCCTGCAACGTCAAAGTGAATCCCTCATTTCGGCAAGAGGTTCTTCATAAGCGTTCATTATTGTTTTGAACTGATCTAATTCAACCACATTTCCACCTCTTTCTTTTCTTATATTCTTCTTTATCCGGCAGCCGGGTTATCCCTGCCGCCGTCATCTCATATCATATACGTCTGCATTCTGAAATTAATTCTTCCGTCCGCAGCACTGTTTGTATTTCTTTCCGCTTCCACACGGGCATGGATCGTTTGGATATACTTTCTTTTCGGCACGTTTCTTCGGCTCACGTACTCCTGTATCATCCTTGTTCGTTCCGGTTACTTTTGCAACCTGTTCTCTTTCTACCTTCTGTTCCAGTTTGACATGCAGGATCGTACGTACCGTATCTTCCTCAATGCTTCTTGTCATCTCATCAAACATCTCGTATCCGATCATCTTGTACTCAACCTTTGGATCTCTCTGACCGTAAGCCTGAAGACCGATTCCCTGACGCAACTGATCCATATCATCGATATGATCCATCCATTTTGCGTCGATCACTTTCAGGAGAACGACACGCTCAATCTCACGCATATGCTCCGGCTCCGGAAATTCTGATTCTTTCGCCTCGTAAACCTTTGCCGCACGTTCTTTCAGCATATGCTTCAGTTCCGTCTGACTGATATCTTTGACATCTTCTTCCGTGATCACTTCCATCGGAATCGTATTCCGGATCGTCAGATTCAATTCTGTCAGATTCCACTCATCATAATCCTGATCCGGACTGGTTACCAGGTCTACCGCGTTTTCCACATAATCATTCATCATGTGGAAGATAGAATCGCGCATGTTATCTCCATCCAGCACATGGCGTCTTTCTTCGTAAATAATCTCTCTCTGTTCGTTCATTACCTGGTCATATTCCAGCAGATTTTTACGGATTCCGAAGTTGTTGCTCTCGATCTTTTCCTGTGCTTTTTCAATCGCACTGGAAAGCATCTTATGCTCGATCTGCTCGCCGTCTTCCACACCAAGTGTATTGAACACATTCATCAGTCTTTCCGATCCGAACAGTCTCATCAGATCATCTTCCAGGGAAATGTAGAATCTGGATTCTCCCGGATCCCCCTGACGTCCGGAACGTCCACGCAGCTGGTTATCGATACGTCTGGATTCATGACGCTCGGTTCCGATGATCTTAAGACCTCCGGCCGCCCTTGCTTCATCATCCAGTTTGATATCCGTACCACGGCCTGCCATGTTTGTTGCGATGGTTACCGCATCATGGATACCTGCCTGTGCAACGATTTCAGCTTCCAGTTCATGGAACTTGGCATTCAGTACGTTGTGTTTGATGCCGCGGCGCTTTAACATACCACTTAACAGTTCCGAATTGTCGATCGTGATCGTACCAACCAGTACCGGCTGGTGTTTTGCGTGCGCCTCTTCAATTGCATCGCACACAGCTCTGAACTTTTCTTTCTGTGTCTTATACACTGCATCTTCCAGATCCTGACGCTTTACAGGCACGTTTGTCGGAATCTCAATAACATCCATTCCGTAAATTTCACGAAATTCTTTTTCTTCCGTCAGAGCTGTACCTGTCATACCTGACTTTTTCGTATATTTATTGAACAGATTTTGGAATGTAATAGTTGCCAGTGTCTTGCTTTCCCGCTTAACCTTTACATGTTCTTTTGCTTCGATTGCCTGATGCAGTCCGTCCGAATAACGGCGTCCCGGCATGATACGTCCGGTAAACTCATCGACGATCAGAACCTCGTCATCTTTTACCACGTAGTCCTTATCGCGGAACATCAGGTAGTTGGCACGCAGTGCCAGAATGATGTTGTGCTGGATCTCCAGGTTCTCCGGATCCGCCAGGTTTTCGATGTGGAAGAAATCTTCAACCTTCTTCACACCAGCCTCGGTCAGGTTGACTACTTTATCTTTCTCATTGACTACGAAATCGCCTGTCTCCTCGATCTCCTCGCCCATGATGGCTGCCATCTTGGAAAATTCTGCTGATTCCTCGCCCTTTTCCAACTGACGTGCCAGAATATCGCAGACCTCATAGAGCTTCGTGGACTTGCCGCTCTGTCCGGAAATGATAAGCGGGGTTCTCGCCTCATCGATCAGGACGGAATCGACCTCATCGATGATCGCATAGTCCAGATTCCGCATAACCATCTGCTCTTTGTAGATCGCCATGTTGTCACGCAGATAATCGAAACCAAGCTCATTGTTGGTAACGTAGGTAATATCACAGTTGTAAGCTTCCCGGCGCTCGTCGGAATTCATCGAGTTTAAAACCACGCCGACCGTCAGACCGAGGAATCTGTGAACCTCGCCCATCCACTCTGCATCTCGTTTTGCCAGATAGTCGTTGACGGTAACGATGAATACACCCTTTCCAGCCAGCGCATTTAAGTACGCCGGTGCGGTAGAAACCAGGGTTTTACCCTCACCAGTACGCATCTCTGCGATACGTCCCTGATGCAGGACGATACCACCGATCAGCTGAACCGGGTAATGCTCCATATTTAATACTCGTCTCGCCGCCTCACGCACGGTTGCAAATGCCTCCGGCAGAAGGTCGTCCAGCGTCTCGCCGTTCGCAAGGCGCTCTTTGAACTTGCGCGTATTGTCACGCAGTTCATCATCCGATAAGGCAGTCATCTGCTCGCGCATACCTAGAATCTTATCCACGATCGGGCGGATCAGCTTCAGCTCGCGTTCGCTGTGGGTACCAAACACTTTCTCTATCAGATTCATGCTTTTCTCTCCTATTTCTTGCTTTCTCATTCTTTTTTCGTTTTTATAGCTCAATGTATGATATGTTTTAGATCGAAAAGATCGTATAGGTATAGTTATACAATCTTATTTATTCTAACACTAACAGGGATTTTATTCAATGATTTCATGATTTTTTTACATTTATTCTGCGCACACGCCCGGCTGAGATAAGCCGAACCTGCCGTACCCGGAAAATCCCAGCCATAAAACAAGACCCTCCATACACGAACAAAGGAACCTGCTGTAAAACGCTGCCTCCCTGCCTATCCAGGTAAAACGTTTTTTCTTCTGCCAGCCCGCCAACTTTATGGTAAACCAGACAAGTTGCACAAAATATATGTTCGACTTTCTTGTTGTCCACATTATCCACATTTTGTCCCCAGTTTTGTGGATAAGTTTTGCACACCCATTTTTTCCCTTTTTTAGGGAAAATGGAGTTTTGCACCGACTTATCCACATTATCCACAATTTCCGTCTGTTCACGAAGCACCCATTTTCCCCGGCGCATTTTGATTTCTTTTTTGTTCAGATCTCATAAACTTGCATATTTCTTCCAAAAATACAAGCAGATCTATTGACAAATGAAGAACCCTCGCATTGCCTCCAAACCCCCGTTTTTTCTAGCTTTTTCGGCCTTTTTCTGTTGCAAAAACACACCCATTCTGCCCTATCCTGCAAGACTCTTTTTTCATATTTCATTGTCCGCCGCACAAACCGCGCGCAAATCCCTTATAAAACAACAGCAATTCGTGAAAAATCAAACGACACAGTATTTCGACCTGTTTTTCAATTAATTGTGTTGACAATTTTGCGAAAAAGGTTGAATTTAACATCCAAAAGTGGTATACTATAGCCATCCCAATAAAAAGGAGCGATGATTATGCGTTATAAGATTACTGGAAGAAATATCAATGTTACCCCGGGGTTAAAAGCAGCTGTAGAGGAGAAGATCGGAAAGTTAGAGCGATACTTCAATCAGGACACTGAAGTGAATATCACACTTACGGTTGAGAAAGATCGTCAGAAGATCGAGGTTACCATCCCTGTCAAAGGCACCATCATCCGTGCAGAGCAGGAAAGCAACGATATGTATGTATCGATTGATTTGGTAGAAGAAATCATCGAGCGTCAGCTCAAAAAATATAAGAATAAAATCGTAGACAAGAAACAGGCGGCCGTTGCATTCTCTGACCTCTTCATAAACGAAGAATATGATTCCAACGACGAAGTAGATATCGTCAAAGTAAAGAAATTCGCTATGAAGCCGATGGATCCGGAAGAGGCTTGTGTACAGATGGAACTCTTAGGACATAGTTTCTATGTATTCCTGAATTCCGAGACCGAGCAGGTCAATGTTGTTTACAAACGTAAAGGCAACACCTACGGATTGATCGAACCAGAATTTTAATTCATCGCTTCGTACTATAAGTAGACAAGTTTCCTAGCAAAAAGGGGAGCTGCCATGTGGCAGTTCCCCTTTTTGCGTTGTGTTAAGTTCCATTCATATCCTATTTCTTTTCTTAGAACAGACCCGTGATCCGTCCATTCTCATCGACATCGATCTTCTCTGCCGCCGGCACCTTCGGAAGTCCTGGCATCGTCATGATGTCGCCGGTCAGCGCTACGATGAAGCCTGCGCCCGCGGATACTTTCAGGTTGCGGACAGTTACTGTAAAGTTCTTCGGTGCGCCGAGCAGCTTCGCATTGTCCGAAAAGCTGTACTGCGTCTTCGCCATACAGATCGGATAGTTACCAAATCCAAGCTCAGTCAGGCGTTTTGCCTGCTTCTTTGCTGCATCCGTGAGTACAACGCCGTCGCCGTGGTAGATCTTCTTCACGATCGCATCCAGTTTCTCCTCGATCGTTGTATCGGTCTCGTAGCAGTAGTGGAACTCGCTCTCAGTCTCGCACAGGCGGATGACTTCTTTTGCCAGCTCCTCGCCGCCTTCTCCGCCTTTCGCCCATACCTCGGACAGAGCTACATTGACACCGACCTCATGGCACTTATCCTCGATCAGCTTTAATTCTGCCTCGGTATCCATTGGGAAGCGGTTGATCGCTACGACACACGGAAGTCCATATACCTTGGTAATATTTTCTACATGCTGCATCAGGTTCGGAAGTCCCTTCTCCAGTGCTTCCAGATTCTCTGCGTTTAAGTCAGCCTTCGCCACGCCGCCGTGATGCTTCAAGGCACGTACCGTCGCTACTACAACGACCGCCGACGGTTTCAGCTCTGCCATCCGGCACTTGATATCCAGGAATTTCTCCGCACCCAGGTCAGCGCCGAAGCCAGCCTCTGTGATCGTGTAATCACCCAGCTTTAATGCCATCTTTGTCGCAATGACGGAGTTACATCCATGCGCGATGTTCGCGAACGGACCGCCGTGGATAAATGCCGGTGTATGCTCTAAGGTCTGTACCAGGTTTGGTTTCAGGGCATCCTTTAAAAGAGCCGTCATCGCGCCCGCTGCTTTCAGATCACCGGCAGTGACCGGTTCCTCGTCATAGGTATAACCTACGATAATCTTGGAAAGGCGTTCTTTCAGATCCGTAATGTTGCGTGCCAGGCACAAAACTGCCATGATCTCGCTGGCAACCGTGATGTCATATCCGTCCTCACGGGTCACGCCATCCACGCGGCGTCCCAGACCATCTACGATGTTGCGGAGCTGACGGTCATTCATATCGACAACACGCTTCCAGGTAATGCGCTTCGGATCGATGCGGAGTGCATTGCCCTGATAGATATGATTGTCCAGCATCGCTGCCAGCAGGTTGTTTGCTGCGCCGATCGCGTGGAAATCACCGGTAAAATGGAGGTTGATATCCTCCATTGGAATGACCTGTGCATATCCGCCGCCAGCTGCACCACCTTTGACACCAAAGACCGGTCCCAACGACGGCTCACGAAGCGCTACGGTTACCTTTTTGCCAAGACGTTTCAATCCGTCTGCCAGACCGACCGTGGTCGTGGTCTTTCCTTCTCCGGCTGGAGTCGGGTTGATCGCGGTCACCAGAATCAGTTTTCCATCCTTGCCCTCGGTCTCCTTCAGAAGACTGTAGTCTACCTTTGCCTTATAATTTCCATACTGCTCCAGATACTTCTCGTCTACGCCTGCTGCCTGTGCAATCTCACCGATTTTCAGTGGATTCGCTGCCTGTGCAATCTCAATATCTGTCATCATTACTCCTGTACCTCCCTGTTTTTGCGGTTTTGCCTGTTCCGGAAGTTTTCACACAGTGAATGTTATCTGCTTTATCTTCTGTAAAGAAGATCCCCCCTGTGAATTTCCCGGAAAGACTGTGAATGTTATCTATTATATACTGTGTCTGACAATTTGGAAAGACACAAAATTGATTTTTCACAAAAAATTGCATCCGATTCCAGTTTTTCTACTTTTTTCCCAAGTTCTGATACATAACTTTCGTCCTTGATCGATGCCAGATTGATCTTCACATTAAAGAGGGCACCCACAACCGCTGTCCGGGCTAACATCGCCGCAATCAGACCGTCGGAAACGGCACCTTTATTGCCCCTCTTTACGACCGCTTCCGCCATCGGAAAAATCTTTGCCGCTGACTCCGCAATCGCAAGCGGCGCTTCGGTCGCCTCTTTTAACCCCTGCTGCAGGGCGGCAGTGCGGATTTTTTTCTCCTCCTCCGTCTCCTTCGGAAGCTTCAGCGCTCTCATATATCCATTGAACGATTCGCTGTCCTTTTTGATCCCCGCCAGCAACTCCTCATGCAGCGCAGCGCCCTCAGCTGCCAGCGCCTGCATTTCCTCCTGCACCCCGGCATATGTTTCCTTTCCGATCGTCAGATTTGCCACCATTTCCATCAATGCCGCGCCCAGCGCCCCCACCATCGCCGACACGCTTCCGCCGCCCGGTACAGACGCCTTCGAAGCAGTTTCTTCTACAAACTGGTTTACGGAAAGTTCTCTTAATTCTGCCATGATTTTTCTCCTTTTTTATAAAAAGAATGTGCCTTGGCACATTCTCGCGCCGAGCGCGGTCGCTTGCGACATGTTTCTGCTTCGCGCGAGTGCATACATTTTCCTATAAAAATGAAAAAATACCGCAAAATTACTTGTCTCACCGTTCAGAAATCTTCTGCCCCGCTGGCAACGTAATTTTGCGGTATTCCCACCGAGCCCTACGGATATGAAATCGTTCCGTAAGAACCGATATACTCCTTTATCTGCGTTTACTAATTTAAGAATGAAACTGCCTTACACGGTGTTCGGTAGTTGGACGGCGAAATCTTGATGCCGCTCTTTGCCGTACTTGCGTGGATAACCTGTCCATTGCCTATGTAAAGTGCTACGTGATTGATATAATTGCCGCTCGCATAAAAAAGCAGATCGCCCGGCTGTACTGCGCTGACCGCAACCTCCTTGCCCTTTGCCGCCTGATCTCTCGAGCTTCGTCCGGTTGAAATACCGAAATGTGCAAATACACTCATTGTAAATCCGGAACAGTCCGCGCCGTTTGTCAGACTGGTTCCGCCGTATACATACGGATTTCCAAGGAACTGCTTTGCGTATGCCACAACCGCAGAACGGGTAGCATTTGTTACTTCATTTCCAGAAGCTTGTGTTATTTTAAATGTTCCATCTGTTCCTGTTATTTTTTCCGCTTCTGAAGAGTCACTATTATTTACAATTGATGTTATTTTAAATCTAGAGTCTGGTATTTTAATATCGAAATTATCTTTTTGTGTATTAATTACTTTTAAATTATATGTAGTTTTTGGTTCTAGCTTAATTTCTACAATTGCTTTATATGTAGTTGTATCACTTTCATTTTCTACTTCATATTTTACTTCAATTTCATTAACATTTATTGTTTCTTTTGCTTTTTCAATATTTATAATGTTTCCATCTTCGTTATACTCTATTTGATAATCTATTTGATTGTTATATGTGTAATATGTATCTGGAGTTCCTGCAACAACAGTATTATATTCATAACTTCCTGTTCCTGGAACATTTAGATTTTCTATATATGCAATACCACTTTGGTTAGTTACTATATCTGTTGTAGAAGTTGAATTTGGTTGGTTAGTTTTTAAACTTACATCTTTTATTCCTATTTCATTATCATTAATGTCTACAACTTTATATTCTATTAAGTTTTTCTTTTTTGTAGGTTGATTTTGTAATATAGCAATTACTGTATTTGTTATTTTATCTATTGAAACTATTATATCTTCTGAAGTTTTCTCTTCTACTATGCTTAATTCCCCTTTGTCTGTTTTATTTATTACAACTATTTTTTCACCTTCAAATTTCTTATACCCAATTGCATTTTCTAATTCATTTATTTTTATTACAATTTCTCCGTTTCCTGGAATTTTTGTTACATCTATATTACCATTTTCATCTGTATAATCTGTAACATCTAATTTTTCTCCATTTATAGAATTTATTGTAATATTGTATTTTGAACCTTCAACTCCTTTATTTTCATATCTTTCAATTAATCTAAAGTTGAATAAAGAACCTATTGGGTCATTTGCAATTTTTAAGTTTACACTATTATCTTTAGTTACTACTTTATTTAAAGGATTATCATTTCCTATTCTTGCAGATATAACTGTTTCATCATTCATTTTTACATATACTGGTATTGGATCTTTTTGTGCTACATATCCTGATGGTGCTGAATTTTCTACTAAGTAATATAAATATTCTTTTTCTTCACCATAAACATCTGCTGAAAATTCTGTTTTACCTTCTTCATTTGTAGTTTCTTGCTCAGTATGTTTTCCATCTGGTTGTGTTAGGGTAAATGTTGCTCCTTGTAGATTTATTTTGTCACTACTTGAACTTATTTTATTTAAATCCATCTTTATTGTTTTTTGCACAAATGGTATATCTACATTAACATTATAAGTAAAGTCACTTACGTTATGCGGATCTCTAATTGCCTCTGTGCTTGCTTTAACGTTTGAAGATGTTTTAACTTGATCTACTGTTATTGTTTGGTCTGGATGCTGGTCTCTATTTACAACTACAGTAATATCTTGCATTTCTTTAAATTGTTTTGGTGTATTTAAACATTTTATTTCAAATGTTATTTCTCCTGTAACTCTAAAATAGTCTTCATCTGCTATATTTATATTTCCATTTGAATCTGTTGTTTTTGTATCATTATATATAATTTCTCCATTTGAATTTTTTGCTATTATTTTAAACTTCAAATCTGATAATTTATCATTTGTGTATTTTCCACTATATGCATTCATATTTAATACAAATTGTTTTTTTACATTTGTAAGTTCTAATTCAATATTTTCAGAATCTTGATTTAATATATTAAATTTATGATATTTTAAATCTGGATAATCTATTGTGTATGTATGTTTTTCTTCGTTATTCCAATATACTTTAAACCATCTTGAACTTTTAATTTCTGCATTTGTAATATTTCCTTCTTCATCAAATGTAATATTTAACACATGATTATTCAAGTAATTTTTATATCCATTTGGAATTCCTCTTCCTATAGGTTGATTATAATAGTAATATCCTTCATCTAAATCGTATTCGTATTCACCTTCGCCTGAAACATAACCAGAAATTACATATTTATTAT
>ERZ773108.2209-NODE-2209-length-17165-cov-5.462303_pt1 | contig 17165 bp, 16 predicted proteins | sample MGYA00580570_ERZ773108 | MGnify/ENA primary metagenome ERZ773108 (study PRJEB29015, sample SAMEA2737840) | human gut metagenome | biome: human gut; feature: human-associated habitat; material: faeces | place: China | collected 2012 ...
CCGCATTACATTTTACGTACGGCGTACCATTTACGTACGGCACACATGCGAAAACGGAGTTTACCTTTCGGTAAGCTCCGTTTGTTTTTATCCGTCGGCCGACATCTCACTTCTGGAAACGCATCGTATAGCTGCGCAGCCACCTCATCACGGGACCTGAAACCATACGGCACAACGGTATAAAAAGACGGAACCACCAGTCGGGGACTATACAGCGGCGGCCGCGGCGCATAGCCCTCAGCGAGCGGCGCGCACAACTCTCTGCAGACATAAGCACACCGCAGCGCAGGCCGATCTTCTGCCAGCGGGGCGAAAGACCGTAAAGGTCGGTCGCAATACCCGCGGGACACACGGCCGTAACCGTAACACCCGCATCGCGCACCTCCTTGGAGAATGCCACCGAGAAGCTCTTCAGATAGGCCTTGCTCGCGCTGTACAGCGACAAGCCCGGATACGGCATCCAGATCGAGTAGGAGGACATGTTCAGTATGCGTCCGCCGCCGCGCGAGGCCATATCCGCCGCAAAAAGACGGCACGTAACCGTAGCCGTAAGATCGTGAAGCATGATGATGCGGGTAATGCGGTCGATCGGGGTATTCAATATGTCACAGAAGGAGAAGATACCGGCATTGTTTATCAGCACGTCGACCGCAACGCCCTCCGCCTTTGTCCATGCAAAGAGCTCCTCGCCCGCCGTCTGCGTAGCCAGATCCTTCGACAGCCACCGAACCGACACCGAGGGATTTGCCGCACGCACCTCCACGGCCGTGCGTGCGAGCTGCTCCTCATCCACGGCAACCATAACAACATTATACCCCTCGCGCGCCAGTTGAAGGGCGAAACTGCGCCCTATGCCCCGTGAGGCTCCCGTCACCAGCGCCGTGCGCGTACCTGCGGCAAAAGATTCCCGGCGGCTCATCGTTTGCGCGGTAAGCCCAGCTCCCGACATATCTTGTCGGGGAGGTCGGGACAGTTATGACAACACTGCATGTCGATCGAATACATACGCGCGATGCAGTAATCCTTATGGTCGCAACCCGAGCGCGTATTAATATCGCCCTCGCGCATACGGTTCACGAACGCAGGGTCGTTGACCAGCGCCCGCGCCATCTGCACCAGTTCGAATCCCGCGTCCAGCGCTCTGTCAATGCCTTCGCGGCTCACCAGCCCGCCCACATAGACCAGCGGGCACTTCAGCTCGGCGCGGAACTTCTTGGCGTCCTCCAGAAAATAGCACTCCTCGAACGGGAACTGCCGGATCATCCACGGCCCGCACCAGCGGATGAAGTAGCGCAGCCACAGCGGCGAGTAGTAGCTCATCGTGTAGATCGGAATCAGCCCCCGCATCACGGCCATCGGGGCCTTCGACACGAATCCGCCCGACAGCACGATGCCGTCCACACCGAAACGCTCGATCTCGCGGGCGATTTCGAGACTTTCGGGAATCTCGATGCCGCCCTTGAATCCGTCGTACATGTTATGCTTCACCAGCACGGCCGTCCCGGTCTGCGCCGCGGCTTCCATGACCTCCTCCAGACACATCCGCATGAAGCGCATGCGGTTTTCGAGCGATCCGCCGTACTCGTCGCGGCGGCGGTTGGTGTAGGGCGAAAGGAACTGCGAAATCAGGTAGCCGTGCCCGGCGTGTACCTCCACCGAGTCGAATCCCGCGTCGTGGGCCGTATGGACGGCCCGCCCGAAGTCGCGGGCCACCTGCTCGATCTCGCCGGCCCGCATACCCCGGACCGGCGTGTAGGCGTAGAGGTTGAAGCCCGTGGACGCGCCGATCGGAATCTGCCCCGCCGTGGTCAGGTGGGTCATGTTGCCGCAGTGGCCGATCTGAATTCCCGCCGCCGCGCCTTCGCGGTGCACGGCGTCGGTGATGTCGCGCAGCCCCGGCACGATTTCGGGCCGCAGCCACAGCTGCTTGTCGAACGAAAGCCCGCTGCGGCAGACCGCCGCATAGGCCAGCGTGGTCATGCCCACGCCGCCGCGGGCCACCGATACGTGGTACTCCTTCAACTGCTGCGTCGGGCCGAAATGGCGGCCCATCGACTCGAACGCCGCCGAGCGTATCGTGCGGTTGCGCAGCGTTACGGGGCCTAACTTATAGGGGGTGAAAAGCGATGACATGATAGGGTCAGTAAATGAAAGGTATGATTTTTTTGCGTCCGAGCGACGTGAATTCGTCGCCGAACTCCTTGGCGTAGCGTTTGTTGAGCGATGCGGCGCGGGGCGCGAGGTTGGCGAAGGTCCACCACGCGAACACCGCTCCGGCCCACGACCACGAAGCCACGGCGAAGCCCGTCCATTCGAGCAGTTCGCCGAAGTAGTTGGCCGACGAGACGTAGCGGAACATGCCGCCGCGCGGAATGTAGTGGCGCGTGTCGCCCGGCTGGCGCAGGTTGCGGATGATGTGGTCCGAATGGAGATTCACGGCCATTCCCGCGAGGAACATCGCCCCGCCGATATAAATATAAGGTTGCGCGAACCAGTCGGCGTAGTAGCCTTCGGGCGAGACGTAGAAGATCCACCCGCCCTGCATCAGGGCGTTGAGCGTGTTGAAGCACATGCCCATCACGACGATGCCGAGCGGCATTTTCGACGCGCCGCGCATGAGCAGCGGAAAGATGAACGCCCGTTGCAGGTAGTGGGCCTGAAAGAGCGCGAAGAGCGTCAGCGGCCCGGCTTCCCACGTCCTTTCGGAGAGCAGCCACAGCACGCACATCGCCACGAATACGGGCGACTCCATCAGCACCCAGCCGATCTTGTTGGGCACGGGCGGCCCGTATTTGGGGTTGAAGAGATAGCCGTATCCGGCTTCAAAAAAATGCAGGGCAGCGAAGACCACCAAGGCCAGCAGCGCCATGACGATCAGGAATATATCGAATGTTTGGGCCATATCGGAACGGTTTCGGTAAAACGACATAAAGATAATAAAACTTTCCCGCTCCGACAAGTCCCCGAAAGGGCCGTTTTTGTTCTTTTTGACAGTTGGGAAACGGGTTTCCTCCTGCTTTTTTTTGCACTCTTTTCGCGGCCCATGACGGCTCTGCCTTCTCACCTGCCGGTTTTCTCGTTTTTCGGCGGTTCTCTTTTTTTCTCCGGTGGCCTTTTTTGTCCCGTTGCTGTTTCCTCCTCTTCCCACCAGCAAACTTTCTTTTTCTTCTGCGGTTCTCTTTTTTTTCTCCGATGGCCTTTTTTGTCCCGTTGCTGTTTCCTCCTCTTCCCGCCAGCAAACTTTCTTTTTTCTTCGGCGGTTCTCTTTTCCCCTCCGGCGGCCTTTCTCGTTCCGTTGTTGTTTCCTCCTCTTCCCGCCAGCAAACTTTCTTTTTCTTCGGCGGTTCTCTTTTTCTCTCTGCAGTCTTTCTTGTCCCGCAACGGTTTTCCTTGGTGTTTTTCAGGGTAGGGGGGGCTGCATTTCGCCCGCCTCTTTTTCGCGGCTTGAAATATTGCAAGAGGCCTGATAAAAAAGGCGGCCGCCGCTGTATGCGGAAGCCGCCTGTCAAGTTCCCGTGGCGCCCGGAAAGTGTGCGTGTCGCGGTCGTGCCCGCCGATCCCCCGAAATCGGACCGAAGCCGGAAGTGTGCTCTTTCGACCGCCGTGACGGGACGCAGAATCGTGAAAACGAGTTGCCTGCGAGAAAGCGCTGCCTCAGGGCACACGAAAGTTTGATGTGGTAGCCGAAACCCTGGTCTTGCCTGCCGCGGAATGGGCTGGATCGACCTTTTCCGCAATCTCTGCGACGGACTCCGGGGCGTGTCGGCGCACCGGGACAAAAACCCCTGCCGAAGCAGGGGCGCCGGAAGCGACGGCCAGCCGGCGGCGTCCCGCCGTTGACTGGACCTCAATAAATGGGAGTCTTTCCGCCTTCCGGCTGTAATGTCGGTCCGGAAACCGGCCGGAAGTCCGGGGCGAACCCCCGACCGCCGGTCCGAATCCCCGATTCTAGTGCGTGAATACCTTGCCTTTCTGGTGTTCCATGTTGTCGTACTTGATGCGCGACGTAGTGGGGTATTCGAGCTGTTCGAACTCTGCGACGGCGTTGCGGATGTCGCCCATCAGCATGTCGGCCATGTCGCGCGACATGCCCTGACGTACCACGATGCGCATCACGACCACGTTCTCGATGTTCTTGGGCATGGTGTATGCGGGAACCATCCATCCGCTCTGCTGCAGTTTGGCCTGCAGGTCGAAGAGCGTCCATTTGGCCTTCTTGTCGTATTCGGGATCCATCATCCAGATGAAGAGCGGATTGACGACCTCCTTCGAGTAGTTCTTGAAGCACTTCATCGTGCCGATCTGCTGGTGGCAGTACTTGGCGACGTCCATCGAGTTCTGCTGAATCTCCTTGTAGCCCTCGAATCCCAGCCGGATGAAATTGTAGTACTGTCCCAGAATCTGCGCCGCGGGACGCGAGAAGTTCAGACCCACCTGCGTGATGTTGGCTCCGAGGTAATTGACCGAGAACGACATTTCGTCGGGCAGGTATTTCTTGTCCTTCCAGACCACCCAGCCCAGACCCGGATATACCAGACCGTATTTGTGGCCCGACGTGGAGATCGACAGCACCCATTTGAGGCGGAAGTCCCATTTCTTTTCGGGTTTGAGGAACGGCAGGATGAAACCGCCCGACGCGGCGTCCACGTGGATCGGAATCTCATACCCCGTCTTGGCGTTGTACTCGTCGAGCGCCTTGTCCAGCCCCTCGATGTCGTCGTCCAGACCCGTCCACGTCACACCGGCTATGGGCACGATGCAGATGGTGTTTTCATCGCACATCTCCAGCGCCTGCTTGGGATCGAGCGTGATGTGATCCAGCGTCAGGGGCACGGTGCGCAGTTCGATCTGCCACAGCTGGCAGAATTTCTCCCATACGACCTGAAATCCGGCGCTCATCACCAGATTCGGCTTGTCGAAGGGTTTGCCTGCGGCCTTGCGGCGGTTGCGCCAGCGCAGCCATGCGGCCACGCCGCCCAGCATGCAGGCTTCCGACGAACCGATGCCCAGCGCTCCGGTCTTCCACTCGGCCTTTTCGGGGGTGTTCCACAGATTGGCGACGATATTCAGACAGCGGCCGCACATCACCGCGACACGCGGATACTCCGTCTCGTCGATATAGTTGACGTTGATCGCCTCGTTCATCAGGCGCGTGGCGTAATCATCCATGTAGGTCGTCACGAACGTCGCCAGATTGAGCCGCGGCTGCGTCTGCGGATAGGTTTCGTCCTTGACTAACTGGTAGGCGATTTCGGGCGATGTCTTGCCTTTGGGGATAAACTCCGTGGGCGCGGGATTGCGCATCTCTTCCGAACCGAAAATATCGGTCAGCGTGTCCTCGTTGGTGTGTCTTTGCTGATTCATAACGTAAATTTATTTTTGGTTTACGAGCATACGACCTTGCATGAACCGTGCCGCGTCGGAGTTGCCCGGACCTGAAATCCGGCGCATTTTTTTCGCTCTGCAGCCTCCGGTGGCGGCCTCGAAACCCTTTCCGCTTCGTACTCAACCTGCTGCCGGGCCGGCTTCCCGCAAATGCTGCCGCTTTTTGCGTCTCTCCTGCGTCTCTCCTGCGTCTCTCCTGTTCTTCTTATTCTCCCCGTTCTCTCTTGCCTTCCGATCCTGCCCCCCCCCTGAAAAAAGCGGGGGAATATTTGGAATCCCGGAAAAATTCGATATATTTGTGATATCAAAATAATATCACCTAAAACTTACGGATATGGAGAATGGAAATTTTGTCTACAAGGGCTGGAAATGCAATGGTTTTCTGGCTTTGACGCTGATCTTCGTCGGGTTGGCGCTGGGTGTGTGCGCGATCGTGTTCGGCGCGCAGCGTATCGACGCAGGGCTGGCGTTCGGCGTCGGGCCGGTCGTGATCGGCTCGGTCTGGTGTCTCTGCATGCTGATCTGCATGGCGGGCTTCATGCTGCTCGAACCCAACGAAGCCCGCGTCATGGTCTTCTTCGGCAAATACAAGGGCACCTTCTACGAAACGGGCTACTGGTGGGTCAATCCATTTATGTCGGCCAAGCAGATTTCGATCCGCGCCCGCAACCTGAACGTCGATCCGATCAAGGTGAACGACAAGACGGGCAATCCGATTATGATCGGTCTGGTGCTGGTGTGGAAGATCAAGCGCGACGATATCTATAAGGCGGTCTTCGAGATCGACGCTCCGACGACTGCCGGACAAACCGGGGTTTCGGCTTCGGCCCGCATGAACATCCTCGAAAATTTCGTGGGTGTGCAGAGCGACGCTGCGCTGCGTCAGGTCGCCGGTTGCTATGCTTATGACAATAACGGGGTTAAGGACGATGAATTGACGCTGCGCTCGAATAGCGAGGCGATCAACGACCAGCTCGAACACACGCTCAACGAACGCTTGGCGATGGCCGGCATCGAGGTGGTCGAAGCCCGCATCAACTATCTGGCCTATGCTCCCGAAATCGCCGCCGTGATGCTGCGCCGTCAGCAGGCCGACGCCATTATTTCGGCCCGCGAAAAGATCGTCGAGGGCGCCGTGTCGATGGTCCACATGGCCTTGGAGCGTCTGGGCAGCGAACATATCGTCGAACTGGACGAGGAGCGCAAGGCGGCGATGGTCACCAACCTGCTCGTCGTGCTCTGCGCCGACGAAGCCGCGCAGCCGGTAGTCAATGCCGGAACCCTTCACCATTGATTTAACTGCCGATGGCTAAAGAGAACAATAACAAGAGTTTCGTGCTTCGCATCGACGCCGCGACCATGGAGGCGCTCGAAGGGTGGGCGGCCGACGAGTTCCGCTCGATCAACGGGCAGCTGCAGTGGATCATCGCCGACGCCCTGCGCCGCAGCGGCCGCCTGAAAAAGCCCCGTCCCGCCGGACCGGAGTCCGGCGATTCGACGGGGCTTCCGTCGGGCGATGCCGCTTCTGCAAAACCCCCGGTTCCGCCCCGGAGCGATTATCCCGACGATATTTAACCGATACGCTAATTGATATGTGCAATCTATTGAGCAAAAATCGAATAGGATTGTGTGGAAAACTCCGTGGCTCGCAATCAGACGGGGGCATGTCCGCTTTGTGTCCGGTTCGGAGCGTGTCCGGTGTGCGTCCGGGTCGGGGTGTGTCCGGTTTGCGTCCGGGGCAGGGCATTTCCGCTTTGCGTCCGGTTCGGAGCGTGTCCGGTTTACGTCCGGTTCTGGGTGTGTCCGGTTTGCGTCCGGGACGGAATATGTCCGGTCTGCGGTATGGGCGGATTGTCTCCGGTTTGCAGGTCGTGGGCGGACTGCTGGTCTTTTTTCTCCTGCTTCGGCCCGACTGGCTGCCCCGCTGGGTCTATTGGGGTGTGCTGGCGCTGGGCGCCGCCCTCGCCCTCGGCGAAATGGCGCTCGATTACCGCCGCCGTCGTCCGCGCCGGCGGTGGCGCGATGCGGGGCTGGTGCTGTTGTCGCTTTCGGTGGTCTGGATTGTCATTTTGCCGCCGTTCTTTTTCTGGGGAGTCTCCGGCGAGAAGGAGTTGACCCGCGCCACGCTGGGATTGGGTGTCGCTGCGCTCGTCGCATGCGTCGTCTGCCTGCTGCGCTGGCGGCGTTTGCGCGCCGAGGCTGAAATGCGCCTTTGGAAGCTGAAAGCCGAACGCCGAAGACGCGACATGCTTTGCGCCCGTGCCGCGGCGGAAGGAGGTGGGCGATGAGACTCCGGAGATGGTTTTATGCGATTGCTTCGGTGTTTGCGGTCGCGCTGGTGATGTTCCCGCTCAATTTTTTGTGGGTGGGGCAGTCGCCGCTGCATGCGGCGGTAAGTTCCCTGCTGTTCGGCCTGCCCGCATTGCTCTCGGCATGGACGCCCAAGGAGCGGCGTACCGGCAGGCGCAACGAATCCCGTGGGACTGCCGTGTGTGCGCAATCCCGCAGATGTGCCGGAGCCGGCATCCATGCCGCACCTGCCGGGCGTATTGACTCCGCCGCGAATGCCGGGGCCGCCATGCCAGCCGGGGTCGCAAGGTGCAGCGAATCCGCCGGTCGTGCCGGCGCTGAAAGGTTCGGCGAATCCGCTGCGCATCCGGAATCCTGCGGCCGCACTGCGTCCGCGGACGGCACCGAACCCGCCCGGCGGAAATCCCTGTTGTCGAAAGCCGCGCTGGGGATCGCTTTTTGTGTGCTGGCGGCGATGCTGGCGTACGATATTGTGACCGAAGGCGTGGCCGTCGGTGTTACGAAATCGGTCGGATTCGTCCTGTTGATATTGGTTGCCGCATTGGGAAGTAGATTGGGTTACCTAAAGTTTTAGTTTATGAAAAGAATAGTCGTTTTTACGGGCGCCGGGGTGAGCGCCGACAGCGGCCTTGCCACGTTCCGCGATTCGGACGGCCTGTGGGCCGACTACCGTATCGAGGATGTCTGCACGCCCGAAGCCTTGGCGCACAACCGCGCCACCGTGATCGAATTTTACAACAAACGCCGCCGCGAGATGCTTGCCGCCGAGCCGAACGCCGGGCATCGGGCCATCGCGGAGCTGGAGCGGGATTTCGAGGTCGAGGTGCTGACGCAGAATGTCGATAACCTCCACGAGCGCGCCGGATCGTCGCGGGTGACGCATCTGCACGGCGAGCTGATTCGCCTGCGTTCGTCGCGCGATTCCGGGCTGATCGTCCCGATCGAAGGGTGGGAGCAGCGGCTCGACGCCACGGCTCCCGACGGGTCGCTGCTGCGGCCGCATATCGTCTTTTTCGGCGAGTCGGTGCCGATGTTCGAACGTGCGGCGGAGATCGCGCAGACGGCGGATATCATGGTCGTCGTGGGCACTTCGCTGGCGGTCTATCCTGCGGCGTCGCTGGTGCGTTACGTGCGGCCCGACATTCCGATTTACGTCGTCGATCCCGGCAATCCCGATACGGCGGGCATCCGCAATCCGCTGACCCTGATCCGCAAACGCGCCGCCGAGGGCATGCCCGAACTGGCTGCCCTGCTACGGGAACGCTATGCCGGATAGATAGGGTGTTGCTATGAAAGAGGGTGTCTGCCGCAGTGCAGACACCCTCTTTTTTGTTCGTATTTTTCCCAGAAGTTTCCGCAATCCGCAGTTCGCGCGGCGTGCGTCGGCCGGAGGACTATTTCAGGTCCTTGAAATAGATGTCCAGCAGCTCTTTGGCGGCGATGAACGACGAGATCTTGTCGTCCAGCACGCGCTGTTCGTATTCGGCGATGCGCGATTCGACCGCGGGATCGTGGTAGAACGAGTTGCGCAGCACTTCGTTGATCGACTCGTACATCCAGTATTTGTTCTGGCGGTTGCGGTTGTGTCGGAAGTAGCCGTTGGCCTCGATGTGGTCGAGGAACTCTTCGACGCCTTTCCATACCTCTTCCAGTCCCGTTCCGGCTACGGCCGAGCAGGTGTAGACTTTGGGCCGCCAGCCCGATTCCGGCAGAGGGAAGAGCCGCAGCGCCCCCTGAAACTGGGTTTTGGCGAGTTCGGCCTTGTGGATGTTTTCGCCGTCGGCCTTGGTGATTACCATGATGTCGGCCATCTCCATGATGCCGCGCTTGATGCCCTGCAGCTCGTCGCCCGCGCCCGAAATCTGCAGCAGCATGAACATGTCGACCATCGAATGTACGGCCGTTTCGGACTGTCCGACGCCCACCGTCTCGATGAAGATCACGTCGAATCCCGCGGCTTCGCACAGCACGATCGTCTCGCGCGTCTTGCGGGCCACGCCGCCCAGCGATCCCGCCGAGGGCGAAGGGCGGATGAAGACGTCGGGATTGCCCGAAATGCTCTCCATGCGGGTTTTGTCGCCGAGAATCGAGCCGCCGCTGCGTTCCGACGAAGGGTCGATGGCCAGCACGGCGAGCTTGTGCCGCAGCGAGGTGACCATGTTGCCGACGGCTTCGATGAAGGTCGATTTTCCGGCTCCGGGGACGCCCGTGATGCCGATGCGGACCGATTTCCCGGCGTGCGGCAGGCAGCGCTCGATGATCTCCTGCGCCTGCGCGTAGTGCGCAGGGTTGTTGGACTCGATGAGCGTGATGGCCTGCGAAAGGGTGGTGATGTTGCCGGCGAGAATGCCCTCGACGTATTGGTCGGTCGAGAGCTTCGGCTTCTTGCGGCGCGTGAAGTAAGGGTTTACGATCGGCTGATCTTCAACGCCTTCGGTGACGTTCAGAGCCGTGTCGTGGTGCATGTCGGCGTACTCTTTTTCGTAATGGTTTATCTTGGTGAAAGACATGTTGTTATTTGCTTGATTTATCGATGATTTCGGGTGTCAGGTGAAGTGAATTTCCCTGCCAGAGCGCCCTGTTTTTGGAATCGACCAGCACCCCGAACGGAACGTACTGCACGCCGAACGCCGTGAAGATCTTGCCTCCGGCGTCTATCGCCACGGAGATTTGCGGCGATAGGTAGGGTCTGAGCAGGGGGCCTATTTTGTCCTCTTTTTCCTGCGTTATGACAACCACGCGCAGTTTGGTACCCAATTTGTCCGTCATCGCCCGGAGCTGTTTGAGCGACGTGATGCAGGCCGCGTTCGACGACTGGAAGAACTCGACGTAGGTCAGCCGCGGCGTGGCTGCGGGTTTCTGTCCGTCGAGCCATGCCGGGACTTTCAGTTCGGGCACACGCTCGCCCAAAGCGATATTCTGCGCGTCGGCCGCCGCAAAAGGCAGCAGGGCCGCGAAGAGTAAAATAAGCAGTACTTTCTTCATAAGAGCGGACTTATTTTTAGCGAAGATAACAATTATTTGCCACATAGACGAAATTTTTTACTTGGACTTATGAAAATCGGATTCGACGACACCCCGGCCGCACCTGCCGGAACCTATTCCCAACACCTTGCCAGACTTTTGGCCGAGTATGCCCCGGAGCATGAATATATTATTGACGGAAAGCGCTGTAAGGAGTTCGACCTCTACCACGGCTTCCGGCCCGGACTTCCCTTTCCGGTGCTGCTGCGCCGCATACCGTGCGTCATGACGGTCCACAACCTCAATTTCCTGCGCTACCCGCATCTCTATTCGCTGGGCGAGCGGCTGGTGCTGCTGCGCCTGTACCGGCGGATGCTGCGTTCGGCCAGCCGGGTGATTACGGACAACCGCGACGCGCGGGAGGAGCTTTCGGACCGGCTGCGGATCGACCCCGGCAGGATCGAGGTCGTGATGCCGCTCGCGGCGCGTATGCCGCAGAATCCGCCCGACGGCGCCGAGCTGGAAGGCGTGCGGCGCAAATATGCGCTGCCGCGCGATTTCGTGCTGATGCTGGGGACGGTCGAGCCGCGCCACAATCAGGAGGTGCTGTTCGAGGCGCTGGCCCTGCTCCGGGAGCGGGAGCGCGAGATGCTCGAAACGAGAGGGGCGGAGATGCCGACGGCAGCGGAACGGACTGAGGTGCAGGCTGCGGAGCGAACCGGGTCGCAAGCCGGGATGGAAACCGGGGCGCGGACCGGGGAACAACCTGCAGGAGATGCTGCGGAGCGAACCGGGGAGCGGGCAGCCGGACGGAATGTGGAATCGGTTGCGGAAGCGGGGGCTTTTGCGGAGACTGTTGCGCGATCCGTGCGGGAGCCGGACGGCGGCGGGGACCTGAATCCTGAAAATGCAGGCTGGCGCGACGATACGGCGTCGGATGGCGTCGGAGGGTACGGCGACGTGGAAGCCGGGGCCGGGTTGGCGATGCGCGGCGTCGGTGAGGACACTCCGGATGCGAACCGGAATACGGTCGCGGAGTTCGCCGCCGCCGGTCGGGAGCGTCTCCGGCCCGCGGACGGAACCGCACGGAGTGGCGCTGCCGGAACCGACGGCCGACCTCCGCTGCCGCAGCGCATCGGAGTTGTGGTGTGCGGCCGCCGCACGGCGTATGCCGACTTCCTGCTGGGCTATGCACGTGAGCGGCATATGGCGGCGCGGGTGGATTTCATCTACGAACTTTCGCCCGAAGACCTGCCGGCGCTGTTCCGGCTGGCCCGGACTTTCGTCTACCTGCCCGACGCCGAAATCGAGGCTTCGATCGTGCCCGTGGTCGAAGCGCTGAGGGCCGGGCTGCCGATGGTGCTGAGCGATACGCGGCTCAACCGCGAAGCGGCCGGAGACGCGGCAGTTTATGTCGATCCCGAAGCGGTGGGAGAGGTCGCCGCGGCATTGGAAAACGTGCTCTGGGACGAGACCTTCCGCAGCGAAATGCGCCGGCGCGAACGCCGCCGCGCCGAGCTTTTTTCGGAATACGCCGTCGCCCGCCGTCTGATCGATATTTACACTTCGTTGTGAAGCGCGCGGCCGGCCCGAAAAGTGACAGATATTCCGAAAAAAATACGATAAAAGGCTTGGGTATTTCGAATTTAATGCCCTATCTTTGTGTTCGTTTTATAACAGTGCCTTGAAATGACACGGAACATCCACTAACTTAAATTAATATTTTGCTATGAAAGTTTCTCATATCGAGCATCTTGGCATCGCGGTGAAGAGCCTCGATGAAGCAATTCCCTATTGGGAGAACGTTTTGGGCCTGAAGTGCTATGCCGTCGAAGAGGTCGCAGACCAGAAGGTCCGCACGGCGTTCTTCATGCTCGGTCAGACCAAGATCGAACTGCTGGAGCCCACTTCGGAGGAGTCTACCATCGCCAAGTACATCGAAAACCGCGGTGTCGGCATTCATCACATGGCGCTTGCCTGCGAGAATATCGAGGAGCAGCTCGCCGACGCCGAGGCCAAGGGCATCCGCCTGATCGACAAAACCCCGCGCAAGGGCGCCGAGGGCATGACCATCGCCTTCCTGCACCCCAAATCGACGCAGGGCATCCTCACCGAGCTTTGCGAGAATAAGAACAAATAGGAACAACGAGCGTTCGTATCGCTCCCTCGGCCCCGTTTTTTACGCCGCCGCCGGCGAAGAAGTCCCCGCCGAGGCGGGGATTTGGGGGTGGGTCAGACCAGTAAACGCGGCCGACGGCCGCGGGGCGGGACAGTCCGGAACGAACGTGCATGAAACTATACTAACAAGCATACTTATGAGTGAAATTCAAAACAAAATCAACCAGCTCATCGAGAACCGTGCCACCGCACGTCTCGGAGGTGGTCAGAAGCGTATCGACGCCCAGCATGCCAAGGGCAAGTTCACGGCCCGCGAGCGTATCCAGATGCTGCTCGACGAAGGCTCCTTCGAGGAGTTCGACATGTTCGTGACGCACCGCTGCTATGATTTCGGCATGGACAAGAGCCACACCTTCGGCGACGGCGTCGTAACGGGTTACGGTACGATCGACGGACGTCTGGTTTATGTCTTCGCACAGGACTTCACGGTAACGGCCGGTTCGCTGTCGCTGTCGATGTCGGACAAGATCTGCAAGGTGATGGACATGGCGCTGCGCAACGGCGCGCCCTGCATCGGCATCAACGATTCGGGCGGCGCCCGCATTCAGGAGGGCGTCAACGCGCTGGCCGGCTACGCCAACATTTTCCAGCGCAACGTGATGTCGTCGGGCGTGATTCCGCAGATTTCGGCCATCTTCGGCCCCTGCGCCGGCGGCGCCGTCTATTCGCCCGCGCTGACCGACTTCATCATCATGAAGAAGGAGACGTCGAACATGTTCCTCACGGGTCCGAAGGTCGTGAAGACCGTGACGGGCGAGGACGTGACGCAGGAACAGCTGGGCGGCGCTACGATGCACACCACCAAATCGGGCGTGGCGCAGTTCGCCGTAGATACCGAGGAGGAGGGCATCGCGCTGATCCGCAAGCTCATTTCCTATATGCCGCAGAACAACATGGAGGACGCTCCGCTGGCGGTCTGCACCGACAAGATCACCCGTCTGGAGGATTCGCTCAACGAGATCGTTCCCGACAGCGCCAACAAGCCCTACGACATGTCGGAGGTCATCAAGGCGATCGTCGATAACGGCGAGTATCTGGAGTCGGCTCCCGGCTATGCCAAGAACATCATCACCTGCTTCGCCCGTTTCAACGGCCAGAGCGTGGGCATCGTCGCCAACCAGCCCAAGTTCATGGCGGGCGTGCTCGATATCAATGCCAGCCGCAAGGCTGCGCGCTTCATCCGCTTCTGCGACGCGTTCAACATTCCGATCGTGACCCTCGTGGACGTTCCGGGCTTCCTGCCGGGTACGACGCAGGAGTACGGCGGCGTCATCACCCACGGCGCGAAACTGCTCTTCGCATATTGCGAGGCGACGGTGCCCAAGGTTACCGTTACGCTGCGCAAGGCTTACGGCGGCGCATATGTCGCTATGAACAGCAAGCACCTCGGCGCGGACATAGTTTATGCGTGGCCGACGGCTGAAATTGCGGTTATGGGGCCTGACGGTGCGGCGAACATCATCTATAAAAATGATATTGCCGCGGCATCCGACCCGATTGCGGTGCGCAAGCAAAAGATTGACGAATACACAGAGAAGTTCACAAATCCGTATATTGCGGCGGCAAGAGGTTATGTGGATGACATAATCGAACCCGATTCGACAAGACCGAGAGTTATCGCGGCTCTTGAAATGCTTGCAAGCAAGCGCGACAGCAAGCCGTCCAAAAAGCACGGAAACTTTCCTATGTAAACATAACAAAAACCTTATAAAAAGGAGGAATAAATATGTCTTTATCCCAGGCATTGGGTCAAGGTCTTATGGTTACGGGCGTCGGTCTGCTTATCGTTTTTTCGGTACTTATCATACTGATGCTTGTAATGATGTTAATGAAAAAGGTATTTTATAAAGAACCCCAAAAGGCTGAAACCGTTCAGATTGAAAAAAAATCTGACGCGTCGGCGAACAACGCAGCCCCGCCGACGTTGAATGCGGCGCAAGACCCGAATCTTATTGCCGTATTGACGGCTGCGGTCGCTGTATGTATGAACACATCAACATACAACCTTAAAATCAAATCATATCGCAGGGTTGACAACAATGCGCCGGTTTGGAACAAAGCCGGTCTCAACGATGCGATAAATTCAAGATATTATCTTTTGGATATATCAGAAAGGATGAATTTTATTATGAGAAAGTTTATTATAAACGTGAACGGCGCGTCTTATGAAGTAGAGGTCGAAGAGGTCGGCGCAGCATCTTCTGCCGCCGTTTCAGCACCTGCTCCGGCTCCTGTCGCTGCTCCGGCTCCTGTCGCTGCACCTGCTCCGACACCGGCTGCGGCTCCTGCTGCCGCACCTGCACCTGCACCTGCACCTGCACCTGCTCCGGCGGCACCCCCGGCAGGCGCGGAAACTGTAAGCGCACCCATGCCCGGTAACATCGTTGCCGTTAAGGTTTCGGTCGGACAGAGCGTAAACGCAGGCGATGTTCTTTGCGTTCTCGAAGCAATGAAAATGGAAAACGAGATTATGGCACCGAAAGCCGGCAAGGTTGTTGCCGTATCAACATCCGCCGGTGCAACGGTCAATACCGGTGACCCTCTGGTATCACTCGGCTGATTTAATTCAGAAATTTAGTTTTTGAAAGGATAATAATTATGTTACAGAGCATGATTGAATTTTTAAACAGCACCGGTATTGCCGCCTTGATTGAAAACGCAAAATCAGGATTTGCGGCGGCAGGTTCTGGCTTTGAACAGGTTGTTGCCGTTATAGGAACACCGCTTATGATTATAATTGCCTGTGTCCTGCTTTATTTGGCAATTGTCAAAGAGTTCGAGCCGCTGTTGCTGCTTCCGATTGCATTCGGTATGCTGCTTTCAAACCTGCCGATGTTTTCGGGTTCGGGCGCAATTATGATGCACCCCGAATTTTTTACCGACCCACAATACTTGGTTAACGGACACCTCGATATGCAAAGGATTTTTGCCGAGGGCGGACTTTTGGATATGCTGTACCTCGGCGTAAAGCTGGGTATCTATCCGCCTCTTATCTTCCTCGGAATCGGATGTATGACCGACTTTGGTCCGCTTATTGCCAACCCCAAGAGCATTCTGCTCGGTGCGGCGGCACAGCTCGGTGTTTTCACAACATTTCTCGGAGCATTGGCTCTCGGCGCGATTGTGCCGGGAATCAACTTTGGCGTAAAAGAGGCATCGTCTATCGGTATTATAGGCGGTGCTGACGGTCCTACGGCAATATATGTTACAAAAACACTCGCACCGGCACTTTTACCGGCGATTGCAATCGCGGCGTATTCATATATGGCACTGATACCGGTTATTCAGCCGCCAATCATGAAGGCTCTTACCACAAAAGAAGAGCGCAGTATCGTTATGGGGCAGCTTCGCCCGGTAAGCAAGACCGAAAAGATGCTTTTCCCGGTTATCGTTACAATCGTTGTTGCACTCATCGTTCCCGATGCAGTATCGCTTGTCGGTATGCTTATGCTGGGTAATCTGATAAAAGAGAGCGGCGTTGCCGACCGTCTGTGCAAGGTTGCTCAAAACGGTTTAATGAATGTTATCACGATTTTCCTCGGAATAACGGTCGGTGCGACCGCAAAGGCCGAAACATTCCTCACCGCCGAAACCCTCGGCATTGTTGCACTCGGCTTGATTGCGTTCAGCTTTAGTACCGCCGGCGGACTTATCCTCGGCAAGATTATGTGCAAGCTGACAGGCGGAAAAGTAAATCCGCTCATCGGTTCTGCCGGTGTTTCTGCCGTTCCTATGGCGGCGCGTGTGTCACAGATGGTCGGACAGAAAGAAAACCCCGGAAACTTTTTGCTTATGCACGCTATGGGTCCGAACGTTGCCGGAGTTATCGGTTCTGCCGTTGCGGCAGGCGTTTTCCTGTCGATGTTTGCACATTAATCATATTGGATTTAAAATACATAAGGAGGTTTTATAAATGGCAAAAGTCGGAATTACAGAAACAGTGTGCCGTGATGCGCATCAGTCGCTCATCGCAACTCGTATGACTACAGAAGAAATGCTCCCGGCTCTTCCGATGCTCGATAAAATCGGGTATCATTCGCTTGAGGTTTGGGGCGGCGCAACGTTTGACGCGTGCCTTCGCTTTTTGAACGAAGACCCGTGGGAGAGACTGCGTAAAATAAGAGCGGCAGCACCCAAAACAAAACTTCAGATGCTTTTCAGAGGTCAGAATATTTTGGGTTATCGTCACTATGCCGATGATATTGTTGAATATTTCGTTCAAAAATCGGTGGCAAACGGCATTGATATAATAAGAATTTTTGACGCGCTTAACGATGTCCGCAATCTTCAGACAGCAATAAACGCAACAAAGAAAGAAAAGGGTCATG
>ERZ773108.2210-NODE-2210-length-17162-cov-6.865494_pt1 | contig 17162 bp, 14 predicted proteins | sample MGYA00580570_ERZ773108 | MGnify/ENA primary metagenome ERZ773108 (study PRJEB29015, sample SAMEA2737840) | human gut metagenome | biome: human gut; feature: human-associated habitat; material: faeces | place: China | collected 2012 ...
TCGGCGAGATTGTCTCTCTTTACTTTTTCAACGGATGCAGCAAACTTCTTTTGCAATGTTTCATAACCGAATACTTTGCCAAACTTACTGGACTTGAAAGGTGTTCCCACCTGCTGACCGTCATCGTCCAAAGCTCCGTACATGATGCCGTGGTATTCCTTTCCGTCCACGCTTCCCCTGACCTCGTAAGCGGTTACGTTGTACAGATTCAGAAGGGTGTTGTATTCGGCAAGCGAATGGCAGTTGTAGCATTCCAACAAGGTACGGACGGTATGCTTTACCTGTACTTTTACGTCACCTTTCGGATAATCCACTTTTTGCAGGGATAGTAGTTCCCTTTCGCCATGTTCTCCGAGCGTGGGATGAAGCCCGTACTTCACTTCCATTTCCCGACAGATGTTCTGTGCCCGGATAGCTTCCCGGTTGTGGTCTATCTTTTCACCCTGCTCGTTGATGCGTACCGATACGATGTAGGCTAAGCACCCAGCGCCTTTACATATTGCTATGTTAGGTTTCCAAGTACTCGCCCCCGAACCGGACTTACACCTTTCGACGTATCCGGCTCTCCACTAATATTATCAGTCTAACTTCCCTGTATGAATTTTCCAATGGCAATCATGGCATACCGCAATGGTTTTTCGTCTGCGGGCAATCATGTGTTTTTCCCAGATCCTTTTTCCTTGCAGATCTTTGAGCTTTTTCACATGATGCATCGATAATACCGATTCTGCTCCGCATATCTCACATTTATTGGCTTTTATCCTATCGATTAGGCTCGTTCTTGTGATTTTAATAAGCGGTTGATCATCATTGAATTTAATTCTACTTAAAGGCTTGCGCTTAAAACCGTCATGATAAAACTCGCACCGTACTGTTTTCCCATTCTTTTTGATATAGTCAACTCCAAACTCTCCGTTTTTACTGTATTTTCGAAGAACCTTGCGAACTGATGATTTATATTTGCAAGCATAGGTTTTGTACATACTGTATTCCATGATATTATAAAAAGAATCAATAGTATAACTGTTATTCGCCAATGAATAATAGTTGTAAAAGCCTCGTATCTCCCCATTGTACTGGCAAAGTATTTCCAAGTCGTCATTATTCTTCATGCAAGGCCTTGCCTTGGGATGCCATCTCTCTTTCCCATTATGATAGGTCAGTTTGATAGCATCATACTCGAAGAGTTTCTTTTTCATTGTATCCATAGATACTTTTAAAAAGACTTTTGACCTGTAGTATCTTTGAGCAGTTCCTTTACCAATCCGTTTTGTTTGATCTGTTTTGTAGATTCCGATTTCATATCCGAGGAATTTTGCGTTCTTCTTTGTATTGGTTATCAATGTTTTTTCGTCAGATAATTCAAGATTGAGTTTTTCTCCAAGAAAATCTTTGATGTCTTTCTTGACTTTAACACAATCTGCTTTACTTCCGATTATTCCAATCAAAAAGTCATCTGCATATCGGATGTATTTCAATCTTCTGTAGCTACTGTCCATCTCATCTAAACTTGGATAGTTGTTACGGGCTTTACAACATTCATTAATGCGATTCAGGTAAAACTCACGTTTCTTTTTATCTGTTTCAATTTTAAGTTTTCGCTCGGCTCTGATTTTTCTCAATGCATATTTTGCATAAACTGTATCGGGTTTGCGTTTTTTGCCTTCATTAAAGTTATGGATATATTCATTCATATATTTGTCGAACTTATCAAGATAGATATTAGCCAGTATTGGACTAATAATTCCACCTTGTGGTGTTCCACTGTATGTCCTATGAAATGTCCATTCCTCCATGTATCCAGCATTCAGGAACTTTCTGATTAGCCTAATGAACCTGTTGTCAGAAATTCTTTCTTCAAGTATTCTTATCAAAATATCATGATCGATATTATCAAAGAATCCTTTAATGTCTCCTTCAACAAACCATTTGGAACCTGTAAAAGTATCCTTGATACGGGATAGTGCCGTATGGCATCCTCTGTTTGGTCTAAATCCATGAGAACAACTCTCAAAATTGTCTTCATAGATCGCCTCCAAAATCATACGGATAACCTCTTGCACCAGTTTATCATCAAAAGAAGGTATTCCCAAAGGTCGTTTAGATCCGTTTTTCTTCGGAATATAAATTCTTTTTGATGATACAGGCTGATATTGCTCACTTTTGAGCAATACGGCTGCTCATTTTGGGCCATCTCGATTGCGCATTTCTGCACAGTCTGAGGAACGCCGAGAAATATCTGATTGGGCTTGGAAAAGCCATTGGACCGCCGTTCGATCAGCCGTGCGGCTTCCAGTTCCCGTAGAGCGCGGGTGACACTGGAAATACTGCTTTGCAAATCTGCCGCCAGCCCTGCCAGCGGATAAAGCACATATGCCCGGCCCTGCGCGTCCACCCAGCCGTTCTTCTGGGAAAGGGTCACGCGGTCCAGCAGCAGAACATAGGTCAGCCGCGCTGTATGGGACAGGCTCATCTGCAGCAGAAATTTCGGATAAGGGAAATAAGCGGGTAGTGGGGTTTGTGCTTTGATGTACTCTTTACTCAAACTTCCTCCTAATCGTTTTCAAAAGTCCCTGCCGAATGGGAAAGTCCTGTACGGGCTTACGCATCCGGCAGGGTTCCGGGGTGCGGGGTGGAAGACCCTGCTGATTACAGGCTCATATCATAGCTGCGCTTCTTGCGTTTCGGTTGACGCTCGCGCTGTTCCTGTCGAGCCTGCTCCTGCCTTGCCTTTTCGCGGACTTTGGCCTCCCACTCGCGTTTCCATGCAAGATCGGATTTCATCTCATTGGTTTTTCGGAAGATGCTGTACACATTATCCGATGCAATTTCCAGACGCCGGGATTCTTCCCTCAGAGGAGCATAAGCCTTTTTCCTCTCCGCGATTTCTTTGGTCAGTTCTTCTTTCCGTTTTTTCAAAGATTTCAGCGATGGCAGCTTTCCATCGTTTTCTTCCCGGAAATATTTCACGGATTCTGCATAGGCATCCAATTCCTTGGAATGCTCTGCACGGAATTTTTTCTTGAAAATTTCTTTCGTAAATTGCTGCTGAACCTCTTTTGTGGAAAGGTACTGCCCCGCATAATGAATCTGCTCATTGGTTTTGTACAGTTCATCCTCTGCCTGTGACAGCCGTTCATACGCTGCCTGCGCATTAGCCTGTGCTGTCTTACACAGATCGTTCAGTTCCGTCAGGTCGGTGATGTTGTTTTCCTGTACCCATACCAGCGTTTCAGCCATTTTCTGCAAATTGCTGATTTTGACCTTTAGTGCATAGGCCAGATTTTCCTGTGCCCTAACATTCTCCTGCAGATCCACAACGAGCCGCAGCCTGGTTCTGGTCGTAAAGATCAGTATGGGTTCTTCCTTGTACCGCAGATTCTTCTCGGCGTTCTGAACAAAGAATCCTTCCAGACATTCTCTTTTGCAACTGTCCCCCAAGGAACGCTCCGATATAAACTTGTTCCGTTCCGGCAGCAGATAGCTGTAACGTCCACGTTGTGTTTTGACGAAAACGTCATATTCATCCTGCAGGATGTCTTGAAAATCTTCATACGAGATTGCTTTCTCACGAGCAGCGGCAACGGCATCCCGGATAAGCTGCTTCTGTGTTTGAAACTTTGTCGGATTGGGCGTAAATCCTTCCGTTTCGATTTTCTGTTTTTTCTCATCCAGCCGCCGCTGTGCCCAATACTCCGCTTCGGTCACACCCGTTCTGGATGGTGACAGCAAATCGACCTGATGCAGAAATTCGCGGCGGCACAAATCCATGAGGGATTTCTGTAGGTGTTTCAGATACTCGTTCGTCACATGGTGCTTGTACCCTGCCTTGCAGTCAATGGGCCGCTCCATAAAGGGCTGCTTAGGTACATCCAGTTTTCGCAAACTGTTGATTACGATATGTACATGAATATTGCCGCTGCCATTATGACCGTCCATGTGCGTACAGACCAAAGCCTGATGCCCCGGAAAATTTGCTTTTGCGTATTCCAGTCCAAGCTCCTGCGCCCGTTTACCCGTCAAACAATTTTCTGTGCTGTCCCGTGGGTCAAAGCTGATGATGTAATGGTGGCTTTTGATTTCATTCTTGTTTTTGTTTTTCTGGTACTCGCGGTTCAACTGCTGGCAGGCCGCATCAAAGGAATAGGGTTCACAATTCAGACCGTCCAGATAAAACTCATCTCGCATGATACGATTTCCGTTCTGGTCAAGGATCGGAGTTTTCCGAAGCTCGTCATGCTTGAAAATCAGATACTCCAGTGCAGCACCATAGCTGGAACTCTTACTTGCGATGTGCTTTAAGATTGCCATAGTTCTTTCCTGCCATTTCTGCGACTTGTTCCCGCATCTCAAAAATACAGGCAATCGCATGGTTGATGTTTTCGAGCATAGCGCGCGACTGGATACCGCCGCTGTTGAAGAACGCTGCGATCTGGTTCAGGTTGTTCCCGATGGCGGCAAACTCCCGTGTAATTGCTTCGATCTCGTCCGGGTGAACATAGAACACATACGAGGTATTCACGCGGCCTTTCATCAGCATCTGTGCTGCAAATTCAGAGAGGGTCATTCCGGCATCTTCTGCCTGCTGGTGTAAAAGTTCATGTACTACTTCTGTAACTCGTGCGGAGATTACTTTTGTCTTTACGATAGATTTCACTTTTTTCTTCGTTCGTGGCATGGGGTCTCCTTTCCAAAATCAAAAATTTGATTTTCCCGGCAGTGCATCTGCACTCCGGCTGTGACCTGCTGCAGCAGGCCACCAATGGGCAAAATCATGTGATTTTGCACGATGTGAGGGTATGGGGAGCACAATCCCCATCAAGATGCCGCCGTAGAAAAATCGCCTGTAGGAGCGATTTCGTATACAAAGGCGAATCTTGCTCTTAACTACCGTCCACTCTGTCCCAGCCCGTTCCTGCCCGATTCTCTCCGACGTTTTCTCTGGTAAGACGCGCAGAATGCACATTCAGTACCGTAGGTATCCTGCTGGGGTGGCTCATGCGATTTTCAAGGTGCGATGTGACTTTGTAAGGAATCGGGGAATTTCATCAGTGATACCGTAGTGAATTGGCTTACTTTTGAAAACACTTCCTATACCCTATACAAACTTTAAGGGGTGTTTTTAAACCGGGTCTTTTGAAAGTTCAAAGAAAATTCATTTTTCCAACGTTCCCCTCTACCTATAACAATCTAAAATGGGTGTTTGGCAACCAGATTTTCAAATTTTGTTGAACTGCCTAATTTTAGAATATAGATTTTGTTCGATTTCCACTTATAGAACCAGAGGAAAGCAGTTTTGCAAAAGATTTTGAAAGCCCCTATGCTAATAGGAATCCGCAGAGCTGTTTTGGAATACAGTTTTGAAAATTTCACAATTTTGGGCAAAAAGAAAAACGGCAAAGCAGATAAAATCCACTTTGCCATTTTAAAGAAAGCACTTCCGCTAAACACTCTACATTGAAAATGCAATCGTACACTGCTATAATAAAATTGTGATATTATCACCAAAAATCCAAGATACAAAGCGTTTGCGATTGGCAAACATTCAGGAGGAACGCATGGTAACAGGCGCCATTAAAAATAAGGTAGACAAAATCTGGACGGACATCTGGGCAGGCGGCATCACCAATCCGCTGACCGTCATTGAACAGCTGACCTATCTCATGTTCATCCGGTCACTGGACGAGAAAGAGCTTGCCACCGAAGATTTTGAGAACATGGCGGGCGAAAAGATGGAGCACATCTTCCCGGCCAGCGCGGCAGGGCAGTCTATGCGGTGGAGCCGCTTCAAGGATAAAGATTCCCGCGAAATTTTCCTGACCATGCAGCAGCGGGTGTTCCCTGCCATCAAAAAGATGAAATATGGCCGTCTGCCGGACTTTGACGCAAACGGTGAGCTGGTGGAGATCGCAGACGACCCCGCCCGCCCAGACGAGGGCAACACCGCCTTTGCGCGGTATATGGACGATGCCATGTTCCTGATCCCCACGCCGCAGGTGCTGCAAAAGATCATCACCGGGCTGGAGGATCTTTACACCCACGACATCGCCGACCTTGATATGCAGGGCGACCTGTATGAGTATATGCTGGGCAAGCTGGCAACAGCAGGGCAGAACGGCCAGTTCCGCACGCCCAAGCACATCCGCGACATGATGGTGGAGCTGGTGCAGCCCACGCCGGACGACTTTATCTGCGACCCCGCCTGCGGCACGGCGGGCTTTCTGGTGTCCAGCGCGCAGTACCTCCGCGCCCACTACGAGGACAGCATGACCCCGGAGCAGTGGCAGCATTTTGCCGGCCCGATGTTCACCGGCTTTGACACGGACCGCACCATGCTGCGCATTTCGGCCATGAACCTGATGCTCCACTCCATCACGAACCCGGAGATCGACTACAAGGACAGCGTGTCGAAGCAAAACTCCATTTGCAGCAAGTATACCGTCTGCCTTGCGAACCCGCCGTTCAAGGGCACTGTGGATGCCGAGAGCATCAACGACGACCTGAAAGCCGTCACCAACACCAAAAAGACGGAGCTTCTGTTCCTTGCGCTCTTCCTGCGGATGCTCAAAACCGGCGGACGCTGCGCCTGCATTGTGCCGGACGGCGTGCTGTTTGGTTCCAGCAAGGCGCACCAGAGCATCCGAAAAGAACTGATTGAAAACCATCAGCTGCGGGCGGTCATTTCCATGCCCTCCGGCGTGTTCAAGCCCTACGCAGGCGTGTCCACGGCGGTGCTGGTGTTTACCAAGACCGGCGCGGGCGGCACCGATAAGGTGTGGTTCTACGATATGAAAGCCGACGGCTTCTCGCTGGACGACAAGCGCACCGAGATAAAGGAAAACGACATCCCGGACATCATCGCCCGGTTCCATAACCTCGATGCCGAAACTGACCGCAAGCGCACCGAGCAGAGTTTCTTTGTGCCCAAAGAAGAAATTGCCGCCAATGGGTATGATTTATCCATCAATAAGTACAAAGAGACCGAATATGTGCCGGTGGAGTACCCCTCGACTACGGAGATCCTTGCTGACCTGCACGAGCTGGAAATGGAGATCACCAAGGGTTTGGCAGAGTTGGAGGAGATGGTGTGATGAAAAAACTTCTTTCAGAAGTCTGTACTATTCAGTATGGATTTCCTTTTGACTCTGCAAAATTTTCAGATAGTAATGGAATGCCGCTTATCAGAATCCGCGATGTGGTAAGGGGATATTCTGAAACCTATACAACAGAAGAATATAAGAGTGAATATATCGTACACGAAAATGATTTACTCATCGGTATGGATGGTGAGTTCAACATTGCAAAGTGGGGAAAAACACCCGCACTTTTGAATCAGCGAGTTTGCCGATTAGCACCAAAGGATAGTATTGATAAAGACTACTTATTTTACTTTATGCCTATCGCACTAAAGCGAATCGAGGAAAAAACGCCGTTTGTCACAGTAAAGCATTTGTCTGCAAAAGAGTTGAACAAAATTGAAATTCCTGTTTTGTCCTTAGAAGAACAAAGAAAAATTGCAGAAACGCTGAGCAAGGTCGATAAATTGATAGCATTTCGAGACCAGCAACTTGCTAAACTGGACGAGCTGGTAAAGGCGCGATTTGTGGAGATGTTTGGAGACTTGGTTGTCGGAGATAAAATACAAACTAGCAAGAAAAAAATCGGAGAGATAGCATCAGTTACAAAATTGGCGGGATTTGAATTCACAAAATATATTCAATATAAAGAACACGGTGACATTATCATGCTACGGGGACTAAACTGCAAGCAAGGAAAGCTGATACTAGATGACGTAAAGTGGATTGATAGGAAAACTTCAGATTTGCTACCGCGTTCAAAACTCTATTACGGAGATATTCTTATGACATATGCAGGAACGATTGGCGATGTTGCAATGGTTGATGAAAACGACAAATACCATCTCGCACCAAATGTTGCCAAAGTATCGATAAATAATAAAAAAGCGTATAATCCAATTTTTTTAATGTACCTTTTCCTATATTCAAACGATTACATTATGAGATTTGCATCACAAGTTGCACAGGCATCGATTAACATGGAAAAGATACGCAATTTTGAATATTATTTCCCTGATGTTACGTTTCAAAATCAATTTGCCACCTTTGTAGAGCGTGTAGACAAGCAGAAGCAGACCGTACAGCAAAGCCTTGAAAAGTTGGAATTGATGAAAAAGGCGCTGATGCAGGAATATTTTGGGTAAAAGGGTGTGCAGCAGCGGATTTTAGCGGTATAATAACGTTAAACAGAACATTTTACCACGAAAGGAGCATACGATGATGACTTTTGAAGAAGAAAGAGACTACAATAATGCAAAGTTTGATGCAATCAAGGCAAAGAACTCGATTCAAAAGCTGAAACCTGAGCTTCGGGAGCAACTGCTAAAAGAACTGGTTGGAGCAGAAGCGTATGCTGCAATGTGGCAGACATTTAAGCAATTATGCAACGGTCAGAGGTGATATTATGGAACATTTTATTACAAGTGTCCACATCAATGAGGTTCGACATCTAAAAGACATTGAAATCAAACTGAACCCTGAAAAGCGTCAGCATCTTATCCTGACTGGTAAAAATGGCTCCGGTAAAACTTCGGTATTGCAGGCGATGAAAGATTATCTGCAGGCAATCGATGATGGGGTCTATCAGGAATTGTGTATTCGGAGATCCTATAAATCGAATGATAAGCTTTCTGAACTTGAAAAAATTGTTGCCGAAACATTTGCAAAGTATAATTCTGGAGTAGAAGTAGACGTTTCAAATGTAGTAGGCTTAGACCGTTTATATAGTCAGGGAGAATTTGTAACTGCTTACTTTCCGGCAGACAGAAAGACAGTGATTCATCGCGCAAAGGGAGTTCAAGATGTAAAACTAGAAAATCAATACAGTTTGGATGATACACCAGAAAATATTTTGCTGAAATATATGGTTCATCTCAAAACTCAACAGGCATATGCAAAGAATGAAAATGATTTAAGTGTCGAGAAGAAAATCGCGGAATGGTTTTCCCGCTTCGAAAATGCGCTAAAAGTATTGTTGAGCGATGACAGCATCCGATTGATATATGACTATAAAAACTATAATTTTCTAATTGAACAGAAAGGTCGAAATCCATATAGTTTGGATGAACTTTCTGATGGCTATTCTGCAATCATCGGTATTGTCGCAGACCTAATCCTCCGTATGGACCGCAACTGGTTGCTGAAAGGCGAACTGAGCCAGTACGATGTGGAGGGCGTTGTGCTGATCGATGAATTGGAAACGCATCTGCATGTAGAGCTTCAGCGCAAAATTTTGCCTTTCCTGACGGAGTTCTTCCCGAGAATTCAATTTATTATTACAACACATTCGGCTTATATTCTCAATTCTATCAGCAATGCTTGTATTTACGATTTGGAAAAGCAAGTGCGGTTTGCTGATTTTTCAAGCTATTCAGCAGATGAGATTGCTGAGGGCTATTTTGACGCACCAAATTATTCTGCCACTATGCAGGATAAAATTCTTCGGTATCAGCATCTTGTTAAGCAGGAAGAGCTTTCCGATAGTGAAAAGGCCGAGCGTGCCCAATTGAGAATTGAATTGAAGACCGCGAACAAACTATTAGAAGAAGACATTTCCGATGAATTCAATCGAATTGAAGAAAAGAAGGATTCTAATGGTTAAGATTGAACGAACAAATGGGGAAAACGCTAAAATTGCAATAGCGTCTCTTGAAAAAGAAAAGCAGAAAAAGAACGGCAATTACAACGCCTCTGAAATTTTTGATGCAATAAATGAAATATTTCACGGAAAATGCTATTTGTGCGAACAACGGGGATTTTACCAGGTCGAGCATTTGATTCCACATAAAGGCAACAAAGATCTTGAATTTGAATGGAACAATTTGTTTTTAGCCTGTCCTCATTGTAATAATATAAAAAGAGACAAATACACTCCGATTCTGGATTGCTGTAAAGTGGATGTTGATCAAAAAATTGCGTTTCGAAAGCATGGATATTGGGGAACAGAAGAATATCTAGAGTTCACCGCACTATCTGATGATGCAGAAACGAAAATGACAGTTAAGTTATTAGAAGAGATTCATCATGGCTCTACGCCGCAAAAGCAAGCAGAAGCCAAAATACTTTATGTTAAGATTGTAAAATCCATGCGCACATTTAAAAACTATGTACTGGAATATGAAGCGGCTAAGGGGCAGACAAAACTGGATACGTTAGAATTAATAAAACTAGAGTTAAAGTCCACTTCCGAATTCACTGCTTTTAAGCGTTGGTTGATTCGAGATGCAAAGGAAAAATACCCGGAGCTGCAACAATATTGCCAATAATCATCCTACATAAAGGAGCTGATTTTATGTCCAACTTCTCCTATCTCTCCACCCGCCCCGAATATTCCCTCTTCGCTAATTCTGCCATCGAGGCCGAGAAAGTGTTCTCCACCTCTCCGGCGATGTGCGCGGTGGGGTGCCGGAAGGCGTTGGAGCTGGCGGTGAAGTGGGTGTATGCGGCAGACAAAACCATCACGATGCCCTACAAGGACAACCTGCAATCCCTGCTGCATGAGCCGAGCTTCCGGTTCGCAGTGGACCGCAATGTGTGGAGCGTGCTGCCCAGCATCGTGAAGGCGGGCAATCTGGCGGTACATACGGGGCATAGTGTGTCGGCGGCGGATGCAGTGTTCAGCCTGCGGGGGCTGTTCGATTTCATCCAGTGGGTGGATTACTGCTACGGCACGGACTATGTGGAGCGCTCCTTTGATGAAACAGCCATCCCCGACGAAAAGGTAACGCTGGACGAAAAGAAGATCCGGGAACAGGAAAGCCTGCTGACCCAGAAAGATGCCGAGCTGGAAGCGTTGCGCAAGCAGGTGGAGAGTCTTTCGGCGGCGTACACGGCCAGCAAACAGCAGAACCAGCAGAGCCGCAGTTTCACCGCCGCCGACCTGACCGAGGCCGAAACGCGGCGGAAGATCATCGACATCGACCTCAAGGCCATGGGCTGGAAATTCACCGGGCCGGACGCCGATGTGCGCACCGAGTACGAAGTGGACAACATGAACGGCGTGCTGGGGCAGAAGGGCTATGCGGACTATGTGCTGATGGGCAAGGACGGCTTGCCGCTGGCGGTCATTGAAGCCAAGCGCAGCACAAAGGACCCCAACATCGGGCGCAAGCAGGCTCAGCTTTATGCAGACTGTCTGGAACAGAAGTTTGGCCGCCGTCCGATGCTGTTTACCACCAACGGCTACACCACCTATTTCTGGGATGAGCAGAGCGGCCCGCAGCGTGCCGTGAGCGGGGTGTTCTGCAAGGACGACTTGCAGAAGCTGATGAACCGCCGCACCGAGAAAAAACTGCTGGACACCATCGAAATTGACGATAAAATCACCGACCGCTACTATCAGAAAAACGCCATCCGGGCAGTCTGCGCCCATATTACGCAGGGCTTCCGGCGCAATCTGCTGGTCATGGCTACTGGCACGGGCAAGACCCGCACCGCATCCAGCCTGACCGATGTGCTGAGCCGGGGCGGTCATGTGACCAATGTGCTCTTTCTGGCGGACCGCACCGCGCTGGTCAAGCAGGCGAAGGACGACTTCAAGAAGTATCTGCCGGACCAGTCGCTGTGCAACCTGTGCTCCTCTAAGGACGATAAGGCCGCGCGCATCGTGTTTTCCACCTATCCCACCATGCTCAACGCCATCGACAACGCCAAGACCAAGGACGGCGTGCCGCTGTTTTCGCCTGCTCACTTTGACCTTATCATCGTGGACGAGAGCCACCGCAGCATTTTCAAGAAATACCGCGCCATTTTTGATTATTTCGATGCGGTTCTGGTGGGCTTGACCGCCACCCCGAAAACCGATGTGGACCGCAACACCTACGACTTTTTCGAGATGGAACACGGCATCCCCACCTACGCCTACGATTACGACACGGCGGTCTACACCGACCATGTGCTGGTGCCTTACTACAACTACGAGGTCAAGACGAAATTCACAGAAGAGGGCATCCACTACGACCAGCTTTCACCGGAGGACAAGGCCCGCTACGAGGACGATTTTGCCGAGGACGACACCCTGCCCACCTTCATCCCATCCGAAAAGCTGAATAAGTTCATCTTCAACGCCAACACCGTGGACACGGTGCTGCAAGACCTGATGGAACGCGGCATCCAGACGGCGGGCGGTGACCGCATCGGCAAGACCATCATCTTTGCCCAGAACAAGCGCCATGCGGAGTTTATCCGGGAGCGCTTTGGCAAGCTCTACCCGCAGCTGGAGACCCAATACCCGGGTTTCATCCAGCGGGTGGTCTGCGATGATGCCTATGCGCAGTCCATTATTGACGACTTCAAGCAGCCAGACAAGCCGCCGTTTATTGCGGTCTCGGTGGATATGATGGACACGGGCATCGATGTGCCGGAGTGTGTGAATCTGGTGTTCTTCAAAAAAGTGCGCAGCAAAACGAAGTTCTGGCAGATGATCGGCCGTGGTACGCGGCTCTGCCCATCCCTTGCCTGCGTGGATGCCATCGACGGCGAATATACGGGCAAACGGCGTTTTCTGATCTTCGACTACTGCGGCAACTTTGAATTTTTCCGTCAGAAACCCAACGGCTACGAGAGCGCGGACACCAAGAGTCTGTCCGAGAGCATTTTCTGCAAGCAAGTGCGGATCGCCGCCGCGCTGCAGGATGGAGCCTATGGGGACGAAAACTACCAGAACTGGCGCAAGATCTTAACGGAGACCTGCCGTGCCGAAGTGGGAGCGCTGAATCCGGAGCTGGTATCCGTGCGGCTGCACCGACAGGCCGTGGAACACTATCAAAAGCCGGAAGCCTTCGTCAGCCTGACCGAAACGGACAAGGGTACTCTGATGAAAGAGGTGGCACCGCTCATCTCGCTGGACGACAAAGATGAAGCCGCCAAGCGGTTCGATAACTTTGTGTATGGCTTGCTGCTCTGTGAACTGGAAGGTCTGCCGGGGCTGGGCCGCGCCCAGAAACAGCTGCGCAGCACGGCGGCAATGCTGGAAGGAAAAGCTACCATCCCACAGGTGCAGGCGAAGCTGCCCCTCATCCGGGAGGTGCAGACAGACGAATTTTTGACCTCGCACGATCTGCTCCGCTTTGAGGAAATGCGGCAGGAACTGCGGGAGCTTATCAAGTTTCTGGTGGACGGTGTAGAAGGGCAAAAACCTGTCTACACGGCCCTTGCCGACCCGGTACTGGAACAGACCGAGGGCAAAGCGCTGGATTCCGGCTACGATTTCGGCGAGTACCGGGAACGTGTGAACCGCTACATCATGGAGCACCGCAGCGATACGCTGGCCATCCACAAGCTGACCCAGAACATTCCGCTTTCCAGGGGCGACTATACCGAGCTGGAACATATCTTCACCTGTGAGCTGGGCAGCAAAGAGGACTATGCACGGGAGTTTCGGGATACACCCTTTGGTCTGCTGGTGCGTAAAGTGGCAAAGCTGGACCACGATGCTGCCATGCAGGCATTTTCCAAGTTCATCAATGACGAATCGCTGAATGCAAAGCAGATCGCGTTCGTGCAGAAGGTCATTCATTACATCGAGCAGAACGGTTATGTGGAAAGCAAAGCGGTGCTGATGAAACCACCCTTTGACCAGCCCATCCTGTTTACCCGCCTGTTTGATGGCAAAACAGGGAGTGAACTGATGGATACGATCAATTCGGTGAAAGAGAATGCCACCCATGTGACGGCATAAAGTAGTGGAATGTAATGATAAAAACCGGTATAATTCAGGACTATCGAAAAATGAATATCCTGCAACGCAGTATGGCAAGTCAGGGAATTTTGAACGATACGCAAACGACTCTGGCTGATTACCTGATGAGCATCGCACAAATTTCCGTGGAGGATGCCGGAGCGATTTATATCGAGTTGAGCAGCATCCGCGGCAATTTTATGGCAAACATCATTCTGCGCATGATTGAAAATTATCACTTCCTGCCCGATATGGCGCAGAAACTGAAAAACAAACAAGCACTGGTGGAAAGCGTAATTGCAAATGAACAACAGGAGCCTTCCATTATGTTGCCCACCAAAGATGTGTATGATGACCTTGTCAACAGCAAACTGGATATGATCGAGGGCTTCGTGCCGATCTCTGCCATCCAGTATGATGCTAAGATGCAGGAAGCAGAAAGACTTTAAGGGGAGTGCGACTTGTAGGATTGCTTTAAATTATCGAGTTAATCCGCAGGCTGAATAGATTCCCTCGAATCGAATGAAAACGAAAAAATGCCCGCTCACCGTGGAGATCCGGCTCCATCGGTGGGCGGGCATATCCAATAAAACACCAGGATACGATTATGCTTTTCGTACTTCAGCTGGGATCTTGTTCTGGCTCAGATATCCCACAGGGAGGGCGCAGAGGTGGAAACTGCGGCGGCACCTGCGCGCATGGCGGCCATGACGTCGGCTTTGTCCCGCAGCAGGCCGCCTGCAATGACAGGCACCTGTGTGCGGGCGCTGATCTCGGCGATGACCCGGGGCATGATGCCGGGAAGGATCTCGACAAAATCCGGCTTGCCCTGCTCCAGCTGACCGGACAGGCTGGTCAGCGAGAGGGAATCCAGGATGAATGCCCGCTGGACGGTCAGCAGGCCGCGGTGGCGCGCCCGGCGGATCAGGGTCGGGCGGGTGGAGATGATGCCGTCCGGGTGGCATAGGGCGTTGAGGGAGTCCACCGCGATCTCCCGCGACGAAAGGCCGTCCACAAGGTCGATGTGAACCACGGCCAGTTTTCCGGCATCATGTATGCGGTGCACCAGCCCGTCTACGGTGAGCAGGGTGCTCGCCAGCAGAAAAACGGCGCTGCAGGGCGAAGCCAGCGCAGCAGTCAGGGCTTCGTCCGTTTTCACAGCGGCGATCACCGGTTCGTCCAGCAGGGTTTCAGCAAGAGGATGCATTGGATAAGACTCCTTTCGAGCCAGATTTACAGAGATAGGGAGCAATCAGAAGATACGGCCCTTTCAGAAAACTCTAAAAGGGCCGCACCATGCGCAAACCAAGTTTATAAAAAATTGAGGGGTTTGTAAAGAGGATTAAAGAGGCATTATTTATGTGCCTGCACGGCTGCATTATTTTTCTTCAGCAGTACAGCGCATGCTATGGTAACTACAAAGCCGATCGCGATCAGTGCGTAGACCAGAGCAGTGCCAGCGTACTGTGTTCCGGGGGTGTGCACGCGAATCTCGCAGATGCCCCACTCGCTGACAGCTGCAAGAACGCCGCAGAAGATGCCGCCAAGGTAGGGATTGCCTGTGTGCTGGTACAGGAGACGACAAATCAGGATCGCAACAAAGATGAAGCCGGGCAGCGCATACACTGCAGTTGCGGCAGAAGCCAGACCGCCGAACATCGGGTTCGAGCCGGTAGCCTTGAAGATGCCGTAAACGTAGCAGAGGATGAACAGAGTGGGAACCGATGCGATAAAGCTGATCAGAAGGTTAGAAAGCAGCTTGTTTTTGCCGAGCGCCGTGCTAAAGTTAAAACTGTTGACGCTGATGGACATGACAATGTAGTACACGAGATACATGGGTACAACAAGGAGCATACCCGGGATGCGGTTGGCTCCAAACTTGATAAAGCCCCAGTAAACGATCAGGAAGTTCACATCCACAAAATAGTCGACGGCAAAAACCATCAGGATCAGGGCAAAGACTGCAAGCAGGGCCGCGCCGATGGATTTGAGGAGTGCATGCCCGGAAATAGCGATGCCGGTATTCCGGAAGGAGAAACCGTGTTTTTTGCCGTAGGCCATGTACCACACCGTGCACAGAACAAGAGTCAGTGCGCCGCACAGCAGAGAGATCAGGCCGTGGTACGCAGGGTTGGCCGAGTGGAAAAGTGCATCACGGTAAGATGCCAGTCCCTGCTTGTTCAGGAATCGAATCATGAGGATGGACAGGACGGCACCGATGATCTGGATGCCCCAGAACCATGCAACTGCGTTCTTATCGCCAACTGGGCGAAGGTCCTGCTCGCCATTGTCGGCACACTGGAATGTCTTGACGGAGTTGACCAGCCAGACCATCAGAGACCCGGCAAACAGCAGCAGACCGGACAGGGCGATGATCTTGAAGATGTTCCAGATGGTATAGGTGTAGCTGCTGGCGCTCAGAGCAGTGCCAGTGGGCATAACACGGTTAAAGAAGGTCAACACACGGTTCATGACCAGCGGGGACCACCAACCAGCCATATGCGTCTCGTTAGAAACAAAGATCTGGCGGCTTCCGGTCTTTCCGCCGTAATCCTGCTCATAAACGGTCTCCGCCACGCGCTGTTCACTGGTGGTTGCGGGGTCGATACCGAAATACAGGAAGGACTGTGCACTGTTGTTGATCACATATTCTGCCGGGCTGGAAAGGTTGGCTGCATACTTGTTGGCGTCGTTGGAATAGGTACCGTTATCATTAGCTTTTTCCGAGAAGAAGAACTCGTCGTTCTTGTCTGCGAGAACTGCGACATCTCGGGCACCGTAAACATCGGTGTAGCCCTCGCTGTTACGCACGATGGGATCGCTGTGAATCAGGAAAATGGCCTTGACAACATTCAGACTGTCGTTATCGCACTGCAGTGCTTCGCCAGCTGCCTTGCCACCGCGGGAGTAGCCCAGCAGCGAAACTCGGTCGGTATCAACGTAGGGCAGAGTCACGCCGTAGCGTACCGCATCATAAAGGCCGCGGCCCTGGGTGAGCCATTCGGAGTCCGGCAGAGGTTCGCTTTCGCCCATGCCGTACATATCCACGCCGATCGCAACATAGCCGCGGCGGGCGAGCTCAATGCAGTAGTGCTGCATTTCTTCTTTGTTGTTGTTTCCGCCATGCTGTACAAAAATAGCGGGCGCAGGCGTTTCAGCGGTGGCGTTTTCCGGAATATAAACATCCATCGCAAGGGTATGACCGGATTCGGATTCAATGGTAACGTTCCGGATGGTCGTTTTGCCGGAGTTCGTCTGTAAAATGAAAGAACCGGCAATGCCTACGATGATGAGCGCGATGCTGACGATGAGACTGATCAGCGGCCTTGAAAGTTTTTTCTCGTTCATATGGGGGACCTCCTTTTTGAATCTGATTTTTCCGTAATAAAAATGGGGACACACTGCAT
>ERZ773108.2217-NODE-2217-length-17110-cov-6.643155_pt1 | contig 17110 bp, 14 predicted proteins | sample MGYA00580570_ERZ773108 | MGnify/ENA primary metagenome ERZ773108 (study PRJEB29015, sample SAMEA2737840) | human gut metagenome | biome: human gut; feature: human-associated habitat; material: faeces | place: China | collected 2012 ...
TTCTTGAGTTGATCCATTTTTCTTTTCCTCCTTTCCGTAAGTTTCTACACAGAAGCCGTGATATCCACAACAAGTACAGGTCAGCTTTCGGAGTGTCGGTGTATGTCTTGCCCAAAATGCTTCCTTAAAATTTGGTTTGAATACTTCATGGCACCGTGGACAGATATACGCAACTCGCTTGAAGTAAAAGTTGGATACCCAGATTCCATACGGAATCGCTAATAAAGCCCAAACAATGATAGGCCACCATATTCCTGTAGCTATCCACATAATAATTGATGTCCACTGAATTATGCCGATAGGAATACCCGAAATTAACAAAATGGCATGAAGCTGATTCATTTTCTTTTTGTTTCCCATCGCATATGCTATATCACCGATAGATTCAACAGAGAAATTCTCCATGCTCTTTAGCTCTCGTTTGATGCCGTCGATTATTTCCAGCTTCGCTTTGCGCTCACTGACTTCTTCTTGCAGAAGCTGCTCTTGCTGTTCAAGTAAAACAGAAATAACACTGCCCGGATTATCTTCTGAAAGTAGTTCACCAATGCTGTTAATTGAGATTCCTGCATCACGAAGAAAGCAAATGATCTTCATTCGCTTCAAATCCTGTTCAGAGTATAGCCGACGTCCACCCTCTGACAATTCGCTGGGAATGAGAATATTTCTGGAATCATAATACTGTACCGTTCGGACAGATACGCCACAGAGCTTTGCAATTTCTCCTGTTGTGTACTTTGACATAGCTTTCACCTCCTTACACTGCCTATTTTACATCATTACGCAGCGTCACAAGCAATACCTCACGCAAGGGGATTTTTCAAATATTCTCGATTTTTCGTTGAGTTTTAACTATAAATCCTATTTTGGTTTCTTTATGATGTAGCATTTTTAGGTCGATTTGCGATTTCCTTTTCGCCGTCCGTCAACGGGCTTTTCCGCGTCTATTGGAATGAGCCACATATAGCCGATTTTTGAAACGCCGGGTATGCGGTTTTCCTCGCATAGCTTCTGTACGCGCCGCTCTGATATGCTCCATTTCTTTGCCGCTTGCGGACAAGACATATATTCCATGTTTCATACACCCTTTCACATAATTCTACAAGTATAATTATATACGGACAGCCGAACAAAAATCAAGGGACTATCTGTGAATTATATGCTTTATTTCGGTCAAGTCTATGATATGTGTACTCATATCGAAATCGAAAGGTGAACAGTAAAATGTAGTAGGGTGAAATGAGATGAAAAGAGAAGTCGCAAGATTTGATTTTAAGGCTTTCGGTCAAGCCATAAAAGCAGCAAGAAAGGCAAAGGGCATATCACGCAATCAGTTAGCGGATAAGATGAACATCGCTCCCCGCTATATCGCGTCCATTGAGAATAGCGGACAGCACCCAAGCCTGCAAATCTTTTATGAGCTTGTTACGCTTTTAGATGTTTCAGTAGACCAATTCTTTTTCCCAAACAAGGAAACAGATAAGTCCACACAACGGCGGCAGCTTGAAACATTGCTTGACAGCATGGACAACAAGGATTTGACAGTTATCACTGCCACAGCGAAAGCAATACAGGAAGTCAAAAATGAAACTGCGGGGGAATAAAATCCCCCGTTTTTTCGTGCATACAACCATTGGGAACGCCGCAAATTGCGGTGTTTTTTCTTTTCTGCGTTAGGTTTTGGCATTTCCTCGTTTTTAACGTGGAAGAAAGCAAACAGAAGAATAGCAAGCATAGGAAGCGGGTACCCACTTCCGTCTTTTCGCCCTCCCGCGCTCCGGCGCGTCGGTTGAAAATTGCTTGTACCCTCACAGGCTATCGCCTGTTGGGGCAGACCCTTGGGAAGCGTCCCAAACCCTCAAACAGCAGAAAGGAGCGTTAGAGCATGGACGGACGGAAAAGGACGGTGCAGCTAAAGTTTCGCGTGACGGAAGCCGAGCGCGATTTAATCCTTGAAAAAATGAAGCTGATACCAACACGGAATATGGCGGCGTATCTGCGGAAAATCGCAATCGACGGATATATCATTCAGATAGACCATAGCGACATAAAGGCAATGACCGCCGAGATACAGAAGATCGGGGTCAACGTCAATCAGATTGCGCGGCGCGTGAACAGTACAGGCAGCGTCTATCAAGAGGACATAGACGAGATAAAGGGGGTGCTGAATGAGATATGGCGGTTACAAAGATTAAGCCTATTAAAAGCACGTTGAGCAAAGCCCTCGCCTATATCCAAAACCCCGCCAAGACAGAAGAAAAAATGCTTGTGTCCTCGTTCGGCTGCTCCTATGAAACGGCAGATATTGAGTTTGCATATACCCTGTCGCAAGCGTTGGAGAAAGGCAACAATTTAGCCCACCACCTCATGCAATCCTTTGAGCCGGGGGAAGTCAGCTATGAAAAGGCGCATGAGATAGGTCGGCAGCTTGCCGACGCGGTAACAAAGGGTCAATACGAATATGTTTTGACTACCCACATAGACAAGGGGCATATCCATAACCATGTGATTTTTTGTGCGGTCAATTTCATCGACCACCGCAAGTACAATTCCAACAAGCGGAGCTATTACGGCATACGGAACATCAGCGACAGGCTGTGCCGGGAAAACGGCTTGTCCGTCGTTGTCCCCGGCAGGGGCAGCAAGGGAAAGAGCTATGCGGAGTTCCAAGCGGAAAAGACGGGTACAAGCTGGAAAGGCAAGCTGAAAATTGCCGTTGACGCGCTTATCCCGCAAGCGTCAGACTTTGCCGATTTTCTGCGGCTGCTGCAAGCGGCGGGCTATGAGATAAAGCCCGGTAAATACATATCTTGCCGCGCACCGGGGCAGGAACGGTTTACCCGCCTTAAAACCCTCGGCGCGGACTATACAGAGGAAGCCATAACGGAGCGTATCAAGGGCAGGCGCACCCGCGCCGCTAAAGTCCCGAAACAGGAGCGCGGCGGTATCTCCCTTGTTATCGACATTCAGAACAGCATCAAGGCACAGGAAAGCCGGGGCTATGAGCATTGGGCGAAAATCCACAATCTCAAACAGGCGGCGAGGACGCTGAACTTCCTCACGGAAAACAGGATTGACAGCTATGCAGAGCTTTCCGCAAAAATCGCGGAAGTGAACGCGGCAAGTGAACAGGCGGCAGGCTCATTAAAGGGCGTCGAACGGCGGCTTGCGGATATGGCTGTCTTAATCAAGAATGTTTCGACGTATCAAAAGACAAAGCCCGTCTATGAAGCGTACCGGGCGGCAAAGGATAAGGCGGCGTACCGCGCCGCCCACGAAAGCAGCTTAATTCTCTTTGAAGCCGCCGCAAAAGCGGTCAAGCCCGCGCTGATCGGCGGCAAGCTCCCCAATGTCGCCGCCCTGCAAGCGGAATATGCCGCGCTCGGAGAGCAGAAAGAAAAGCTATACGCCGACTACGGCAAGCTGAAAAAGCAGGTCAAGGAGTACGACGTTATCAAGCGGAACATCGACAGTATTTTGCGGCGCGAAAGTGAGCCGGAGCGGGGTAAGGAAAATGTGCGCGGATAAATGCGGATTGTGTGGAAATCCCCGAAAAAGCATGGTATGATGAAACTATCCCAATGTAGGACTGCTGAACGCTATCCAAATTTTTACGAAACAGAGGTGAGGTTATGACGCGGGGCGAGATTTGGAAAGACTTTTTTAAGAAAACGGTTTTGACCGTTCTGATTGCCGGGGTGCTGTTTTATTGGGCTGCGCTGGTATTCACAAAGGACGGGGTAACGAACTACTTTTATGTGTGGCTGTGCTGCGGCATCCCCTTTGGCATACGCCGTATGTTCGTATGGCTTATCCCACGCGGCTTCGACCTTTCCGGCACGGTGGGCGTCGTTGCGCTCAACTTCATTGTGGGCGGCTTGATCGGCGGCGTCATTCTGATATGGCGGCTTGCGGTCGCGGCATGGTATATCCCTCTGACGATATATCGGCTTCTAAACGTCGGCAGGGTCGGCGTAGCAGAAATCGGCGAGGAATAAGCAAAAAAAGAGAACGGGGCGCGGCAGCCGATGATGGCCACCGCGCCCCGTCTTTTCGTGGGTGCTGCTTTAAGTGTCTGTTACGCAGTAGAACACTGTTTTTGCGGGTTTAGGTATAATTCCCCTGTCATGCTCAAATCGCGTCTGAAAAGCGGCATGGCATAAGGGCTTTTTCGCGCCTACTGCGTAACGCGGGCGCGTCGTTTCCGCATCCGCTCGGCGGCTTGCCTGCGGGTGATCCGCTTGCGGCAGTCCGGGCAGTATTTGACGCTGTTTGAGGTGGACGCAAACGCCGCGCCGCACTCGGCGCACCGCCGCCTGTCCTCGGCTTGGTAAATCTCCGCGTAAAGCAGCTTGTCGGCGGGAAGTACGGCGTTTTGAAACCATCTGCAAAGAAGCGAATAGGAAATGAGCTGCGGACAAACGCACTCGTCCCCATCGTCCAGCAAAATGCAGTTCCCGCCCATACAGTTGCAGCAGGTTTTCTTGATAAGGGCGTTCGCTTTGCGGCTCTGCTGCGGCGTCAGCCGTTTCAGCCCGCTCATACTTCGTCGGCGGCAGATACGGCGAGAGCGGCAAAGTCGGCGTCGCTCATGGCGCGGAGCTTTGCAAGGGTACGCAAGGCAAGCTCGCGCATTTCGCCGTCCATATAGGGCAGCGCACCCGTCATTTCCCCGATAAGCTCCCTGCGCGTATCGGCGATGTAGATGCTGATAAGATTTGTTTCCTCAACGGTAAATCGGTTCATGCTCATACCTCCATTTCGTGATGTTTTGTTTTTGCCGCCCGCTTCGGAGCGGCTTTCTTTTTGTCGGCGGCAAGCTGCGCCCGGATAGAGGGGCGGGGCTTGCGAATATCCCGGTCGCGGTTTTCGTTCTTGTCGATCAGCGCATAGATGCCGTGCCTGCCCTCGATTTTGGAAAAGGTCAGCGTCTTATAAGGCAGCATGGAGAAAAGGCGGTCGGTGTCCCTGCTCGACGCAATCATCATAAACGCCGGGGCAAGCTCTGTCATGTAGTGGGTTTTGTTCGGGCTGTTGGGGCTGTACTGACGTTTCATGTCGGCAACAATGCGCCGCGCTTCGGCTTCAATCAGCCCGTCGCGCAGGGCGGCGATATGCGCCTTGAAGTCCCCCGGCGAAAGCTGCTCACGGCTGCGCCGTTCCTCTTGCAGAAGATCGCGCAAGGCTTCGGGGGCGTTTGGCTGTACCTCAAATCGGAGAAACGCACCATACTGCGGATCGGGTGAACCGCCAAGGTATCTATTTGTCGGCTGGCTGCGCTCGCCGCGCTCATAGAAAAGCGTTACGGTGTCTGCGGGAAGCGCCTGCTCCCGAACGTGCCGGAAATGGGCGGCATAGTCCAGCTCATAGAGGTTTCCCCGGATTTTGCCGCGCTCCCTGCCCGTCAGCTCCACGGCATAGGCAAGGATGCGGTCGCGTGTCTGCTCCCCGTGGAACTTCCATGTGTTGTATGGGCGGGTGTCTTTGAGAAAAACGTCGCGCTCCCGGAAGCAATGCGTCCCGGACGGACGGGAAAGCCACAAAAGGGTTTTGTCCTCGCGGTTGGGACTTGCAGCAGCCTCGTGAATGATCTTCTTATCAATTTCAAAATCACTTTGGTAAAAGCCGGTGTTCTGCTTCATCACCGCATCAAGGCAAGCCAGTATATCCACGTTTTCAAACTTCTGCATACGATCAGCTCCTTTCCAAATCCTGCGCTTTGCTCCTTTGCGCCTTTCTCTGGGCGGTCTGATCCTTTGCCGCCCGAAGCTGCGCCCGGATCGAGGGCTTTTCCTCTTTGCCGCGCTCCTTATCGGCATGGATGGCGTTCGCAAGGTCAATCAGGGAAATCGGCTCACCCGCCTTTGCTTTCTGCTCCAATTCCCCGACGGTGGGCGTCTGCGGCGTGTTGTTGATGATACCGTCAAAATTGTTGTCGTTCTGCTCCACAATATCCTCAACGTGCTTTAGATAATTCTGCGGCTGCAAAAACTCCGGCGTCTGTCGAAAGCCGATGCTGTCAACGTAATGCGCCGTGTCCTGCCCGTTCTGATGCAGCACCACCACATCGGAAACGGAAAGGCTGTGTCCCTTAAAGTCTTTTGGGTGGTCGATATTAAAGCGGGTAAAAATAGCTTCAAGGCTCGTACCCGGCGCAAGGGGTGCGGAATAAATCAGGTCATAGTTCGCCGGATCAACCGCGTGTCCCGCTGCGGTCAGACGGTCGTAAGGCTCAAAGCGCAAATCCCGCGTTTCGTCGCCGCGTTTGAGCTGGTAAATGGAAAAGCTGTCCCTGTCCGGCTCCTGCGCCCTTGCATAAAGTGCCTTGACCTCGCCCTGCGTCAGCTCCCCGGCGTTCAAGCTCTGCAACAGCTCCCGGCATTTCTCCGGCGTCCCGACAAACAGCAAGTCGCCCGGTATGGCTTTCCCGTCCGGCTGCTGTTCATAGGCTTGCAGGAAAGAGCGGTCGGCAAGGCTTTCGCTGCGGGGATTGGTGTGCATGGTATATATCACGTCTTTTTCTGCACGCTGCGCCGCCTGCGCCTTTGTGCGCTCCGCAAGTGTCTTTTCGGCACGTTGCAAAACGGCATCGCTGACGGGGAGCGCATACAGCCCGGAAGCAGAGGAAAAGCCGACGTTGTTGAAAACATAGTCCACCTCACTATCTTTCAACGCGCCCGCCGCAAAATACTTCTCCCGCGTGGGTTCTGCACTCACCTTGCCATCCGCGATGTCGTAATTCAGCCCGGTTTCGATATGGGAGCAGATGTTTCCGTCTACCGCCAGTGTCACATAGTACCAGCCCATATATCCGCTGCTTTGACTGTCCGCGCCGTCATTGAACTCAACGTTGAGCAGGGTGTAGGGCTTCAAGCCCTTCTGCGCGGCAATGGCATTGTCCTTTGCTTCGCGCTCCATGAGGGAAGCGAGGGCGGCTTCCTTTGTCACGCTGACGATCTCCGGGTTGTACCGCAGCAGGGCAGCGTTGACAAGCTCCCGCTGTACCGCTGCGGTCTTTGCTTTCGGCGTAAGGCGGTTGCCGAGAAACAGGGACGCGCCGTTATCAAAGCGGATGGATATATCGCTTGTACCGCGCCATTTTCCCGTGCAGGGCGACGTTTCAATCCTGCCCGCAGTACCGCCGAACGCCTGCGCAATCACTCCGATTTTTTCCTGTGTGGAAAGCGCCTCGTATTTCTCTGCGATTGCGGCGGCTTTTTTCTGCAAGTCCGTAAGGGGTTTTTCGGTCTGCTGCTCCTGCGCGGCGGCAAGATCGGGCGTGGCTTTCTCGGCTTCGTACTGCTTTTGCAGCTCTGCGATATGTCCGTCAATGCTGTTGATGATGTCTGCGGCGGCAGAGCGGATCGTTTCAAGGGAGCTTTTCAGCTCCGCAAGCTCCCGCCCGCTGCTCCACCCGGCAACATAGCCGAAAGAGTAGTCCGACGTATCAAGCCCGTAATGCTGGCAAACGGTGTAGGCGACGCTTTCCGCTTCCACCTCGCGGGTGCGGCGGTCTACGCGGGGCTGCTGCTCGTCTTTGGGAGCGTTCAGGTCAATATCGTGCAGCTTTGCGTGGGCGATTTCGTGAATGGCGGTTTTGAGCGTTTGCAGCTCGCTCATACCCTCGTCAAGCGCGATGCGCTTGTCCTCCAAGTGATAATAGCCGTGTGCGCCGCCCTCGATTTTCTCAAAGCCGATGGGGACGGGAGAGGTCTTTTCAAGGGCTGCGAAAAAATCACTGTACTGCTCCACATCGCCTGTCAGCGCGTCAACGGCAATATCCGGCAATTCCTTTCCCTCGGTTTGGGACACGTCAAAGACGGACACCACCTTGTAGGCGGGTATGGTGATCTCCTTTTCCTCGGTGACGGGCTTTCCGTCCCTGCCGATCACGGGCTTTTGGGTCTGCGGGTCGATTTTCTCCGTTTCCTGCTTGATTTTGAACGGCGACGGAGCGATAATCTTAATGCCTTTTTCGCCCTTTTTGACGTTGCGTTGAAACTGGTTTTTCCAAGCGGTAAAGCCCGCGATCAGGGAAGCGTCGGGCTTCTGCATGGCGATCAAGAGGGTGTTGTTGAAGCTGTAATTATGAAACTTTGACATGACGCGCAGATACTCCTTGTAGCGTTCGCTGTCGAACAGCTCCGTAATGCCTTGCTCCAAACGGTCGGTAATCTCCTTGAGCTTTTCGGCGGGCTTTTCTGCGGTAAGGTTGATAGGGATAACGGGCTGCGGCTGCGGCGACTCTGTGGTAAGCGTCGCCGCTTGCCTTGTGCCGATAACGTCCATTTCAACCTTTTCCGGGTCAAGGTGCGTCGGCTGCGCTGCCTGCTGGGGCGCGGTGTGCTGCGGCGGCTCGCCCTCAATGACATAACCCGGAAGCAGCAGCCCATTCACCTTGAACGGCTCCGCGTATTCTTTCGGAACGGGCGGCACAGTCTCGATAAACAGGCGGTCGTATGCCTTGATGCGTCCGGCAAGGTATTTTTCCATTGCCGCCTTGTCTGAAAAGGTCTTGCGCTCCTGTCCGGCGATTTTTACGTTTTGCTCATGGTTCGGTCCGTTGGTGCGGACACTCCATGTCAGGCTCCATGAATACGGCACGGATTTTTGCGCCTGCCTGTCATAGCGGGTATTTTCATAAACGTGGTAGCGCATCTGATAGACTGCGTTGCTGCGGAGCTGCCATTCATAATCTGTTTTCTCCCATTTGTTGGATGTGTGCTTGACGGGCGGCGTCCGCACATACTCGATGGCTTTTTCAAGAAAGCGGGTGTTGCCTGCCTGCTGCTCCCATGCGGCTGCCTCCGTTTTCAGCCTGTCAAATACAGCCTGCTCCGCCGCCGCGCTCTCCTGCCGCAGCCGTGTTAGCTCCGCAAGAGAAAGCCCGGTCAGCGCGGAAATATCCGCTTTCTCACTTTCAAAATAGATGCTTCGCTCAATTACCAGCTTTTTTGCTACTTCAAGCCTGTCAAAATCATAGCTGGAATAATTCTTTTCCTGTTCGCTCACGGTTTTGCTCCTTTCTTTTGTTTGTGTGATGATGTCTTTTAGCGGCTGCTCCCACTTGCGCCCAAAGCCGCGCACGACGGTATCTCCCGCCGCGCCGTTTTCGCTGAACATTTGCAGGGTGGAAAACGCATTGTCAAAGGCGGGGATATTGTCTGTGCCAATATTCGGGGCGAAGTGAATAACACCGTCCAGGTAGTCCCTGCCTGTGCCGATCCAGCCCCGGATAAAGCTGTCGAAAGGGGCTTTCGCCCCGCTGTCAAAGTGTTCCTCGGCATGGCTTTTGTATAGCTGCCCGCCCCTGTACTGTCGGCCTAAAATCAGCTCTCCCGCCTGCGGGGAGAACATAAAGCGGCGGTTGTCGATTTCCCGCATATCAAATGACATACTGCGGGTATCAAGAAGCATCAGGGCGGCGGTCAGCTCTGCTTTCGGCTTGTTCTGCATGGCTTACGCCTCCTTTCATCGTTACAGAGGGTTTGGGAAACTTCCCAACAAGCAAAATCCCCATTCTGCGCGTAGCGTCAGAACGGGGATTTTACGGAAAGGGTACCCCTTTCCTATGCTTGCTGCGTAAGTTCTTTGTCCCTCGCAAGCTCGATACGGTAGTTGACATATTTCCCGCCCGTATCGGCTAATACAATGCTTCCGTCATAGGTTTTACCCGTTTTCGGGGAATACAGCTTTTTGACCTTCGCCCTGCCGCCCGCAAGCAGCGCGGCGGCAATTTTCGGGGTAAAGGCGGTTTTGCGTTCCTCGAAAAAGCGGTCGTTTTTCCACATGACAAAGGCGCAGTCCTTCTTTTCGCAGTAGTAGTTTTTTCTGCCCTCGCAGACCTTCCCGCCACAGCGGGGGCATTTGCCGATCACCGCCTTTTCCTCTTTGAACAGGTCTTTCTGATTTTCGGAAAGAAACGGATAGGCTTTCACCAGCGCCCGCGCCATTTCTTCAATGCCCCGCATAAAGTCCTCCGGCTCGGCTGCGCCCCTTGCAATCTGCGTCAGAGCGTTTTCCCATTCTGCGGTAAGCTGCGGAGAGGTCAGCGTATCGGGCAGAACGCAAACAAGGTTGTTGCCGTTTTTGGTTGGGATAAGCTGTTTGCCCTTGCGCTGCACAAAGCCGGATTTGACCAGCTTTTCAATCACAGCGGCGCGGGTAGCGGGAGTGCCAAGCCCCTTACGTTCTGCGTCCGGGTCGGTGTCTGCGCTTCCGGCGCGTTCCATAGCCGAAAGCAGGCTTGCTTCCGTGTGCGGCTTCGGGGGCTGCGTGTCGTGCGCCGTAACTCTTGCGGCTGGGCTGTCAAAGCTCTGTCCCTCGGCAAAGGTCGGCACATCTAAAATAAGCTCGTTTCCCTCGTCGTCCTCGGCGTTGGGATTTCCTTTCAGCGTCGCCCGGTAGCGTCGTTCCAGCTCTTTCCACCCGTCGCAAAGAACCGTCTTTCCCTTTACCGTAAACTCGGTATCAGCACAGGAGAACACCGCCGTTACCGCATCAAAAATGTGCGGCTCGGCGGCGGCGAACAGCAGACGCGCCCCGGCAAGGGTGAGGATATTTCTTTCGCTTTCCGGCAGCGCGGCAAGGTCTGCTTTCGCAAGCTCCATTGTCGGAATAATGGCGTGGTGGTCGGACACCTTTTTGCTGTCAAGCATCCGGGCTATGTCCGGCGTAAACGCCGCGCCTTTCATAAAGGGCAGCTTGCCGACAAGCAGCGCGGCGATATGCACCGCCGTATCGCCCATGTCGTCGGTCAGATAATTGCTGTCCGTTCGCGGGTAGGTAAGCAGCCGCTTTTCGTAAAGGGCTTGTGCAAGGTCAAGGGTCTGCTTTGCGGTGTAACCGTAAATGCGGTTGGCTTCCCGCTGCAAGCCCGTAAGGTCGAACAGGCGGGGCGGCTGCTCGGTTTTCCTCTCACGTCTCACCGAAACGCACACGGCCTGCGACGCTTCGCAAGCCGTTTTTACCGCTTCCGCTTTTGCGGCGTCGGAGATCCTCTCGCTTACCGCTTCCGCGCCGCCCACATCAAGACGGACGATATGATAGGTTTCTTTCTTGAAAGAGGTGATCGCCGCGTCCCGGTCTGCAAGCATTTTTAAGGTCGGCGTCTGAACGCGCCCCACGTTTAGGGTTTTGCCGTGAAGGACGGAGAAAAGGCGTGTGGCGTTGATGCCGATGATCCAGTCCGCTTTTGCGCGGCATAGCGCGGACGCATAGAGCGCGTCATACGCCTTGCCGGGTTTCAGCTCCGCAAAGCCCTTTTTGATTGCGCTTTTCTCCATAGAGGAAATCCAAAGACGGGAAAAGGGCTTATCGCACCCCGCCGCATGGTAGACAAGGCGAAAAATCAGCTCGCCCTCGCGCCCTGCGTCGCAGGCGTTGACAACCTCGGAAACGTCGCTGCGGCGCATGAGGTCTTTTAGGATTTTGAACTGCTTTTGCCTGTCTTTGAATACGGTATATTGCCACGGCTGCGGCAGGATCGGCAGGCTGTCATAGCTCCACTTTTTGTACTGCTCCCCATAGGCGGCGGCTTCCGCAAGCTCCACCAAATGCCCCACGCACCATGAAATGAGGTAGCCGCCGCCCTCCATATATCCGTCCTTTTTGTTCTTTACGCCAAGGGCGGCGGCAAGTGCCGCCGCTACACTCGGCTTCTCTGCAACGACTAACCTCATTCCTCGTCCTCCTGTTCCTCGCTGTCTGCTTCCGGCTCGTCCTCGTCGTAATCGTCAAAATCGAAATCGTCAAGGTCGGTGTCGCCCTTGATACCCTGCTTCGGCTTCATAATCTTAAAATAGTAGAACGCGCCGCCACCGGCAAGCAGGGTAACGACAAGGAAGATCACAAGCCCGCCCGCATTGCTTTTTTCTTTCTCCGGCGGCGCATCGTCCGGCTCCGGCACGGCTTCCTTGCCTGCACATTCGGTCATATTGACAGAGCATACCGGGCAAGCGGTATTGACTGCGCCCGCCTTGCATTTGTCCTTACAGGTGCAAACGGCGGGTGCCTGCGCCTTGCCGCTGCCGTCCTCCATGAGCGCCATCAGGTCGGCTTCGTCCACCTGATTGAGAAAATGTACGGTGTTTTTGCCCTCGGCGGCGCGGTCAACGATGATGTAAAAGTAGTTGCCGTTTTTGCTCTGCACAATGATAAACTGCTTGTCCTCGGCTGCTTCTCCCTCAATGTCGTCAATCAGCGACAGATTGCCGTCCGGCGTAAGGGGCTGCGGCTCGGTTTCTACGATCACGCCGCTGTCGTTGGTGGGAATGTCCTCACCGCCGCCCGCATAGGCGGTAACAGAAAAGCCGCCCAAGAGGACAAGGGCGGCAAGCAGGGCGGCGGCTGTTTTGAAAAAACCTTTATTCTTCATCTTCGGTTTCCTCCTGTTCCATGTAGTCTGTCCCTGCGGCGGCAATGCCGGGGATCGGCTCGCCGGAAAGCAGGGCGGTAAGCTCTGCGGGGGTCAGGCGCATGGAGCGCACAAGAGCGATGATTTGCAGATTTTCCGCTTCGGTTTTCTGCGCCGCAAGCTCTTTCAGCCTGTTCTGATACTCGCTGATCTTCTCCCGCGTTTTCTGCATTTCCTTTTCAATGCGGTCAATTTTACTGTTTGTCATACTGTCAAAACTCCTTTCAAATTTTAATTCCAATTCATCAGCCCATAGCCCTTGATACAGGCGTAATCAAGAGGATAGCTTCTGATTTTGCAGGCGTCGCCGGAATTACCCTCCACGGTGTAAACGCGGCTTCCGTCTGTGCCGATTACGATACCTACATGGTCTGCGCTGCCGTCTAAATCCCAATCAAAAAAGATGGCGTCGCCGGGAGCGATATTCTCATAACCCCTCGCGCCCCATTGCCCGTGAGAGGTAAACCACGGAACGCCCTGCGACTGACAGCCCGCAAAGCGCGGCTCGGAAAGTCCAGCCTGTCCGTAACACCATGACACAAAGCAGGCGCACCAAGCCACGCGGCTGTCAAAGCCGTACCAGCTCCAGTAAGGCGCACCGCCTACATTGCCGACTTGCGACTTCGCTATATCCACAAGGGCGGTGTTGCCGGGGCGCGTACCGTTTACAAACTGTACGCCGCTTAAATCCTCGGACGCGGAAGTGTCCGCAGAGCCGCCGCCAAAAACGAGGGGTTTGTTGCCGCTTGTTTGCAAATAGACATGGTACATTTCAAGCTGCTCCGGCGTTAGAAGCTCCGATACAAAAGAGGATATAGATTTGTTCGTCAGCGTTACATTGAGAATGTAATAGTTATATGGGACTTCAACGGTGTAGGTATAGGTATGGGTGTTGCCCTCCGCATCCGTGTAGCTGCCTGTGCGCTGTTCCGTGCGGTAGCGCACCTCGATTTCTTCCGTGACGGTCAGCTTGTATTGCAGATTGAAAATGCGGTCAAGCTCCGCCTGTGCGCTTTGTGGGGTGTAGCTCTGCAACAGGGCGGTCAGGTAGGACGCTAATTCATGGGGGTTATGCCCGATGTACGCAAGGTCGTAGCGGTATTCGTCATAGCCCGGATAATCGCGCTCGATATTGTCTATCCTGCTTTGCAGATCGTTTTCCTTTGCCGCATAATTGTTTTCCACCGCTACAAGGTCACTGTCCTCCGATGTGTAAGAGGTTCCGATTACGCCGTTGACAAGCCCCGAAAAGAGAGCAGAGCCGGAGGAAATGGCGGACATCAGCATGATAAGCAGGAGCAGCGCACACCCGGCAATCAGAAAGGCTTTCCAATGCCGCCCTACAAAGGCGGCGGTCTTTTTCGTCGCTTCGGCGGTTTTCTTCGCCGCCTTACGGGTGTTTTCTGCGGCTTTCCTTGTGGATTTTGCGCCGCCCGTTCGTACCGCCTTTGCATACTGCCGCTTGATCTGCTGCTTCTGCCAAAACCGGGAAACGGGGTTAGACGCGGCAAGCTGCGGATTATCGTGCAGCGCCTTTTGATACTGAAAATCGGCGTTTGCCTTAAATGCGGCTTTTTCCGCTTTTGCCGCCGCCCGGTAGGGTTTCAGCTTGCGGCTGCGGCGGCTCTTTCGCACCTGCCGCGCCCCCGCCCGGATGCCGCGCTCGGCTAATTCCTCGCTCTTGTGCGCTCCCTCCACGCCGGAGTTGTCCTTTTCAACGGAATGTATCTTATTGTGGACGAAAACGCCGACCTCCTGCACGGGGCGGGAGAGGGGGTTGTGCTGCTGTCTGCTGCCCGGTATGGGTTTTTCCTTTTCCTCAAAGCGCAGGCGGGTTTTGCCCTTGCCTGCGGCTTCGTCAAAGGTGCGCTCTTTTGTCAAGACTTTCTTCTTCGGAATAGCCGCCCGCGCTTCATCCAAGCGGTCGGCGGCTCTTTCCGATTTGCGGATCGCCTTTTGAAGCTCCGGCGTCGCCCGTTCTTCCTCGGTGAATTGCAGGCGTGAGGTCTTTGTTTTTGCCGCCGCTTCCCGCTGCACTCGCTTTATCGCCTTTTTGGATGCTGCGCGGGTATGAGCAGCGTCGATATGCTCCAAAACACGCTCGGCTGCGGCGTCGTCCCGCTTCGGGGAAAGCTCCGGGGTATGGGGACGAGCTGCCGCACTGCCGGATGGGTGCGGAAGCTGCTGCGCGGCTTCCTGCGCCGCCTGTTCGGGCTGCTTGGAAAAATCCGCGTCCTGCTCACGCCCGCTGACCAGTTCGGCGGTGCCTGCGGTTTCGTTGACCTCGATAAGCCCGTCACGGCTCATTTTCTGCGTAATTTTATCGCGGGGTTTCAGCTTTTTGCTCAATTCGTTTCACCTCCGATCCGCGCCCTTGCAAGGGTGCAGTAGTCATAGTTCAGTTCAATGCCGATGTAATGGCGGTCAAGGCTTTTTGCCGCAAGCCCTGTCGTGCCGCTGCCGAAAAACGGGTCAAGCACAATGCCGCCCTTGGGACAGCCCGCCAAAATGCAGGTTTCCGCCAGCTTCGGCGGGAACGCGGCGAAATGACCGCCCTTGTAGGGTACGGTGTTGATATGCCACACGTCCCGCTTGTTCCGCGTGGTCGGCATGAGGGCTTCATCGTAGTAGCCGCCCGTCCGCGCCCGGTTGATGCCCTGCACCTTGCCCTGTCCGGGTACCTCGCCGTCGTATTTGTGTCCCGCGCTGCGCCCGCCCCGGTATCGCGCCGCCGTGGTGGGGGCTATGGGTTCCGCAATGGCGGCGGCGTCATAGTAATAGCTCTTGGACTTCGTAAGCAAAAAGACGTTCTCATAGCAGCGGCTCGGTCTGTCCCGCACGCTTTCGGGCATGGGGTTGTCCTTCTGCCAAATAATCGCGCTTCGCAAATACCACCCGTCAGAGCGCAGGGCAAAGGCTAAAAGCCACGGAATACCGATTAAATCCTTTTGCTTGCAGCCTGCCGCCCGTCTTGCAAGGGATAGGCTCTGTCCGTTTCTGCCTTTCGGGTTTTTCGGGTCGGTGTAGCTGCCCTTGTTTCCTGTGCCGCAATAGGTGTCTGCGATATTCAGCCAAAATGTACCGTCCGGGCGCAGCACCCGTTTCAGCTCACGGAAAACCTCGACAAGCCTTGCGATATACTGCTCCGGCGTGTCCTCCCGCCCGATCTGCGCGTCCATGCCGTAATCCCGCAGGGCGTAGTAGGGCGGGCTTGTGACGCAGCAATGGACGCTTTCGGCGGGCAGCTCCCGCAGGGCGCACAGCGCGTCGCGGTTGATGATGGTGTCTAATCTCATGTGCCGCCCACTTCCTCCGGGCGGGTCGTCATTACCCGGTATAGCTCGGTATTTTGCGGAAAACGGTCAAGGAAAGGCAGCACCACGTTTCCGTAGAAGATCAGCCCCTCGCCCGCTTCGGTATGGGTAACGTATTTCATCTGCTGCGGGGAGATGTTGAGCTGCCTTGCAAGGATTTCCCGGTCGCCCTGCGCCTGATTGAGCATGAGGACAAAATCGCTGTTCTCAAATATATTCTCAACTTCACGGCTGCTCAAAAGGTCTTTGACATTCTGCGTGATGGCGGTTGGGATCCCGCCCCATTTACGAAAACGCTTCCAAATCTCCACGGAATAGGCGGCGGTTTGTTCCTCTTTGAGGAGCAAATGAAACTCGTCCATGTAGTAGCGGGTGGATTTCTTTTCAGCCCGGTTTATGGTTACTCTGTTCCACACCTGATCCTGCACAATGAGCATCCCCAGCTTTTTAAGCTGCTTCCCAAGCTGCTTGATGTCAAAGCAGACAAGGCGGTTTGAAAGCTCCACATTGGTACGGTGGTTAAAGACATTCAGGCTGCCCGAAACGTAAAGCTCCAATGCCGCCGCCACCCGCGCCGCTTCCGGCTCCGGCTGCCTTAAAAGCTCGTCGTAAAGGTCGCCGAGGATCGGCATTTTCGCCGGGTCGGGGGCGGCTAAAAACGGGCGGTACACGTTTCTTACGCTGCGGTCAATGACGGTCTTTTCCACGGGCATCAGCCCCTCCTTGCCGCCGATGACAAGCTCACAGAGGGAAAGGAGAAAGTCACTTTTCAGCGCAAGGGGGTTGTCGTCCTCGCTGTAATTGAGGTTAATATCCATAGGATTGACATACTGGGTGCTTGTGGGGGAAATGCGGATCACCTGTCCGTGCAGGCGGCGCACAAGGGGGTAATACTCCGCTTCCGGGTCGCAGATGATGATGTCGTCGTCGGTAATGAGAAAAGCGTTTGTGATTTCCCGCTTCGCCGCAAAGCTCTTGCCGCTTCCGGGGGTACCGAGGATCAGCCCGTTGGGGTTTTTCAGCCGCTTGCGGTCACAGAGGATCATGTTGTTTGAAAGGGCGTTTAAGCCGTAATACAAAGCTGCACCCGTTTGGAAAAGCTCCTGCGTGATAAAGGGAATGAAAATCGCGGTGCTTGATGTGGTAAGCCCCCGCTGGATGGGGATCAGGTTCTCGCCCAGCGGAACAGAGGACATCAGCCCCGCCTCCTGCTGGTAGTCAAGGCGGGTGAGAGCGCAGTTGTATTTCTGCGCAATGCCTGCCGCTGCGAATATGTCATTTTCCAGCTTTCGCTTCGTGTCCGCCATATTTACCACAAGGAAAGTCAGGAGAAACATTCGCTCGTTGCGGCTCTGTAAGTCCTGCAACAAGTTCTTTGCTT
>ERZ773108.2226-NODE-2226-length-17068-cov-2.864750_pt1 | contig 17068 bp, 10 predicted proteins | sample MGYA00580570_ERZ773108 | MGnify/ENA primary metagenome ERZ773108 (study PRJEB29015, sample SAMEA2737840) | human gut metagenome | biome: human gut; feature: human-associated habitat; material: faeces | place: China | collected 2012 ...
GCAGCCCGTTCCGTGTGTTTTTTTGGTTTCAATCCGACCTGCATGAAACCACGTTGGCCCGCTTTGTTGATACAGCAGGTCGTCTGCGTCGTTCTCGCTATGTCCGCCTTTTAAAAGCACCGCGCAGCCATAGGCGCCCAGAATGGCCTGTGACGCTTGCTCCATGTCGATTTTTGACCGGATTTTTAAACCGCTCAAAATTTCTGCTTCAAACAGATTGGGCGTCACAACGGTGCAGTTTGGCAGCAGCCGTTCTTTTAACGCGGTCACGGCGCTTTCGCTGGAAAGGCTTGCGCCGCTTGTTGCAACCATCACCGGGTCTAAAACAATGTTTTTTGCACCGTATTCTGATAGCTTTTCCGCAATGGTTTCAATCAGTTCTTTGTTTGAAACCATTCCAATTTTCACCGCGTCGGGTGGAATATCGGTAAAGACACAGTCAAGCTGGTCTGCCAAAAACGTGGGCGGAACCTCAAAAATGCCTTTCACACCTGTGGTGTTTTGGGCAGTTAAGGCCGTAACGGCGCTCATGGCATAAACGCCGTGGGCCGTCATGGTTTTTATGTCCGCCTGAATTCCTGCGCCGCCGGAGGAGTCGCTTCCGGCAATGGTCAATGCTGTTTTCATAATTCGCTTTCCCCCTCAAATCTGCTGACCAAAACGCCTTCATACGAAGGCAGATATACGTCGCAGACAGACTGAATTTCTTCCTGGTCGGAAATGCTCGACGGATCAAACACACCGCAAATCCGAAAACCTGCCGCTTTCGCTGTTTTCATGGCATAAAGCCCGTCTTCAAACACCCAGGTGGAGGATATATCTGTTCCCATATGCACCTGGGCGGCATAGAAGATGTCGGGCCGGTCCTTTCCCGCGCCAATCTCGGTGCTGGTAAAAACACGGCGGAACAGCTTGTCAATCCCAAGCCGGGAAAATGCCGCTTCAATCATGCCGCGCTGGCTCAGGCTTGCCGCTGTAATTGGAATACCCCGAGCGTGTAAGCTTAATAAAAGCGAATGAACGCCTGCTTTCATCGGCACCTTGTTTTCATAAAATTTTTGAATCATGCCGTTAATTTCAGTTATAATTTCTTCAGGGGAGCGGGGCAGAGCATATTTTTGTTTTAAGTAATCCGCGGCCTCCGGCATGGTCATAGTAAACATAACTCGGTTTAAATTGGGTTCTGCCTCAATTCCCTTTTGCTGCAAATAGATGCGTCCAATGTTGTCCCACATGGGCATGGAGTCTAAAATGGTGCCGTCTACATCAAAGATTGCGCCTTCAATCATTGCTCCGTCATCCTTTCCGTTAAAGTACGAAGCTGTTTTGTTGCGGCAGTGATATCCTGCTGCGCAAAAATCGCGCTGATAACTGCAATGCCGCAAACGCCGCTACCATTAAGCTTTGCCACGTTTTGCGGCCCAATTCCGCCAATGGCGATAACGGGAATGTTTACTGCTGCGCAAATGGCCTTTAGCGTATCTATGCCAACATCCTCCGCATCGTCCTTCGAGCCGGTGGGAAACACTGCGCCCACACCCAGATAGTCCGCTCCGCGGGCCTGGGCCAAAAGTGCCTGTTCCACGGTCTGGGCCGACACACCAACAATTTTCCCGCTGCCCAAAAATTCCCGGACAGAGCCGGTTTCCATGTCACTTTGTCCCACATGCACGCCGTCAGCGTCAATTTCCTTTGCCAACGCCACGTTGTCGTTAATTACAAAAGGTACGCTAAATTTTTTGCACAGTGCTTTTACCTCCAGCGCCTCGGCTAAAAATGCGTCGTGGTCTAAGTGCTTTTCCCGAAGCTGAACAAAAGTTGCGCCGCCTTTTAAGGCCATTTCAACCTGCTTTGCCAGCGTATCTGTTCCCAGCCAGCTTCTGTCCGTCACAGCGTAGAGCAGCAGGCTTTTTTTATCGAATTTCATAGTTTGCTCCTTTGTTCAGTTCTTCACTCGTCATGTTATAAATTGCGTCGATAATTCTGTTTCTGTAGGTGGAGTTTCCGTCGGCCTTTTCCATGTTGGCAAATCCGATTTCTCCGGCAAGCCCCATGGTGCAGACAGCGGCAGCTGCGGCCTCTAACGGGTTCTCAGGATTCGCGACCAAAAACGCGGCGAGCATGCCGGAAAGCTGACAGCCCGTGCCTGTAATTTTGCTCATTTCAGGCCTGCCGTTTTTTATTATATAGCAGGTTTTAGCGTCTGCTACCAAATCAGTGGCGCCGGTTACGGCAATAATCGTGTTCCGTTCCTTTGCCAGCTGTTTCACAAATGCAACTGCGCTGTCTAAGTTGTTATCGTCAACTGCGTCGGCGCTGTCAGCGTCCACACCTTTTGTGCTTCCGCTTCCTGCGGAAAGGGTTTTAATTTCTGAAATGTTGCCCCGAATTGCGTCGAACTTTATTGTATCCGCCAAAGCCAGAGCGGTTTTTGTGCGAAGGGCAGATGCGCCTGCGCCAACCGGGTCTAACACAACCTTGTGTCCCAGCTCGTTGGCCTTTTTACCCGCCGCAAACATGGCGGCAATGGTGTTTTTATTCAGCGTTCCAATGTTAATGTTCAGACCGCCGCAAATCGACGTGATGTCGGACACGTCGTCAATTTCGTCCGACATAATTGGGCTGCCCCCGCAGGCCAGCAAAACGTTTGCCACGTCGTTAACGGTGACATAGTTTGTAATGTTGTGCACCAAAGGCACGGTTTTTCGTACATTTTCAAGACAGTTTCCCAGCATAATGTAAAATCTCCTTTGTTAAAAAAATAAAAAAGCGTATATACCAGCAAGTATATACGCTAAAAGAAACCATATATCCCTACGTTGGCATTATCCAAATCAGGTTGTGGGTCAAAGCAACACAGCTTACTCTCAGCCCGCTTTGCGCGAGCCCCCCATTTTTTATTCTATTCGACTTTCAGTATAGCACAGTGCGGCTTGAAAATCAATCCTTAAAACGGGAATTTTTAATTGGTTTTTCTGACAAAATATGTGAAATTGTGCCAAAATTGGCAGAATGAAAGAAACCTTAACTCTTTTGGTGAATTTTTATGATATTATTGTATTTCAAACATGCACTTTTGTATTATCTGTAGAAAAACGTATTGAAAATAGCAAATAAATATGGTATAGTAATAAACAATATTGGGCAAAGGAGTACTCCTTTGTTTGCATGTATACATGCAAACAACTTCTGCTTTGCTGACATAGAAAATTATAAGGAGGAAAAGAAGAGAGAAAAGCATCGCATTTTACGGCAGAAACAAAAAATATAAAAGAATTTTATCATCGTACAGAAGGAAAGAGAGGAAAAAAATGCGGAGATTGTGGATAAGTTTCTTATCATTCTTTATCATTGCCGCTGTGCTGCCCGTATTAGCTTTTGGGGAAAATACGGAATCTTCGGCATGGAAAGAATTTTATGTTTCGGCAGGTGCGCCTGCCGGCGGAAACGGAACGAAGAGCTCTCCCTTTGCAACGGTGGAACAGGCGCGCGACGCAGTACGCGCCGTATCAGACGGAATGCAGGGAGATATTATCGTAAACATTGGCCCGGGAAATTATTATCTGGAAAATACCATCGATTTTACATCTGTAGATTCCGGTAAAAACGGATACCGGGTAATTTACCGCGGCGAGGGGCAGCCTGTGCTGTCCGGCGGCAGAACGATTTCAGGCTTCTCGCCGGTGCCTGGGTCTGCAAACCTTTGGCAGGCAAAAGCGGAAGGCTTTGAGCGAATCCGTGAACTTTATGTAGGCGGCAGAAAGGCCGACATTGCAAGCAGCGAGCACGACATGGTTGGAACTAACATCTATCAGGCTCCCGGCTCGCGCTATTCAAGCGATGGGTTCTATGTTTCTAAAAAGGATCTGGGCATTTATGAGAATGCCGAAGACATAGAAATGAAATGGGCCCAAGGCTGGGTTACCGCGATTTGCCATGTAGATTCTATTTTGCAGGATCCGGCAAAGGCAGACCAGGTTATTGTAAAAATGCAGCAGAGCTGGTGGGACATTCAAACGGTAACCGGCGGCATGTATGGTTTAGGTGCAAAATTTAACCGGCCGTTTGTCGTTCAGAACGCCATGGAGCTTTTGGACAGGCCCGGCGAATTTTATTATAACCGTAAAACACAAATGCTTTATTATATGCCCCGTGAGGGAGAAAATATGGTGCAGGCCCAGGTCATTGCGCCGAAGCTGGAGAAGCTTGTGCGTGTCACAGGCGACACAAATGGAGATAAGGCAAAAAATATCAGTTTTGAGGGCATTAAATTTGCGCACACCACCTGGCACTATCCAGGCGAGGCGGGCATTCTGCTTTACCAGCAGCAAAAATTAAACCAGTATACAGACTTTTTCGATTATATTCCCGGTGCAATTGAGGTGAACCGCGGCGATGGAATAGCTTTTGAAGATAACACTTTCTTTGGGTTTGCCTCTTCTGGATTAGTGTTGGAAAATGCGGTAGAAAACACCGTTGTGAACGGAAACGCATTTTCAGATATCGGAAACGCGGGTATCGTTTCAGGACGGGCCTACCACGGTGGAAACGACGGAATTGTAAACAGCAGCAAAAACAATCGACCGTCTGAAACGGCACAGTGGAATTTAATTAACGGGTCGGAGCGGCTTACCGCATCGTATTACGGCCCGGATCAAGACCACACGCTGTCTGCAGTATTGGGTAGTCAGTTCTGGGTCGATTCGGAAAAATATCCATACGGCGTCACTTGGTCGGGAGACCCCGACGCTCCGGCTCAGGGAGAAAGAACCTGGCTTCGCTATGATTTTGACAAACCTTATTCCATTGACAAAATCGTGCTTGCCTTTGATCCGGCGGCAGTGAGCAAGCCTCAAAGAAGCGGATTTGAAATCTTGCTATCCAACGACAGAACCTTTGCCGACTATGAAACTATTGCGGTGCAAACGTCGCCGGCAGATCATGTTGCGGCTTACCCCGTTAACACAAAAGAGAAATACCGCTACATGATGATTCGTACCACTGATGCCACAAGCTTTGCACTTTCAGGCGCCTGGGCGTTTACGCCGGACGTAAAGCTGGAAGCTGTGGCGCAGATTAACAAAAACAACACGGTTTCAAATAACTATTTGACCAGAGTGGACGACACGATTTACGGCGGCGGCGGAATCAGCGGCAATTATAATGAAGCTTTAAGTATTCTGCACAACGAAATTTATGAAGTGCCATATTCCGGAATTGCCAGCGGCTGGGGTTGGAACATGACAAACAGAGGAACGAAAAATAATAATATTTCACATAACCTGATTGTGGACGCCTGCCAGTATTTAAGCGACGGCGGCGGCATTTATACACTTTCCGACCAGAACGGCTCGAAAGTGACCAATAACTATGTGAAAAATCTTTTTACCGGAAACGCTTCATTCTATCCGGACGAGGGTTCTTCCAATTCAACCTGGGATAACAACGTGCAGGAGGACGCTTTTTTAAACTGGCACGTCTGGACGGACACCATTCAGAACAACACAATGAGCAACACCTACGGCACCCATGACGCTGTGCGTTACCGCGGCGTGAACAACCAGTTCGACCCGGTGAAGGTCTTCCTTCCGGGACAGCCCGGGGAAGAGGCATATACGGTAATTCAAAACGCCGGCCTTGAACCTGGTTATGAAAAGCTGCGTGAACGGGTTCCTGCGGGCAAGCTGCGTCTTCCGGACGAGCGGTCGCGGTATCTTGATATCCTTGAGGGCGGTTTGATTGACACCAACATTCTGTCGCTGAACAAAGTAGCGGAAAATGTGCTGAATAACGGTTCTTTCGGCAATTTGCCGGGACAGTATCCAATAAAATTCCGCTATCAGCTGCAAACCGCCTATGAAAATATGAATTCTGCGGGAATGGCAGATAAACTTGAACGTATGATTGAACTGCGCAATGTAATAAACGACACAAGCAGCGCTTTTTATCGGATGGACTTAAAAGACATGCTGGCGTTTTGTCAATCGGCGCTGGAAAATGCAAAGGTTTCGGTAGATGGGGAGGACCTCTCCGACGCAGTATGCATTAAAATTTTAAACGGCGCGGTAACAGGCCGTGTGCTTGATACCTATCCGGCACAAAGCGTGCAGGAGTTTGCCACGGAATTTAAGGCAATGAAACAAGAGGCGGAAACCGCGAAAACCGATGCAGAGCAGCTTCGGTTAGTAATTCGCTTAGAAGAGGCTTACAGCAAGTTTGCAAACGCGAAATACGACGCGGGTATCGCCTATGTTCATGCGGCGGCAGCCACGCGGACAGAGATTGACCGCGATAGCCACACTGCAACGCTTTACGTTCCGTTCGGAACAGATTTGTCGTCGGTTAAACTGGAGGTAACGCCTTCAGGCAGCGCCATTATTGCAGCACAAACTGACAAAGCAGACCTTACAAAGGACTTTAAGCTTCCGGTTTATTGCAAAGAAGCACAGCGCTATGAATTTTGGACGGTCCGCGCAGTTGAAGGTGACCCGGAGCAGGCTGACGGCTGGGCAACCTTTTCGGCGCAGGAGAACTGCGTAACGGCAATGCCTAGCGGCGGAACACTGCTGACTGCAGGAAAAGTACCTTATATGAACAAACTTGCGGCACAAGACGGCGAAACGCTTCAAATAAAGTTCCGGCCCATAACGTCTAACGATGTGAACAGTTTTTCTGTTTTGTTTGGTGCGAACCGTTCAGACGTTAAAACTAACTGTATGAATTTAGGTGACAGCCGCCTGCAAATTGATGTTTCCGGCAATGCAGGAACGCTTTATGAAGTGATATCCGGTGTGAAAACAAAGCTGACTGCAGTGGCATTCCCGGTAAAATATAACGCAGAGAACACGCTGGAACTAAAACTTTCAAGACAAGACGGCAGAACACAGGCAGTTGTAACATTAAACGGCGCAGTTGTGGCGAACACATTTACAAATCTGAATTATGCCGGTGGATATGCAGGCTTTGACAATTCCGATTTCGGAATTGAAATAGTGAATTTCAAAAAATATTAAGGAGGGACTTTATTTCATGAAAAAGTTTTTCAGTTTATTTTTAACTTTTGCGATGATGCTATCAATGAGTATCCTCGCTGTCGCAGAAGAGCCGGTCAATGTGGCGCTGGGCAAGAATATTACACCAGACGGAGAATATACAAATGCCGGTGCATATAACAACATGACAGATGGCGATGTTAATACCATGGGTGCCCTTATCGGCGGCGACCCGGCTGTAGAGTTTAGCCTGACAATGGATTTAGAGAAGGTTTACAGCATCAGCCGCATTGAGCTGGTTGCGCGTGCAGGAGATTCTGCGGCTTATGACTTAGATGCAGTAACCGTTTCCGGTGTGACAGAAGCTGGTGCATTAGAAGAAATCTGTACAACGCCTCCCCGCTGGGAAAACAAGATCACCGGCGGCCAGGTATGGGGCTATGATTTGCCTCAGACAAAAAATTACCGTTATTTAAAACTCAGCGGCGCATCAATTGCTGCTTTTGCCTGCGCAGAATGGCGCGCTTTCGGAACAGAAGCGTCAACCGAGCCGCCTGTGACGGAAGCAACAAACGTTGCACAGGGTAAGCAGCTCACCCCGGATGCGGACTATACCTTGATTGACAGCCTGGATAAGTTAATAGACGGCGACATCAGCACACGCGGTGGTATCAAGCAAACGCCGGGCGTTGATTATGAATACGGTATGACCATAGACTTGGAAAAAACTTACAGCATTTCGCGCGTTGAACTGGTATGTCATGAATGGGGTACAAACTGGAATATGTATGCCATCACCGTTTCTGGTGTGACAGAATCCGGCGACGTTGAAGAAATTTGCATCTCGCCGGCACACTGGACCGGGGAAATTACCGCCGGTACCGTGTGGGGATTTGATTTGCCTGCAGTGAAAAATTACCGCAAATTGAGACTCAGCGGTGTGTGCTTAGGTGCCGTTTCAGATCTTTTCTTTGCAGAGTTCCGGGCATTTGGAACAGAACCGTCTACCGAACCGCCTGTAACGGAAGTAACAAATGTTTCACAGGGCAAAGTTGCAACTGTTGCTGGAGAATATCAGAATCACGGCTGTACAATCGACAGAATGACAGACGGCGATACAAATACCTTTGCTGCAATTGCAAGCCTTACTGCCGATCCCTTTGAATTTAATGCTGTGCTGGATTTAGAAAAATTGTACAGTGTCAGCAAAATTGAAGTGACGGCACGCGCCGCAGCTTCTGGATTTGCCGCAAGCGACCTTTCAAATATGGCAATTTCCGGCGGAAAAACGTTAGACAGCATGGAACCTATCTGCAACACGCCGGGTTCATGGGAAGTAAATGCAATGAAAGCCGGTGAAACCTGGACATTTGAATTGCCGAAAGAAAAGAATTACCAGTTTATTTCCATCAGTGGAAGTGTTGATGATGTATATATGTTTGCCTGCGCGGAATTCAGCGTGTTTGGAAAAGAGCCGTCAACAGAACCTCCCATTGAGGAAGATAGCAATGTTGCACTGAACAAAGATATGAGTTGGGAAGGCGATTTAGACTTTTTAAGTAACTTAGAAGCATTCGGCCCTGCAAAAATGGTGGACGGAGATACCGCTACATTTACAGCGTTTGGCGGAAAAGAAGGCGGCACGCCCTATGAACTGCGTGTTGATTTAGGCGATTATTATGACGTCAGCAAAATTGAATTGGAAGCCCGTGCAAAAATTGATACGGGCTGGGAGCTGGGAGGTGTTACCATCTCGGGCAGTACCACGAAAGTTCCTGCCGCGCAAATGACTGCGCTTACAACAGTCCCCGGTGGAATTGATGCGATTGAGGATGGAGAAATCATTCAATACACACCGGAAACGCCGCAGCGGTTCCGCTACATCACCCTTTCGGGCACAACACCGGGAAACTACATGTTTGCCTGCGCAGAACTGCGCGTGTTCGGTAAAAAGGCAAATGTTCCCGAGGCAACAGATGTGAACATTGCAGCAGGCAAGCCGGTTACATACACCGAGGGCTTGAAATTTTATAACGAAGAAAACGGCGGCGGTTTTGAAGCAAAAAATATAAATGATGGAAACGAAGCAACGGCAGCTTTGGCATTTGCTCCTGCAAGCGGAACCTATTTTTATAAAATTGACCTTTTAAACTTCTATGACATCAGCGCTTTAGAACTTCCCTCCCGTACGGAAGTGCAGGGTTGGTCGGCTTATGACCTGGGGAATATCACCCTTTTGGGCAGCGTTGCTAACCTGCCGGTAGCGCAGATGGAAACTATTTCTGCAACGCCTGCGGCAAACGAAGGCGGCGTACCGGAAGGCACAACCTGGAGATATGAACTTCCCGCAGCAAAAAAATATCGCTATATTGCGATTCAGATTACCGGTCCGGCAGACTACCCGAGTTATATCAAGGAAATTCGTGTGCTCTCAAAAGCGGAAACCGATTTCGGCCAGTGGAACATTACGGAAAAAGAAAGCGGCACTACGGCGGAAACAATTGAAGCAGGAAAAACCTATTCCGCTTCAGTTTCTATCACAAACTATGCACGACTGGAAACCTCTGACTTTGTGATGATTCTTGCCGGTTATGACGCAGACGGATTTATGACAGCGGTTCGCTGTGCTAAAACGCCTGTTCCGGACGTGGGAACCTCAGGACCGCTGAGCGCAGAAATAACGCTGCCCACAGGCACGGTTCGCTTCAGTGCGGTGCTGGTGGATGGTTTCAATAACGCAATGATGGTTGTAGACTCCAAAGACTTATTTGCAGCAGAGGGGGCAGAATAATGAAAATAAAACGGTGTGCGTTAATTTTCCTATTTGCTTTTACGTTACTCTTCTCAGGGGTTTCTGCAGTGCATGCCGAGGCTCCGGCGTTTAACCTGACCTATGACAAAACATCCGACTCCTTTTTCGTAAGGGGAGAGGCAGAAGCGGGCTCACGCGTTCTGCTTTTGGTATATTCGCCAATGTATGAAGGCGCTTTTATTGAAGATTTATATTACATGGATGCAAAAAATGATGTAAACGGCGCATATGAATTCTGTGTAAAAATGAAAGACGAGTGTCCGCTGGGAACCTACACTTTCCGTGTCAGCGTGAACGGCGTAGAAGTCGGCTCCGCAGAAGATGAATATGTCTGGCCGAATAACAGCGACAGCAACATCCGCCGGTTTCTGTTTGACCAGAAAATGACCCCGGGTGGTTCTATCAGCGCAGTGGCTGTTTTAAAAGGCAACATGGAGAAAGAGCCGGTTATCCTCATTGCACTTTATGAAGATAACATGCTGAAAGAAGTGAAAACAGGAAGCGTAGTGCGCTCTGAAAATGGTGAAACAGAACTGCGCGCAACACTTTCTAATCTGCCGGAGTCAGTTTCTGGCTGTACGGTGAAAGCATTTTTACTCAAGGATTTAGGAAGCATAGAACCCATGATACGCGGCCTTTGCACCAAAGGCAACTAATTGGAACAGCTTCCGGATGGAGGACAAATTATGAGACTAAGGAGCTTGATTGCGGTTTTGCTTGCCACGGCATTGATGGGGTTTGTGTGTCCCGCGTTTGCGGAAAATGAAACAGACCTTGCGTCTGCGCTTACATTTCATTCGCAGGACGGAGCAATTACCATCAGCGGAACAGCGGGAACCGGCCAGGCAGTTGTTCCGGGAAGCCGGATACAGCTGTTAGTAGTCAACCCGGGATTTGATATTACAAAAAATCTTACAGAAACGGAAATGGAACAGGCTATTCGGTTTGCAGATAGCCGTGTTGGACTTGTGAATGACTTAAACAAACCTGCTCCCTTTTTCTTCACGTTTCGCATCACAGACCAAATGCCGTTTGGTGTTTATCAGATTATTATAACGGTCACGGCCCCCGGCGGCACTGTATCAAAGGCGGAATTCAGCTATAAAAATACCGACCCGGACATTATTCGTCAGTGTACGGAAGCGTTTCGCACAGTCAGCCAGGAACAGTTTGCGGCGGTTCTTCGCAAATACAGCGAAGAAACAGACACGCTGAACCTTTCGTCAGTTCCGGAAATTTCAGGCAAGGAAGACAGCTTCGGCGCAGCTTTTGTTCTGGCACGCAGTGCAGGCGAAGCAGGGCTTTTAGACAAAGCTCCGCAGCAAATTGCCACGCTTGACGATGTTTATGCCTGCCTGAAAGTCGCAGTTGTGTTTGACGCGGCAGCGAAAAAAGACAAAAAAGCGCTGATATCTGCAATTGACAAATACGGCATGCTAATGCCTGCCATTTTCGGAGAAATGACCAATGCGGACAAAGCGGCCGAAGTTATCGGCAAACTTACCTTGCCGGCTGACAGTGCGGAGAAGTTCTGTACCCAGCTGCAAAAGGGTATTTATCTTTCTGTGATTTGGAACGGTACATATGCTGATGTGAGCAATATGCTTTCGTGCCATGCCGATGTGCTGGGTGTGGACACAGAGGCAATTCGAAAGCTTAACGTGACGTTTGATGAGATTGCGCCCTATGTGGACACAAAAAGCATTGACAATTATTTAGACGGCATGGGCGACTATATTCTTTCAATCGCAGAGGAGATTGCGAAGAATAAGGGCAATTCTGATGATAATTCAGGCGGTAGTTCGGGCGGAAGCTCCGGCGGTGGTGGTTCCGGCGGCGGCTCTGGAAACAAAAACGGCGGGACGTATAACCGTCCGATAACAGATAATTCTAAAGACCCTGTTGAGCCGGATACACCCCCAGTAGATAACCGGCCGGAGTTTGGCGATCTTGACAGCGTGCCATGGGCGCAGGAGGCAATTTATGACCTTGCAGAGCAGGGGATTGTCGCTGGCGTGGACAGTAAAAGCTTTGAACCAAACAGGCAGATAACTCGGGAAGAATTTGTAAAGCTGATTACCTGCGCATTTAAACTTCCGGCAGGCACAGCCGACATGGCGTTTTCAGACTGCGCGCCGTCGGATTGGTTCTATCCGTATGTTGCTGCCGCATTTTCCAGTGGACTGATCAATGGTATCAGCGACGCGGAATTCGGTACAGGCAGAAATATTACCCGCCAGGATATGGTGGTAATTTGTCTGAAGCTGTTGGAAATGAATGAAAAATTGCCTACGGTAACTGAAGAACTGCAGTTTGCAGACAGCGAGGCTGTCAGCGAATATGCATTAGCAGCCGTGCAGTCGCTCAGCATGATTGGCATAGTCGGTGGCTACGATGACGGAAGATTCGGTCCGCAGGACGGTACCACAAGAGCACAGGCGGCGGTTGTTTTATCGCGGCTTATGAATTATATCGAACAATAGCGGCGAAAAGGAGGATACAATAAAACCATGAAAAGAATAATGACAATCCTGCTCTGTGCGCTGCTTTGCGTTCCAATGATGGGCACTTTGGAAGTCAGTGCCGCAGTGAATGTGGCGGCTGGAAAAACCGCTATGGCCAGTTCTTATTTCGGCGAGAATTATGTGCCGGAAATGGCAACGGACGGCGATTTAAACACAGCTTGGTCAATGGGCAGTGAAATTTTAACGGGGAAAAGGGGCGGCTATGAATATATCGGTGTTGACCTCGGCGCCCCTTATTATATCAGTGAAATTCGTGCATATTCTCGTCAGGACTTCGACCAGCCGGCAGACCGTCAGGGCTGGCTGATTCAGGTTTCCAACGACCCGAAATTCGAAACCACGGTCGATGTTGGAAGAAGGTTGGAAGCCGGGGAGTTTAAGAGCCATACTGCAGTGAAAGTTGAGCTTGCGGACGCATATCGGTATGTTCGTGTTGTAAGCCCCAGTTATTTTGTTGTGGCAGAAATTGAAGTGTTCGGCGAAATGGCGGAAGCGGGCGGTCTGCGGAACTTTACTGATATAGACGACCCCGCCGACGTTGGGCCGGTTCAGCTTTTGCAGTATTTAGGCATTATGCAGGGCGTTTCGAACACAAAGTTTGCGCCTTATAATCTTTTGACAAGGTCAGAGGCCACAAAAATTGCAGTTGGAATTGCGGGAATTGACAACGCTGCAGAAACAGACGAAATATTTGCAGACGTCCCGCGGGAACACTGGGCAAATCCCTGGATTACGGCTGGCGTTCGCACCGGACAGGTCAGCCGCGACGCTCTGTTTCGGCCCGACGATTATGTAACAACCACAGAGTTTTTAAAGCTTCTGCTTTCAGCCATGGGCTACACTCCGCGGTATGTGGCGAAGGGCGGCTATCCGGCGGGAATCATTTCCGTATCTGATGAGTTAAAGCTACTTCGGGGCACCGGGGCAGAGTATGGCGAGCCACTGAATCGAATCAGCGCCGCTTACGTAATATACAATGGTTTAAAATCGGAAGTTTTGTCAATGGACACGCTTTATCCCGATGGCGCTGTGAAATATGAAAAGGATGAAACACTGATGGAGGCGCGTTACCGCTGTACATTGGAAAGCGGGCTCGTAACAGCAAACTGTGTCACGACTCTGACCGCACCAACTAAAATGAGCGACGGATGTGTGCAGATTGATTATAAAAAGTATGTTGACGCAACTGATTCGGTGCAGCATTATTTAGGACAGCGGATTTATTATTTGACTGAGATTGATGATAAAGATACGATCCAATTGTTCTGGGCGGATACGCAGAAAAACATGATAACCACCGTTCGCACAGGAAGCATGGAGAAACTGTTGGATGGAAGCTTATCCTATTGGAAAGACGGATACCGGGAAAACATAAAATGGAAAACCGGCGTTAGTGTTTTATTAAATGGCGTGGCGTTTCCAGGTTGGAAATTGGATGATTTAAAACCTGAAAACGGTTATTTAGAATTTATAGACAACAACGGTGATCTTATTGCGGATGTGGTTAAAATTTTCCGTCCGGAGGTCATTGTTTTGGATACAGCCTCTAACGAAGATGGTTATGTAAGTTTAAACGGTATGAATGGTGTACGCATTAAAGCGGAAACACCGGATTATTTTGTTGTGAAAAATCAGGGACGAAACAGCGATATTTCCGCAATGTCCCAATATGATGCGGTTTATGCATACCAGTCTGAAGATAAGCGAAGCCTCATTGTTGATTTTGCATCAAACCAAATTACCGGTGTAGCTGAGGAACTGTCGGATGAAAGCATAAAGATTGATGGAACAGTTCGCGGCGTATCGCAGTATTTTAGAACACATCGCGGCGAAATGGAGGGTCTTTTAACAGGTGATGAAAGAACTTTTGTGTTCGACGTGTACGACGATTTGCTTTGGGTGCGCAATGCCGATTTTGAAAATCAGAAAGAAACGCTAGGTTTAATTGTGGGATTTTCAGAGCAGGGTATGGATGAACTTGATGTTCGTATTTTTGACCAATATGGAAAATTTGTGGTTTTCCCGGTTGCACAAAAGCTTAAGGTTGATGGAATGCAATTAAAAAGACAGAACTTTCGAGACAGCGTGGAGAAGGAAAACTATCTGAATCTGTTTGTGCGCTATCGCACCAATGCAGAGGGTGAAATCAACTTCCTAGACACAGAGCGTTATTATCCTGAGTTAGAGCCAGATTCACGCATGGTGAAGTCTGATGTTGAAGTTCTGCCGTCTCACGAATATATTATGGGCGTCAACGGCATTTATGACCGAAATATGATGAAGCTGCCTGTTATGAGCAATACACTGGCATTTGAAATTCCAACGACGGACAGTTATGTGAATGCAGAGGCAGATTTTGAAATGTATTTCCGTGCTGGAACCATTTCTCAAATTTTTCCCAATCAAAATCCCATTGAGGGCAAATCGGCATATTATGGGCAGGACGAATTTGGTTTCCCGGCGTTTGTTGTGCTTTATACCGAGCGTCAAACAATTATGGGTGGATCGCTCACTTCCATTAATAACGATAATGCTCCCGGCATTGTGGTGGATAAGGCGGTGTCTTGTGTAGATGAAGACGGCTCCACGGCATTAAAACTATATGGTTACGATATTTCAACCGGTAAGGCTGCAGAGCAGATTATTCCGTCCACCATTGAGAACATGTATGACTCTTTTCTGATTCAGCAAGAGCATCCGGAATGGCTCAGTGACAGATGGATGCTGAAACCTTCAGCGTTCGGAGAGGGAATTGAAAATTATATCCGTCCGGTTAACGCAATTGGACATGGTGATATTGTTCGTTACCAGTCCAGCGGAGAAAAAGTTGTTGCCTTGGAACGGGTATTCGATTTTCAGGACGAGCCGATCGAATCGTATTCTTCGGCAGACGGCAGCTTCTATAATGCGGGAACGAACCCCAACTGGCCGTTTACTGCGTTTAAGCTGCTATACGGGAATATGACGTCAATCAGCGAGAATAAGCTGAGCATGAACACTTCCAGCGGTAACAGTGAAACGTTTGTGTTCGATGAAATCCCCACGTTGTTATACGTCACCGGAGATAAAATTATCAAAAAACCGATTGCTTCACTTCATTCTCTACTGGAAGAAGATACGAGGGTGATGCTGTATACGCAGAGGTCGCAGCACCTTGCGGTAGTCGTTTATGATTACGCAGATTAGAATGTCGGCACAATTCTTTTCAAAATAAAAAATACCGGTGAGAGCAAACGCTCTCACCGGTGTTTTTGTAGTTTTATTTTATGGAGTCAGCTACTTTATAAACATCTGCGGTGGATATCGTGTTACGTCCCATTACGCTTACGGCAATGCCATCGGTTTCCCAGTCCAGCGTTTTGCCTTCCATCAGCACGGCCTTGCTGCCGTTCACTGTGGTTTCAATTAAGGTGCCGTCGGTTGATGTTTCAAACTTCGTTTCGTCGTTTATGGCACGCTCGTGAATCGCAAAATAGTTTCCGGTTTCTTTGTTCCTGTAATATAGGAACAGGTAGTCTCCGTCGGCCGTTGCACCGAAGAATTCAAAGTTTTCCGGCACATAGTCGGGCAGTTTTGCGGTAAAGTTTAACGAATCGTTTATTTTATCCAATTCATAAACAACATTTTCTCCCGCTTCCTCTGCTTCTTTTAAAACATCTTTGTCAGAGGCCTTAACTTGAACCTTCACCTTTGCACCGTTCATGGTCAGAGTGTCAATTCCCAAAGTTTCTGTAATGTAGCGGGGAACGTCTAAAATTTCATTTCCTTCCGCGTCAAAAAGTGTGTCGCCGCTCCGGTATTCCGTTGCGGGGTTTCCGTCTTTGTCGTAGAACTTGCCCTTCACCTCGTCGGGCAGCGTCATTTTCATGTTAGAGTCGTCTGTTTTTACAAACAGGTTGTGCCCAGTGGAAACGCTGGAAATAATGTTGCTGAAAAAGTCTTTTGCAATTGCGGTTTGACTGAAAGCGACAACCAAAGCAACACAGGCCGCCAGCGCAGAAACCTTTCCTACTGAGAATTTTTTATGCGGTTTATTTATGTTTTTCATTTTATTACGCTCCGTTTCTGATAAATTCATGATTTCATAGTCTGAGAAATCCATTTTCACATCGTTTAAAAAATCAAATTCATTTCTTATTTCTTTATTTTGATGGGTTGCTTTCAAAATAATCACTCCTTCGAAGGTTTTGTTTCAGTTTTTTTCGTCCCCTGGACAGACGGTTATAAAAATAGCCGGAACTTTTATGAAATTCTTTTGCAATTGTTTCGACCTTTTCTCCTAAGATATAGTGCCGGTAAAACAACTCCCGGTCGCCGGGAGAAAGGCCGGACAGCAGGCTGTCGATTTCGTTTTGCATGGTTTGTTCAAACGTGTTTTTGGTATCGGGAATGGTTTCATCTAAAGCTTCTAACCGCAGCTCCTTATAATATTTGCGTTTGTAATCTATGCATTTATACTTGCTGATTGCACCAATCCAGTTTTTTAAGGAGTTCTTATTTGCATCATAGCGATCAATGTTTTGCCAGATGGAAAGCAGAATGTCGTTTCTGCACTCCTCCTGATAAACTTCAAAAACAGATAAATGAAATTTAACGATTGACCAAATTAGCCCGCCGTATTCATCAACCAAAAGTTCAAACGCCTTTTGATCCTTTTTTATTATCCCGGCAACAATTTTGTCGTCCTGGTTCACGAAAACTACACCCTCATTCTGTGTGAAATAGAAGCGCTTCTGTTA
>ERZ773108.2243-NODE-2243-length-16965-cov-5.546836_pt1 | contig 16965 bp, 15 predicted proteins | sample MGYA00580570_ERZ773108 | MGnify/ENA primary metagenome ERZ773108 (study PRJEB29015, sample SAMEA2737840) | human gut metagenome | biome: human gut; feature: human-associated habitat; material: faeces | place: China | collected 2012 ...
AGTACTTCTTGCCGACTTCCATAACGACGTCGGAGAACATCTGGATGAAGCGGCGGTAGGAGTCGTAAACGAAACGCTCGAACTTAGGATCGGGGTTGCCTTTGATCATGGCGGCGACGACGTCGTCATTCAGGCCGAGGTTCAGGATAGTGTCCATCATGCCGGGCATGGAGGCGCGGGCGCCGGAACGCACGGAGACGAGCATGGGGTTCTGGAGGTCGCCGAACTTCTTGCCGTTCATTTCCTCCATCTTTGCGACGTACTGCATGATCTCAGCCATGATCTCGTCGTTGATCTGACGGCCGTCCTCATAGTACTGGGTGCAGGCTTCGGTGGTGATGGTGAAGCCCTGGGGAACAGGCAGACCGATATTGGTCATCTCGGCCAGGTTTGCACCCTTGCCGCCCAGCAGCTCACGCATGTTTGCGTTGCCTTCGGAAAACAGGTAAACGTATTTCTTGCTCATCTTTTTTATCCTTTCTATGGTAAATTAAGATTTGGCAGATAACGGTGAATGCAGTATTCTGCACTCCTTAGGATATCACATAAAGCGCCATTTTTTCAATACATTTTAATCACAAATCTGTATTTATTATAGCCAATATTTTGTCTGAGATTTTCGCAAAACCACTAATATCCAATACTTCTCCGCGGATCCGCGGATCGTATCCGCATTCTGCGAGCGCCCGCTCGGCCTGATCCTTGGTGATTTCGCCCAACTGCGAGCTTATTGCGTTCACAAGCGTCTTGCGTCTCTGGTTGAAGGCGGCGCGGATTATGCGGAACATGAGCTTTTCATCTTTGACCTCGGCGGGGTGCTCCTCACGCCTTTTCAAGCGGATGACGCTCGATGTCACCTTCGGCTGCGGAACGAAGCAGGACGGCGGCACATCGAACAGCAGCTCCGGTTCCTCGTACCACTGCACAAAGATGCCGAACGCGCCGTAATCGGCCGTGCCGGGCTTTGAGCAGATGCGCCGCGCGACCTCGCGCTGGATCATAACGGTGATGCTCTCAAAGCATCCGGCCTCGATAAGCGCCGTGAGGAGCGGAGAGGTAACATTATACGGCAGGTTTGCGCACACCACGGGGCGCAGCCCATTGAGCTTTTCCGCGACGAGCGCCGGGATATCCTGCTTGAGTATATCCCCATAGACCATCTCGACGTTTTTGCAGCCAATGAGCGTCTCGGCAAGGATCGGCTCGAGCGCGCGGTCAAGCTCTACGCACACTACCTTTCCCGCTCTCGCCGAAAGCTCGCGCGTGAGACACCCGACGCCCGCGCCGATCTCCAGCACGCCCGTGTTCTCATTAAGCCCCGCGGACTCGGCGATGTCCTCCGGCACCCATGAGGCCGTGAGGAAGTTCTGCCCGAGTGACTTTGAAAAGCGGAAGCCGTGCCGCGCGAGCAGGTCATGTATATAATTGATGTCCGTCAGCAGATTCATTTCTTGTCCTTCAGTATTTTTTCAAAAGCCTGCCGGTGCGGGTCGTGTCCCGGCTCGCCGGTGATGAGGATATTTCCCCGGTAACGGTAGCCGCTGCTGCGCAGCAGCTTCTGCATGGGCTTATTGTTGCGGTGCGTGTCGATCCTGACATAGCGCCGCCCGTGGCTGCGCGTCAGCTCCTCAACACATTTGATAAGGTAGCCCGACATGCCGCTGCCGCGGTACTCCTCGGCTATAGCGCTGCGGTGCATGACGCAGTAGGGCGCGTCCGAGCTCCACTTGCCGTCAGTGATATCGGCGTAGGTCGGCTCCTCGCGGTCGGAGAGCATGAAGAAGCCCGAAAGGTCGTCCCCGTGCATGAGCTTATAGAGCTCGCCGCGCTCGATGTCGCCCTCGAAGGTTGCCCTGTCGGGGTAATCGCCCTGCCACTGGTCGACGTTCAGCGCCCTGAGTGACCTGCGCGCGTAGGCGACGATCTCCATAATGCGGTCGACGTCCTCTTTTTCCGCCGGGACGCACTGAAGCTTTTCCGTGAGCTTTATGCGCCCGTCGCTGCGCTCTACGTCCTTCATAAGCTTTCTGTCCGTCTCGTCCTGCGGCTCGAATTTTTCGTACATATCCGGTCTTTTCTCCTTTGTTCTCTCAAGCTGCTGCCGCCGGCGCCACAGCTCTACCCGGCTGTGATCTCCGTTCAGCAGCACCTCCGGCACGGCGCGCCCTTCCCAGACCTCCGGGCGCGTATACTGCGGGTACTCCAGCAGCCCGTCCCAGTGGCTCTCGCCGGTGTAGCACTGCTCATCGGCAAGCACTCCCGGCACAAGGCGGCACACCGAATCGGCCACGGCCATCGCCGCGATCTCGCCGCCGGTGAGGACGAAGTCGCCAAGGGATATCTCCTCATCGACGCACTCCTCGATGAAGCGCTCGTCCACACCCTCATAATGCCCGCAGACGAGTACAAGATGATCGTAATCGCGCTTGAGGCGCTTTGCCGTCTCCTGCGTGTAGGGCTTGCCCTGCGGTGACATGTATATCACGCGGCGGCGCATCCCCTCCGTCTGTGCCTTTATCGCGTCAAGGCAGCTCTTGAGCGGCTGCGCCATCATCACACAGCCGAAGCCGCCGCCGTAGGGGTAGTCGTCCACTTGATTCTGCTTGTTCTCGGTATAGTCGCGTATCTGCACGCAGTTTATTTCAACTATGCCCTTCTTCGCCGCGCGGCCTATGATGCTCTCATGAAGCACCGCATCGACCGTCGCGGGGAAAAGCGTCATTATATCTATGCGCATTGCCTTACATTCCCTCGATGAGCCTCACGGTTATGACGCCGTTCTCCGCGTCCGTCGCCAGTACGAACTCCGGCACGGCGGGGATCAGGTGCTCCGTCTCCCCTTTCACGACATACACATTTGACGCCGGGCGCTCCATTATCTCGACCAGCTCGCCTATCTCGTTCCCATCCTCGTCCACTACACGCGCGCCGAGGATATCCTGAAGGAAGAACGCCCCGTGCGGCAGCGCCGCGTCCTCGCGGCGGACTGTTACCTCGCGACCCTTGAGCGCCATCGCGGCGTTTATATCGTCAATGCCCTCAAGCTTTGCTATTACGAAGTCCTTATGCGTCCTTGCGGAGACGACCTTCACCTCCCGCTCGCCGAGGTATATGCGCTTGAAGCTCCGGAAGAACTTCGGCGAATCCAGCCAAACCTCTATCTTCACCTCGCCCGCGACGCCGTGCGTGTTCACGATGCGTCCCGCGTCGATAAATTCACGTTTTTCCATATCTCAAATGCGCCGCGCGTCCCGCGCCGCTCCTCCGTTGAGTTGTTAACTATAGTATTATACCATGCGCCGCCGCCTTTGCCAACAAAATCTTGCGCAAAAGGCCGTCTTGTATATGACATGTGTTAGGCAGTCGGTGGTAATAGTCTGTCTTGATAAGGCTGCAAATTTCTGCTATAATAATAAATTAAGACTAACAATCATCCCCGGCGTGTGCCGGGGTAAAGGACGGATAAATGGGACTTTCTGCAAAACTTGTCAGGTCGCAGCTCAATTTCTTCAAGCCCTTTGTCGCCTCATGCTCGCTTGAGGTGACGCGCAAGGGGCAGGACAAGCTCGGCGAGCTTATGGAGGTCATCCACCGGCACAACGTCATCGTGAAGGATCACCCCTTTGAGGGCTTCGAGGGCGCGTGGATAATCCCCAAGGAGGAGCGGCGCTCCGGCGTCGTTCTGTATCTGCACGGCGGCGGCTATACCTGCGGCGACCTTGAATATGCCAAGGGCTTCGGCTCGACGCTCGCGGCGGAGTGCGGAGTGCGCGTGTTCTGCGCGGCCTACCGCCTCGCGCCCGAGTCGCCCTATCCCGCCGCGGTGGACGACGCGGAGGAGAGCTACCGCTATCTGCTCTCCAAGGGCTACACTCCGGGACAGATATGCCTGTGCGGCGAAAGCGCCGGCGGCGGACTCATCTACGCGCTGTGCCTGCGCCTGAAGTCAAAGGGCATGACGCTGCCCTGCGGGATCATTGCCATCTCGCCGTGGACGGATCTCACCTGCTCAGGCGAAAGCTATGCAGTGAACCGCGACAATGACCCCTCGCTCACTGAGGAGCTGCTGAATTTCTATTCTGGGTGCTACACCGGCGGCGTGACGCCGAAGGACGCACCGGAGGTATCGCCGCTCTTCGGCGACCTCACGGGTCTGCCGCCGTCGCTTATCTTCGTCGGCGGGGATGAGATACTGCTGGACGATTCGCGCAGGATGCACGAAAGGCTGCTGGAGGCCGGGTGCTCAAGCCAGATGATCATAGCGCCCGAGCGCTGGCACGCCTATGTGCTCTATATGCTCAATGAGAACATGTCTGACTTTGAGGATATGAACAAGTTCCTCACAAAGGTCATGGCCGCGGAGCAGAAGCAGAAGTGGCTGCGGCTGGATAACGCAGCAAAGATATACCCCGCCGCGCGGCGCAAGAAGTGGAGCAATGTCTTTCGCCTGTCCGCAACACTCACGGAACCGGTCGACAAGGAGGTGCTGCGCACGGCGCTCGACGTCACGCTGCGCCGCTTCCCGTCCATCGGCGTGCGGCTGCGGCGCGGGCTGTTCTGGTTCTACCTCGAGCGCGTACCGGAGGTCCCGGAGATACAGAGCGAGCAGGCCTACCCCCTCGCGCACATGTCCCATAAGGAGATGAGACAGTGCGCTTTCCGCGTAATCGCCTATAAGAACCGCATAGCCGTGGAGATATTCCACGCGCTCACCGACGGCACGGGCGGGATGATATTCCTCAAGACCCTCGTTGCCGAGTACCTGACGCGCAAATACGGCATCAGCATCCCGGCGGAAAACGGCGTGCTCGGCAGGCTCGAAGAGCCGTCGCCCGAGGAACTGGAGGACAGCTTCCTCAAGAACTGCGGCCCCTACGCCGCAAGCCGCAAGGAGGCCAACGCCTACACGCTCAAGGGCGAGACGGAGCCGGACGGCTTTGTGCACCTGACGACCTTTATGCTCGATTCCGACGCCGTGCGCAAAACGGCGCACGAGTATAACGCGACGGTCACGGAGTTTCTGACGGCGGCGATGATGCAGGCGATACTCCGCCTACAGGCCGAGCAGGTGCCGTTCCGCCGGCTGCGCAGGCCCGTCAAGGTGCTTGTACCGGTCAATCTGCGCAGCCTGTTCCCGAGCAAGACCATGCGCAACTTTGCGCTCTATGTGACGCCGGAGATAGATCCCAAGCTCGGCGAATACAGCTTTGCGGAGATATGCAACAATGTCCATCACCGCATGGGCATGGAGGTCACGGCAAAGCAGATGAGCACCAAGATCGCCACGAACGTCAACAGCGAGAAGTCACCGATACTCAAGGTGATGCCGCTGGTCGTAAAGAACGCGGCAATGAAGGCGGTGTTCGATGCGGTGGGTGAATGCAAGTCCTGCCTGTGCATGTCGAACCTCGGCCTTGTGAAGCTGCCGGAGGTCATGCAGCAGTATGTGACGCGCATGGACTTCATCATAGGCGTGCCGTCAAGGACGGCGTACAACTGCGCGCTGCTGTCCTACGGCGGGACGATATATCTCAACCTCGTGCGCTCGATCATCGAGCCGGAGCTTGAGATGCACTTCTACAAGGTGCTGCGCGAGCTTGGCGTTCACGTCAAGGTCGAGAGCAACGAACGCTGACGCGCGGAAAGGAATGAGAGATAGATGTACTGTATAAAATGCGGAGTTGAGCTGGCTGACAGCGAGAAGAAATGCCCCCTGTGCGGGACTGTTGTTTTTAACCCGGAGCTGAGCCGCCCGGACGGTGAGCCGCAATATCCGCGCATGCCTGCGACGCAGCCGGAAAAGGTGAACCACTCGGGTATAATGTTCGTCGTGACGATGCTGTTCCTGCTGCCGATAGTCACCACGCTCCTGTGTGACTGGCAGATAAATGGGAAGATAATCTGGTCGGGCTACGCTGTCGGCGCGGTCGTGCTGCTCTATACGCTCGTAGTCCTGCCGCTCTGGTTCCGGCACCCGAACCCCGTCATCTTCATCCCGGTGGACTTTGCGATGACGGCGCTTTACCTGCTGTATATAAACTGCGCGACCGGCGGGCACTGGTTTTTGAGCTTCGCCCTGCCCGTGACGGCGGCGGCCGGGCTCATCCTCACCGCGGCGGTCACGCTGCTCAAGTACGTGCGCAAGGGCTACCTGTTCATCTTCGGCGGGACGATAATCCTCTCGGGCGCTTACACGGTGCTGGTGGAGTTCCTGCTGAACCTGAACTTCCATGTGCACGATGAGTTTATCTGGTCGTTCTATCCGTTCTCGGTGAGCTTCATCCTCGGCGTAATGCTGATAGTCATCGGCATATGCCGCCCGCTCAGAGAATCGCTGCATAAAAAATTCTTCCTGTAAATTAAAATTATAAAATGAGGCGATCAACATGAAAGAAATCAAAAACCCCAAAAGACCGCTTGTATACTATGCCGTCGTCGCCATGCTGGCGGTGCTGCTGTTTAATCTCCTCGCCGTGCCCGCGATGGCGAACGCGGCTGTCAAAGAGGTCGACTACGGCACCTTCATGGACATGACCGAAAAGGGAGATATAGGCAAGGTCGAGATCGAGAGCAACCAGATCATCTTCACCGACAAGTCCGGGCAGAGCTTCTATAAGACCGGCCTGATGGACGACCCCGACCGCACCGAGCGCCTGTATAAAGCCGGGGCGGAGTTCTCCAGCGAGATCGTCGAGCAGACCTCCCCGCTCCTGAGCTTCGTGCTGACATGGGTGCTGCCTATACTTATCTTCGTCTGGATCGGCGACGTGATGAGCAAGAAGATGATGAACGGCGGGCCGAACTCCCTGATGTTCAACATGGGCGGCTCGAGCGCGAAGGTCTATGTCAATTCTGCCGACGGCATAAGGTTTGACGACGTCGCCGGTGAGGAGGAAGCCAAGGAGAACCTCACCGAGATCGTCGAATACCTGCATAACCCCGAAAAGTACCGCGAGGTCGGCGCGAACATGCCCAAAGGCGTGCTGCTCGTAGGCCCTCCGGGAACCGGTAAGACGATGCTGGCAAAGGCCGTTGCGGGTGAAGCGAACGTGCCGTTCTTCTCCATGTCGGGCTCCGAGTTTGTGGAGATGTTCGTCGGCATGGGCGCGAGCAAGGTGCGCGACCTCTTCAAGCAGGCCAAGGAAAAGGCGCCCTGCATCGTGTTCATCGACGAGATAGACGCGATAGGCAAGAAGCGTCAGGGCAACGTCATGGGCAATGACGAGCGTGAGCAGACCCTGAACCAGCTGCTGACCGAAATGGACGGCTTCGAGGGCAACAACGGCGTTATCATCCTCGCTGCGACGAACCAGCCCGACGCCCTCGACCCGGCGCTGACGCGTCCCGGCCGTTTCGACCGCCGCGTACCGGTCGAGCTGCCCGACCTCAAGGGCAGAGAGGAGATACTCAAGGTCCACGCGAAGAAGATAAAGCTCGCTGACAATGTCGACTTCAACAAGATCGCGCGTATGGCCTCCGGCGCTTCCGGCGCGGAGCTTGCAAACATTGTGAACGAAGCGGCGCTGCGCGCGGTCAGGAACGGGCGCAAGATAGTCGAAGAGGCTGACCTTGAGGAGAGCATCGAGGTCGTCATCGCGGGCTACCAGAAGAAGAACGCGATACTCACCGACCACGAAAAGCACATCGTCGCCTACCATGAGATAGGCCACGCGCTCGTCGCGGCAAAGCAGACTAACTCCGCCCCCGTGCAGAAGATAACCATCGTGCCGAGAACCTCCGGCGCGCTCGGCTACACGATGCAGGTCGACGAAGGCAACCACTATCTTATGACGAAGGACGAGCTTATAAACAAGATCGCGACTCTCACCGGCGGCCGCGCGGCGGAGGAGCTCATCTTCGGCTCCATTACGACCGGCGCATCGAACGACATTGAGCAGGCCACGAAGCTTGCCCGCGCGATGATAACCCGCTACGGTATGAGCGAGGAGTTTGACATGGTCGCGCTCGAAACGGTGACGAACCAGTACCTCGGCGGGGATACCTCGCTTGCCTGCTCCGCAGACACCCAGCGTGAGATCGACCGCAAGGTCGTGGAGCTGGTAAAGAGCCAGCACGAAAAGGCGCTGAAGATCCTCACCGACAACCGCGAAAAGCTCGACGAGCTTGCAAAGCACCTCTACGAGAAAGAGACCATCACCGGCGAGGAGTTCATGAGCATCCTCAACGGCTGATAATAATACACACGGAAAACGGACGTACCTTACTTGGTACGTCCGTTTTGCATATCAAAGGTTTCACCGCTTCTGCGCTTTGATGAGGTTCTGATAGAAGCTCACCGCGCCGGGCAGGCAGTTGTATTCGATGTTCTCGTTCAGACCGTGCATGCCCTTCATCTGCTCTGGGCCGTAGATAACGGGCGCGAAGCGGATGCAGCTCGGGCATATCGGCTGATAGAACTGCGCGTCGGTCGCGCCGGTCATTACATAGGGGCTGACAGGCAGGCCGGGGAAGGTCTCGCCGATGACCTTTTCGACGAGCTTAAACGCCTCGCCGTTTATGTCGACAGGCTCGGTATAGTCGTTGGAGTGGACGATCTCGGTCTCAAGGCCGTGCTTTGCGGCAAGGGCTTTGATAATTTCAAGGCTCTCCTTTTCACCCTGATGCGGGATGAAGCGCATGTTTGCGCCGAGCGTCGCCTCCTGCGGTAGGACGTTATATGCATCGGAACCTGACTGCATGGTGAAGGCTATCGTCGTCTGGAGCATCGCGCCGGCCTGCGCGCTTATCTTGCCGAGGACGGGCTTCATTATCGGGGCGAAGAGCCAGAGGTTCCCCATGACGAGCTTGAGTCCGAACGGAGCGTAGGGCGCAAGGCGCGCGAACATCGCGCTCACCTCGGGCAGGAACTTTCTCTTAAAGGGCGTGTGCGTCTCGACCTCGTTCACGAACGCGGCAAGGCGCGCGATAGGCGTGTTCTTCGCCGGGGCGCTGGCATGGCCGCCGGTGGAGCGCGCGGTGAATTTCACATCGGCCTTGCCTTTCTCGAACACGCCGACCATTGCAAAGTTTCCCTTTATGTCGCCGATGGGCTCGGAGATTATGCCGCCGCCCTCGTCGCAGACTATAAACAGCTCCACGCCGCGGCGCTTGAGCTCCTCAACGATCTTCGGCGCGCCGTCGCCCGCCCACTCCTCGGTGCAGGAGGAGGCAAGGTACACGTCGCATTCGGGAGTATAGCCCTCGCGCAGCAGCTCTTCTACCGCCTCAAAGAAAGCCATGACCGAGCACTTGGTATCGGATGCGCCGCGCCCCCAGACCTTGCCGTCAGCAATGTCCCCGGAGAACGGCTCGTGCAGCCACTCGCCCTCAGCAGGGACAACGTCCTGATGGCTCATAAGGAGGATGGGCTTTTCGCTGCTCTTGCCTTTCCAGTAATACAGGAGGTTGCCGTCAATGACGGTGCGCTCGAGCTTTTCATGCACCAGCGGGAACAGCTCTTCAAGTACCTTATGAAAGCCGAGGAACTTCTCTTCCTCGTGGACATTCGCGTGAGAGGTCGTGTCGTATTGGATCATCTTCGAGAGCTTCTGCGCAAGGAGCATCGCCCTGGCGTCTGCCTCCGGGGCGGCGTAATCAGAGCGCTTATTGGGCATGAGCAGTGTGCGCACAAGGGCGATGAGCAGGAGCAGCACCAGCAGCGCCGGTATCAGCAGAAGATATTTCATGTCCTCGCCCCTTTCTTATAAAGCAGGTATGCAATGCCGATGGCCATCGCGCCCGACGGTATTATCATAAAGCTCGTCGACGCGGTGAGCGACGGGACGAACACGAACAGCATGCTCATGATAAACAGCGGTGCCGCCGCGATTTTCATATTGCCGCGGAAATATTTATACGCCATCGCGCCGAAGAGTGCGGGGACGACGTTTTCAAACGCGGGCTGGAGCGCCGGGCTCTGGAGCACCGGCTGCAGCGGCACGAGCAGCAGCACACCGAGCGCGAGCACCACTATCGTCACAAGTGATGAGGTTGCGATTGAGAGCGTGGAGATGATCTCATTCTCGGGCGTACCGGTCTTTGCGCCGACGATATCGCGCGCGTTGACAGCGCAGGGTATCTTCATATTTATGAGGTTGCCGGTAATAAATGCGAGGTAGCCGCCGCCCGCGCCGAGCATCGGCGTGTAGACAAGGAACTCCACAACGCTGCTCACCGTCCACACAAGGCCGACAGAGATAAAAGCCTTGGCCGCCGCGCCGAGGTCGGGCATTGCGCCGAGGTACGCGCCGATGAGAAACGGCGCGCCGACGAGCATTACAAGAACGATAACGGAGCTCACGCGCCCGATGGTATGTGTGCGGGAATTGTAGCGCTCAAAGTAATTTTTGTCCATATCCGCACCTCCTTAAAGCTTTATGAGCACGGCAGCCGCCATGCCGATGAGCATGCTGCCGGCAACGGAGAAGCTGTCGACCCAGCCCTGCTTTTTCTTTTCCGCAAGGTAGACGAACAGCGCCATCACAGCGCCCGAGACGACGGCGACGATAAGCGGCATGACATTACCGGTGAAGGTGAACAGGCCGTTTCCCGAGACGATGGTGCCGATATAGCTGCCTATGTACGCCGAGACAAGGCCGATGAACATCGCGGTCATGGCGATATCGCCGAAGCCCGCTCCGCCGGTGCCGGTCTTCTTGCCGCTGCCGAGACGGCCGAGATAGCGCTTGTTGAAGAACACCGACAGCACCATCCCCCACATGATGCACACGCTCATCAGAAGCGCGATGGTGGAAAAGGCCTGCGCGGTCATGTCCGCCGCAGAGAGCCCGCCTATGCCGACGGCCTCAGCCGCCGCCTGCGCGACCTGCGTCTCATAATGCAGCGCGCCGATGACGGACAGGCGCAGCCACGGCCACGGTGTGCCGAGGCTTCCGGAGAGCGCGATGACGCCCAGAAGGATGCCGACGCTCGGCAGTACGGAGAACGTAGCGCTGGAGGTGATCGCGCGCTTGAGCTTCACCGGGTCCATCCCCATGGCGATACCGGCGCGGTAGGCGCGAACCATGAACACGATGCACACAGCGGCGACAAAGGCGATTATCCCGCCGCAGATGGCATACATCGGAGCGCTGTTGAGCAGCGAAAGAATACCCATATACTATCCCTTCCTCTTTTATATAAGATTGACTTAATAATATCACTGCCGTGCTCCGGTGTCAAAAAGTCTTTTGCTTGCGCGGGCATATGGTTCTGTGCTAGAATATTTATATAAAGAATAGAAAGAGTACGCACAGATGACGCAGACGGAAAAGCAGAAGATGATGCTCACAGCCCCTGTCGAGGGGCTTATTTGCCGCATGGCCGTGCCGACGATAATAAGCATGCTCATAACGGCGCTGTACAATATGGCCGATACCTACTTTGTCGGTAAGCTCGGCTCCAACGCCGCGACGGGCGCGGTTGGCGTCGCACTGCCGCTGATGGCGATCATTCAAGCGACGGGCTTTTTCTTCGGCCACGGCTCCGGCAACTCCATCTCCCGGCACCTCGGCGCGGGAGACGTGGAGGACGCGGAGACGCTGGCCGTCTGCGGCTTTGCAGGCGCCATCGGCACGGGGCTTATAATATGCGTCCTCGGCCAGCTGCTCATCGAACCTCTCTCCCTGCTCCTCGGCTCGACGGCGACGATACTGCCATATGCCAAAGAATACATGCGGTATATACTTTTTGCCGCACCGTATATGACGGCGGCGCTCGTGCTCAATAACCAGCTCCGTCTCCAGGGCAACGCGAACTTTGCCATGATCGGCATCACCTCAGGCGCGGTGCTCAATGTTGCGCTCGACCCGCTGTTCATCTTCACCTTTGATATGGGCGTTGCGGGCGCCGCGGCGGCCACTGCGCTCAGCCAGCTCGTGAGCTTTGTGATACTGCTCTGGGCGCTGAAGCGCGCGGGCTGCGTGCCGCTCCGGTTCAGATACGTTCGCTGCATGCCGTCCGTGATAGGGCAGATTTTCGGCGGCGGGCTGCCCTCGCTCGTGCGGCAGGGGCTCGGCAGTCTCTCAGTTATGATGCTCAACCGCGCCGCCGGGCCTTACGGGGACGCGGCTATCGCGGCTATGTCCATCGTCGGGCGCATATGCCAATTTGCAGGCTCAGCGGTGATAGGCTTCGGTCAGGGCTTCCAGCCGGTCTGCGGCTTCAACTATGGCGCTGGCAAGCGTGAGCGCGTCGAAAAGGCGTTCTGGTTCGGCGTCAAGGTCGCGTCGGCCGTCCTGCTGGTGACAGCAGTCGTGGGCTTTGTACTCTCTGACAGGCTCATCGCCCTGTTCCGTCAGGGCGACGCCGAGGTCATCGCCATCGGCTCCTTCGCCCTGCGCTGCCAGTGCGTGACGCTCCCGCTCGTCGGCTGGGTGATAATGAACAACATGATGTTCCAGACCTGCGGCTACACCAGCCCCGCAAGTCTCCTCGCCGCCGCGCGGCAGGGGCTGTTCTTCATTCCCGCGATCATACTGCTGCCGCTGCCGCTCGGGCTGCTCGGCGTGCAGATAAGCCAGAGCGTCTCCGACCTGCTGGCTTTCGCCCTCGCGGTGTATATGTACAAAAAGTACGAGCCGCGTATGTGGGAAATGTACAAGGTATAGCTTTCACAAAGCCTTAATATAACAAACAGGAGGAAACTTAGATGGGAAAAAAATTAGTCGTCTATTTTTCCGCGAGCGGCGTCACCAAAAATGCCGCGGAGAAGCTCGCCAAAGCCGCGGGTGCGGATATCTTTGAGCTTAGACCCACTGTACCCTATACCCGCGCAGACCTCAACTGGATGGACAAGAACAGCCGCAGCAGCAAAGAAATGAACGATGCGGCTTCCCGTCCGGAGATCGCCGCGCTGCCGCAGGATATGAGCGGGTATGACACCGTCTTCATTGGCTTTCCGATCTGGTGGTACACTGCCCCGCGCATCATAGAGACGTTTCTTGACAGCTGCGATCTTTCCGGTAAGACCGCCGTCTGCTTCGCCACCTCCGGCGGGAGCACCGTTGCAAAGGCCGAGAAGGAGCTGAAGGCAAAGTACCCCGCCGTCATTTGGAAGTCCGGCAGGATGCTGAACTCTGCCTCTGACAGCGCCATCGCGGCCTTGCTCGGTCAGCTCTGAGACCCCGCGCACGGCACAATGCCCTGGTGCTCCATCCGTGTGCCGTTGATCGAATAATTGTCGTCTGACAGGCGACCAAACCCTCCTTCAGTTACGCTACAATGCAGACGTAAACAAACGAAGGAGGGTTTCTCATTATGACAGAATTGGTTTTTATTTTGGATCGCAGCGGCTCTATGTCAGGACTGGAGGCGGACACCATCGGCGGCTTCAACTCCATGATCGCAAAGCAGAAGAAAGAATCCGGCGAGGCGTTCGTCTCCACCGTGCTCTTCGACAATGAAAGCACAGTCATCCACGACCGTCTGCCGCTCGGCGAAGTTCCGCCCATGACGGAGAAGGAATATTTCACCCGCGGCTGCACAGCGCTGCTTGACGCTGTCGGCGGAGCCATCCATCACATCGGGAACATACACAAGTATGCCCGCCCGGAGGACGTACCGGAAAAGACGCTCTTCGTCATCACCACCGACGGTCAGGAAAATTCCAGCCGCCGCTACAACTATGAAACGGTGCGCCGCATGATCGATCACGAGAAGGAAAAGTACGGCTGGGAGTTTCTTTTCCTCGGCGCGAATATCGACGCGGCAAAGGAAGCTGCGCGCTTCGGGATCAGCTCTGACCGCGCGGTGACCTACAAGTGCGATGAAATCGGCACAGCCCTGAATTATGAGGTCATCGGCGAGACAGTCGCCTGCTTCTGCGCCTCCCGTCCCATCAGCGCTGACTGGAAAAACAGTATTGAAGAGGATGTGCGCAAACGCGGCAGATGACGCAGAACATACGCGCTGCACCCCGCACTGCCGCATCAGTTGCGATAAATCCGTTTCCGTATCAATAATCAAGCGTGCCGCAATGTGTTTGCGGCACGCCCGTTTTTTATTCTTCCGATTTCTCCCAAGTACGCTCGCTGATTATATAGCGCGGACGGTGCTTGGTCTCCATGTATATTTTCCCGATGTACTCGCCTATGATGCCGAGGCAGATAAGCTGCACACCGCTGACAAAGCAGACAATGCAGGTCATGCTTGCCCAGCCCGCGACGGCCTTGCCGCACAGCGCCGTGATGAGCGCCCAGATGCAGCCGATAAAGCTTATCAGCGCGACGATGATGCCGAAGCCTGTGATGAACTGGAGCGGCTTTACCGAAAGACTCGTGATGCCGTCGACCGCAAGGGCGATCATCTTCTTGAGCGGATAGTGGCTCTCGCCGGCGATGCGCTCGGCACGGGAATAGCTCACAGATGTGCTCTTGAAGCCGACGAGCGGTATCAGCCCGCGCAGGAAGAGGTTGACCTCCTTGAAGTTTGCAAACTCCTTGAGGACGCGCGCACTTATAAGGCGGTAGTCGGCATGGTTATAGACGACCTCCGCGCCCATCATTGCGAGGAACTTATAGAAGCTCTGCGCGGTGAAGCGCTTGAAGAAGGTGTCTGTCTCGCGGCTGGAGCGCACGCCGTAGACGACCTCGCAGCCATCGAGGTACGCGTCGACCATCGCGTCCATCGCGTTTATGTCGTCCTGCCCGTCGCAGTCAATGGAGATCGTGATGTCGCACTTGTCCTTCGCTTCCATGAGCCCGGCAAGGACGGCGTTCTGGTGCCCGCGGTTGCGGCTCTGGCTGATGCCGATATAATGCTCGTCCGCCTTTGCAAGCTCCTGGATGATGCTCCATGTGTTATCCTTGCTGCCGTCGTTTACGAAAAGCACACGGCTGTCGGCACTTATTTTGCCCGCAGCGGTAAGGGAATTGAGCTTTTCGAGGAACATCGGTGCGGTGATTGGGAGAACCTCCTGCTCGTTATAGCAGGGGATAACGATAAACAGTCTTGGTGTCATGCTGACCTCCTTGATTTTTCGCTGCCGCCCAGTGCAAAGGCAGCCAATATTATAATGACGGGGATTATCGAATAATGGTACCGGCTCGAAACCTCAACCAGCATGTGTGCCAGCGTGAGCCCCAGCATATACAGCGGCGGCAGCAGGCATGCGCTCAGCCGCGAGCTGCGGCGGAGCACAAATATGCCGCGGATCGCCAGCAGCATGCAGCCGTAATAGAATACATTGCATATCACCATGCACAGCTTGACGAACAGCTCTGTCCGGGTAAAGCGGTAGGTGTAGCCGCCGAGCTCGTCATTGCCCATAAACGCTATGAGCTTTGAGGCGAAGAGCCGGCCGAAATCTATCCCCGAGGAGAGGCGCTCTTTCAGGTGCGGAAGCATCTCCTCCTGCGCCTCGCTCGTCGTCGCGCCGGGTCGGCTCAGATAGGAGAACAGCAGATCCATGTCCTCTGCGCTCCACTGCCCCTGCGTCTCTTCATTAAAACCGACGTATATGTTATATACCGGGAAGGACGCGGGCTCCATGCCGAGCACGTTTTCAACGTGCCTGTCCCACAGCTCCCCCGTCGCTTTGTATATACCGAGGAGCGCCACGAGGATAACGAGCCACATTTTCCATTGCGCGCCGTCTTTTATGTCGTGTCCGCGCAGGAACAGCAGCCAGAGCACGAGTGCGATAATAAGTATTGCCGATATCGGGCGGACAATATTCACCGCGCGCAGCAGTACGCCGAGCGCCAGCCCCCACAGCAGGCATACGCCAAGCCGCCGCGGCAGACTCCCACGCTGCTGTTCAATAAGCACGATGAGATAAAAGAACAGCAGGACAAGGCAGGTATACAGCGGCTCGGAGAACACGAGCGGATTGAGCATCATCTTTGACGGGCAGACTATCCACAGCAGATATGCCAGCGCCGCCGTCAGCGGTGACGCAAGGCGCAGGCATATGCTGTATATCAGCAGCCCGCTCAGGCAGGTGAGGATAACGTTTATAACAGCAGCGACCATGACGTGCTCGCCGAAAATTTTCAGAAAGGCGCTGAGAAATGTTGAACAGCCGAGGATGTGCGGGTACATGGCAATGTACCACGGGGCGTCAATCTCTCCGCCGGAAGCCAGCGCGCAGGCTGTCTGCCAATACGTTTCATAATCGCTGAACGGCTCGATACGCACAGCGAGCACCCACGCAAGGTTCACCGCCGCGCACAGCAGCGTCAGCAGCAGCGCAGTCCTTTTTGTGTTTGCCGAAGCAAGCGCTCTGAGCTTTCCGCGTGTGCACAGGCGGTACAGGATAAACGCCCACACGGCGCCCGCCAGCAGCGCTATCAGATATGAATGCTGCGTGAGCCCGTTCACTGCTGTCAGCAGCAGCGCCGTCGACATAATTAGCAGCAGGATGCCAAGCATTATTTTTCTGAAAATGTCTGACGCTCGTCCCATTTTTCCGGTATAACCGCCTGTCGTTCAATGTGATGTTATTATATTCCATTGGGCACATAACGTCAAGAAATTCGTCGGTTCCGGCATTCATCGCGCCATTGTATAAACTCCCAAAAGCTGCAAACAATATCACGGAAGACAATCTGAGCCAAAGGAGAAATATATATGAAAGCTACCGGAATAGTCCGCAGGATCGACGATTTGGGCCGTGTCGTGATCCCGAAGGAGATCCGCCGAACTATGCGTATCCGCGAGGGTGACCCGTTACAGACCACATTGACACCGTGGGAGCAGTTCTGCTTCGGCATGCTCGATCTGGCAAGACGGGAAGGGTGGGGATAGTACATAGTGAGCAAAGCATGGGGCTTGTGGACGGGCGCAAGGTATATATCTCGCGCATCGACGCTGCGACGAACACCATTGAGCTTGCACTCTGGGAGGAGCTTTTCAAGACAGAGGTCTGGGCGCGGAACTTCAACTGGCTCATTGACGAGCCGCGTGAGCCGATACGCGCGAGTGTGCGCGTGCGGCACACGAAATGGGAAAACCCGCCCTGCACCG
>ERZ773108.2254-NODE-2254-length-16910-cov-4.789380_pt1 | contig 16910 bp, 13 predicted proteins | sample MGYA00580570_ERZ773108 | MGnify/ENA primary metagenome ERZ773108 (study PRJEB29015, sample SAMEA2737840) | human gut metagenome | biome: human gut; feature: human-associated habitat; material: faeces | place: China | collected 2012 ...
TATTCCTATCAGAATCACTGCGCATCCTCGCGGAGCGTTTATCTCAGTCGGAGACCTAACTCCCACTGAGACAAATTTGCTGTTACTCACATTACGCTAATATTATTTTTCTTAAATTTTCCCAAAATCCAAGCAACCTACAGCAGCCCAATCGCCTCCCGCACATTTGCCACCCCTTCCAGCCGGATATCCGACCTTGGTTTCAATTTACTGACATTGACCATCGGAAGAATGCATCTTGTAAATCCCATCTTGACTGCCTCATGGACTCTCTGCTCTGCCATCGAGACGGCGCGCACCTCTCCGGAGAGTCCGACCTCGCCAAATACGATCGTTTTCTCGTCCAGCGGACGGTCTTTATAGCTGGAAATCAGCGCCATCACGATCGCAAGGTCAAGCGCCGGCTCGTTCATCTTCATGCCGCCTGCAATGTTGACATACGCATCGTACCCGGACAGGGCATAACGGCATCGTTTTTCCAACACTGCCATGAGCAGGTTCACACGGTTGTAATCGACGCCCGCTGCCGTCCGCCGCGGCAGTCCGAAATTCGTCTTTGACACCAGTGCCTGCACTTCCAGAAGAATCGGGCGGGTTCCCTCCATCGAGCAGGCAGTCACCGCACCGGATGCCTCCGCCGGGCGCCCTTCCAGCATAAATTCGGATGGATTCGGCACCTCCGCCAGTCCTTCCTCCCGCATCTCAAACACGCCGATCTCATTGGTCGAACCGAAACGGTTCTTCACTCCCCGCAGAATCCGGTAGGACGCATGGCGATCGCCCTCAAAATATAGCACTGTATCGACCATATGTTCCAGCATACGCGGTCCCGCCACAACGCCCTCTTTCGTCACATGACCGACGATAAAGACTGTCACACCCAGTCCTTTTGCGAGCTGCATCAGGACGCCGGTGCACTCTCTTACCTGGCTGACACTGCCCGGTGCGGAACCTGCCGCCTCGATAAACATGGTCTGGATCGAGTCGATCACGACTACATCCGGGCGTACCTCCCGGATCACCTCCGCGATCGTATCCAGGTTCGTCTCACTCAAGAACGAAAGTGGTCCGCGCACCGTCCCGATCCGGCTTGCCCGCAGTTTGATCTGTTTTAATGACTCCTCGCCGGAGACGTATAAAACCTTTTGTTCCTGTCCTGCCAGGTTCCGGCAGACCTGCAGAAGCAGGGTTGATTTTCCGATTCCCGGATCTCCGCCGACCAGCACCAGGGAGCCACGCACCACGCCGCTTCCAAGCACCCGGTCAAGTTCTGCAAATCCGGTTCTCGTCCGATCCGTATCGGAAAGCTCAATTTCATCTAAGCTGACCGGCTTTGCCTGCGCGCCAACCCGTTTCCCCGGTGCCGCCGTCAGCGAAGCCGCTGCCGCATACCGCCCTGCTGCCGTACCGGATGATGCCGGTGCGGACGGCGCTTCCACCATCGTATTCCACGCCTTGCACGCCGGGCACTGCCCCATCCATTTGGAAGATTCATAACCGCATTCCCTGCAGAAAAATCCCGTTGATTTTGCCTTTGCCATGCTGATTCCTTTCCAAACACTTCTTCTCATATTTCTTATTACACAAAAAGCCGCTGCATGGCGGAAACCGGCTTCCGGCGCACACGCCCGCCATTCCTGCCATGCAGCAGCTTTCATCTCACGCATTGTAACTTGTACGTAACGTTTTGTTTTTCTTTTCCTTATCTGGCTTCAATCCGGATTGCGGTTGCCTTGCCCGGGTTCAGCTCCACGCTCAGTACCAGTTTGCCGCTGACGTTGGTCTTCATGCCGCCGACCGATACACCGTCTACATATACCTCATACTCACGCTCATCCTCTAACTGAATGGTAATCTGAGCATCCTTCTCGCCCTCAACCGAAAACTGTACGGAAGTATCTCCCGCCTGGAAATGATTGACTGCCGTGCCCGGTACCGACTCATATACGAACATTCCGTTGCGCTCCAGCTTGGTAATCTCGCCGAATGTTTTTACCTTATAAAGATCGCCCTGAAATTCAAAATCCTGCAGCTTGGACTTTGCTGCTAACATATAATTGCCAAAACTGATGGTTCCGTCATCCTCGATGCGGATTAACTCGCTAACTACTGGCATAATGCTTTATCCTCCTAGTATCCTTTTAATCAATATCGCAACTGCTCCGCACTTACACAGTTACTCAGTAGTATCATTTTAACACACTTCGACCGGGTTTACCAGTCTTTTCGTTTCCTGCCCTTTATCCTGCCCTTTAGACCGTCTCAAATTTCAGCTGGTCGCCGTCTTTTTCAATCCGAACCTCTGTTTTTTTCCGGATCGTGCCTTCCAGAATCTTCTCGGAAAGCTGATCCTCGATCTGAGTCTGGATCGTCCGGCGCAACGGTCTTGCACCATATTTGGAATCATATCCCTTGTCTGCCAGGAAATCGATCGCATCATCTGTGATCGTGAGCGTCATCCCAAGCTGATCCTTCGTCCTTTTCTCGATGCCGCGCAGCAGAATGCCCGCGATCGTCTTGATATTCTCCTTCGTCAAAGGATGGAATACTAAAATCTCGTCGATCCGGTTTAAGAACTCCGGCTTAAACATCCGGCGCACTTCCTCCATCACGCGCTCTTTCATAAACGCATAATCCGCTTTCTCACCGCTCTCCGACGAGAATCCAAGCCGCTTCGGGGAAATAATATTTTCAGCGCCCGCATTGGAGGTCATAATCAGAATCGTGTTCTTGAAATCCACCTTCCGTCCCTGTGCGTCCGTAATGTGTCCGTCATCGAGGATCTGCAGCAGAATGTTAAATACATCCGGATGCGCTTTTTCAATCTCATCAAAGAGAATAACCGAATATGGATTGCGACGCACCTTCTCGCTGAGCTGTCCGCCCTCCTCGTAGCCAACATATCCTGGCGGCGAACCGATCATCTTGGAGACGCTGTGTTTCTCCATGTACTCCGACATATCAACGCGGATCATCGCATTTTCCGTGCCAAACATCGCCTCCGAGAGTGCCTTGGAAAGCTCTGTTTTTCCGACACCCGTCGGCCCCAGGAACAGAAACGAACCGATCGGCCGCTTCGGATCCTTGAGTCCCACACGACCACGGCGGATCGCACGCGCCACGGCGGATACAGCTTCCTCCTGTCCGACCACACGCTCATGCAGAATGGACTCCAGTTTCAACAGCCGCTCTGACTCTTCTTCTGCCAGCTTGCGAACCGGGATCTTCGTCCAGTCAGAAACAATGTCCGCAATCTCATTTTCACCGACCACTAACTTGCGTGAATTTTTCTCTTTTTCCCATTTTTCACGAATCTTTTCAATCTTTTCCTGCTTTTTCTGCTGCTTCTTCTTGATCTCACCGGCTTTCTCGTAGGCTTCAGCCTTGATCGCCTCTTCCTTCTGGTCTTCGAGTTTTTTGATCTCCGCTTCGAGCTTTTTGATCTCCTCCGGCTCCGTATATACAGTCAGACGCAGCTTCGAGGATGCTTCATCGATCAGATCGATCGCTTTGTCCGGCAGGAAACGGTCATTAATATAGCGGGCAGACAGGCGCACCGCTGCCACCAGCGCCTCATCCTGGATCGTTACCTTGTGGTGCTCCTCATAGCGGCTGCGAAGCCCCTTCAAAATCTCGATGGATTCCGCCTCCGTCGGCTCATCTACCATAACCGGCTGAAACCGGCGTTCCAAGGCCGCATCTTTTTCGATGTATTTGCGGTATTCTTCCAGCGTCGTCGCACCAATGAGCTGAATCTCGCCCCTCGCCAGCGACGGTTTCAGGATATTGGAGGCATCGATCGCGCCCTCCGCGCCGCCTGCACCGATGATCGTGTGAATCTCATCAATAAACAAGAGCACATTTCCACTCTCCCGCACCTCGGCAAGTACCTTCTTAATCCGCTCTTCGAACTCACCGCGATACTTGGATCCTGCGACCATGCCGGACAAATCGAGGCTGACAACCCGCTTTTTCGCGATCGTCTCCGGTACATTGCCGGAAACAATGAACTGTGCCAGACCTTCCACAACCGCCGTCTTTCCGACGCCTGGTTCCCCGATCAGGCACGGATTATTCTTCGTCCGGCGGCTTAAAATCTGAATAACACGTTTCATTTCCCGTTCCCTGCCGATGACTGGATCGAGCTTTCCGTCCCGCGCCATCTGGGTCAGATCCCGGCTGAAATTGTCCAGATTCGGTGTATTGCTTTTCTCCGGGCGCACCCGTCCTGCTGCCGCATCTTCCGCTGCCTCGGACGGCGCATCATCGCCCATAGCCCCCATCAGATCCACATATAATTTCTGAATATTAACATTCATTGTATTGAGTAAACGGCACGCAGTTGATTTTCCATCCTTGATGATGGCAATCAGGATGTGCTCCGTTCCAATCAGAGGCGCTTTGAAAAAAACCGCCTCATCATAACTCGCCTGCAGCACGGCGCGCGCCCCCGGCGTATACTCAATCTGTCCCTCTACCTGAGTCGCCACTGCCGGGCTTATCAGACGCTCCATCAGTTCCATGACACGCTCTTCTGTCACATCATGTTCTGCCAGAACCGCTGCCGCCACGCCAGTTCCCTCTTTTATCAGTCCTAAAAGCAGATGCTCCGTCCCCACATAGCCGTGTTCCAGCTCCTGCGCTGTCTCGACTGCCAGACGGATCGCTTCTCTGGCTTTCTGAGTAAAACGATCGATCATTTTACTGTTCCTCCTGTTTCTTTTTACTTTACACCAGCTTCGGCAGTTCCTCCCGCAGATACCGCGCCCGCTCTGCCTCCAATTCCTCACGTCCCAGCGGCTTGCTCGAACGTTTCTGTAAGTTTGCCGGCTGGATGCCGATCATCAGGCGGTAAATGCTCACAAATTCTGCCGGTTTTAACAGCCCGTCCGCGATGCCCGCCCAGACATGAGATAGAAATGTCATCGCTTCCTTGAGCGTCATCCGGCGCGCATATTTCAGAACGCCGTAGGACTTGTACGCCTCATCCTCCCGCTCCAGGCGGTGCCTCGACAGAGAAACCTCGCGGAACTGATTTTCCTGCGCCGAGAGCTGCCCCGCCACGTTAGCTACCAGCTCCAGAATCTCTTGTTCGGTGATGCCGAGTGTCTTCTGATTGACTACCTCGTACAGATCGCCGTAGTTTTCATTGCCTCTGCCATAAACGCCGCGCACGGTCGTGCCGAAACGTCCCATATCGCCCAGAAGTTCCTGAAATTTCTTATTCATCGTCAGAGACGGCAGATGCACGACCACAGACGCCTTCATTGCTGTTCCGACATTCGTCGGATAGGACGTCAGATATCCATATTTCTCATTAAATGCATACGGAATCTTCTCGTTGATATAATCATCCAGCGCATCCGCTTTTGCATAACATTCTTGCAGATCGAGTCCCGATGCCAGCACCTGTAAACGGATATGATCGTCCGCATTTAATACCATGCTGACCCGCTCATCCTCCGAACAGAGGATCCCGCCCGGCGTCGTCTTCTCCGCCAGCGTGCGGTTTAAAAGCCGCCGTTCCCGCAATGCGGTGCGGTCAAGCTTCTCCATCAATTCCAGATCTTCATATTCATAAAACTGACCGTCCCGGTCACCCAGATCGCGGAAATTCTGTTTTAAACGGGCAATCATCGTCCGCGCCTCATCCGGCTCCAGACGACTCGGAAATTTATATTCCTCCCAGTTCCGAGACAGACGCACCCGACTGGAAACGATATTGGACGCATCATTCGCCACTTCCTCAAACCATTTCGTCATGTCTCATCTCTCCTTCCAGACTGTGTATCTTATCCCGGCAGGCAGCAGCCGTCTCATAGTCTTCTTCCTGCAACGCCGCTTCCAGCCTGCGTTTCAGCTGCTTAATCTGCTCCTCCGGGCTGAATTCCAGTTCTCCTTTCTTCGTCACCTCTGCAGCCGCCTGACTGCGCGGCTGGATCTTCGGATGTTTGCCGGTATGGCTCGAATTTTCCTGCAATTTCTTAATTTTCTCCCCAAGCAACGGATCAAACACATGATAACAGTCCGCGCATCCGAAACGGCTGTTCTTGATAAATTCTTCATACGTCGTGCCGCAGGTCGGGCATATCACATCCTCTTTCGGTGCCTGGCTGGCAGACGCATCCGTCAGTCCCAAAAGGCTCGAAAGCAGTTTTCCAAGCGGAAATTCTCCCTCAATCAGTGCCGAGTACGGTCCCAGATCCATCTCTTTCGCGCACTGGGCGCAGAGATTATGCTCTGTCTTGACGCCGTTAAACACTTCTGTATATTTAATATTCGCTTCGCGAATCCCACATTTCTCACACAGCATAATTTATCCTCCCAACATACACATCCCGCAACGGTTCCAATACACAAAAATCATCGCCCGCAGCCGGAACCTGCTATTCCGCTGTAAATGCGTCATAAATGGAATCCACCAGATCGTGAACCTCCTCGCGGCTCACATTTTTACAGACACCTCTTGCCAGAATCACACTGAGATCCCGGCGCATCTCCGAGATCGTCCGCATCTTATCCGTATCAAGTGCAATCACTGCCCCGCGGCGGCGGTCCACACGCAGAAAACCTTCCTGTTTCAGTACAGAATATGCCTTGTTGACCGTGTGCATGTTAATTCCGATGTTATCCGCTAACTGGCGCACGGATGGCAGCGTATCGCCCTCCCGGATCTGGTCGGTCGCAATCCCGATGATGATCTGGTTTATGAGCTGAATATAAAGCGCTTCCTCACTGTTAAAATCAATCTCTACAATCATACTCCACCATCTTTCATTCTGACGGCAGACCCCGTTTCTAAATACAGTCAGCCGCCTGTTTTATCATTTGTTATATAGATTGTATAACAAACAGGTGTTTTCGTCAACTGTAAAACTGTGTTAATTGTGTGAACTTGTTACAAAAAATCGATATAAAAGAAAAGACAGATACCCACCAGAAATCTCCTGGACAGATATCCATCTTTTCCTCTTTTATTTACTGCGGATCGTCGATATACTCAAATCCATCCTCATCACGCCGATCCCGCTCTAACCGGGCTTTTGCCTCGCGGGCTCGTCTGGATCGCTCTGATTCCGACTCATATCTCGTTGGGCGATCACCGTATTCCTCCCGTTCCAGCGTGTAGTAAAGCTCCGAGCGGGATGCCGGGCGCACATGAATCGTCGGGCGCGCATTCCGGCGTTCTCCCGATACTGCAGACTCTTTCGCCGCACGATGCGCCGATGCCGGCGTGTAATCGCGCTGCAGGCGGCTTTCTTTTGCTGAAACGGCACGTTCCCGTTCTGTGCGTCGGCTTTCTGCCACTGCCTGGCGTTCCCACTCTGCGCGGCTTCCGTCTGCCAAAGTTCTGCGCGGACGCTCAGAACGGCTTTCCTCTGCCGTATCTCTGCGGGTGCGCTGCAGACGTTCTTCTTCTGATGCCTCTCTGCGGACACAAGCCGGACTGCTTTCTTCTGGCATTTCTCTACGAACGCGTTCGGAACGATTTTCGCTTCCTGCTTCCCGGCGGCGTCTTTCCTCCGGCATCCGTTTTGCGCGGTCTGCCGATGCTGCCTCCATACTCCGCTCTCGGCGAACAGGCTGGGACGCGCGCTCATCTTCCCTTGTCCGGCGGACCGGCTGCATCTCGCGCTCCTCTTCCCGCTCCCGGCGAACCGGTCTTGTCTCCAGCGTCTCTTGGGTTCGGCGCGCACTCCGACGCCCTTCCTCCATCCGCTCTGCGGACGGGCGGCGTCTGTCATCCGCTGCCATGCGCTCCTTCTCACTCCGCGCTGCCGGTCTTGCCGGCATCATTTCCCCATCTTCTCTCTTGTCGCGCCCAGTGCCTCGTTTCACCCGTGCGTCTGCCGCCGGTCGTGCATTCGGCGATGACGGACGACGCTTGGACCTCTGTCTGCCTCCGGCTGCCTGCGCTTCCTCTCTCCACTCTTTCCGCTTGAGCAGAAGATTGATCACGATAAAGAACAAGATTACACACGCTACGCCCAGAACCGCAAGCATGACAAAGCGGATATTATAATCCCTGCAAAGTGCGTTGTACTTATCTACAATCTCTTCCACTTGTGCATCATCGTATTTAGTTGCCAGAGACGGGTCTTCAAAATACCGCTGGAAGGTCTTTTCTGCAATATCATACCGATACAGCGACTTCTCGCCGCTCTCATTCATACCATATACGACACAATACTTCTGCTGTTCATCGCTCTTCCACACCCAGCCCTGCACTTTATACGTGCCGTTTAACTGAATGGTCGTCTCCATAAATCCATCCGGAATCTGAACCGACTCATCCGGTGGAAGCACCAGAATCGACTTTGCTGTCACATCGATCGTCACATACGGCGATAACACACCGGATTCCGGTATATAAATATAAAATGCACCATTTCCATCGGCACCCTGCAAATACAAAAGCGTCAGGTCATTGCCATTTCCACACTGGACCTCTGAACCGCCATAAGTACAGGTAGACTGCGTATATCCTTCCGGAAGCAGGGAGGCATCAAATTCCGTCGCCACCGTATAGGAAACGCCGTCTATTTCCACATCCAGCCCGTTTTTCACAACCGGCGTTGTCCCAACTGCCTCTGTTTCAGCCCCTGTCTCCGCCTCTGACGGCACATCGACCGTATCGAGCTTATTGACTGTGATCGTGTAGCTCTTAGTTGTCTGTCCATCCTCCGCCGTCACCTTGCAGACAACGGTATTAGCACCTACCTTTAAGCCGGAATCACCGCTGACAAGGACTTTCGCCTTGCTGTCCTTCGCACTCGCGCTGACCGCCAGCTTATCGACGCTGGCTCCTACCTGCGCCGTATAGGAAGTCACATTTGGCGAAAATGCAGGGGAAAGTGTTCCTGGAGAAATCTTCAAGGACGAAAGCGCCGCTTCCGCCGAGGAGGTTGCCGGTGCTTTTACTTTGACGCTCGCCGTCCCCGTTTTAGAAACTGTGACTGCCTGTGCATCTGAGTCATAGACTTCATAACTTCCCACAGAGATCGAAGTATTTCCCGCCTGCACTGCCTTGAATTTCAGCGTATAGGAAAATGCCTTCGTCGAATTGGAATCCATCGTTCCAACCAGGCGGACTGAACCTGCACCGCCGCTTGCGTTATTTCCGCTCACAAACTCAATGACCGACGGATCATAGGAAAGTACCACGTCGGATGCCCCTAGATTTCCATCCTGAGAGGAGATCTTCACATTGACGCTGAACTCCTGACCCACCGTCGCACTCGGATCGGAAAATGAAATTTTTGCGCTGGATGCATAGGCGCTGATCCCACCAACCGGCGCCGCCACCGTCAGCATACCTGCCGCAAGTATACCTAATATGATATTTTTAAACCTTTTCATTCAACTGCCCTGTCCTATATTCTTTATTGGTAACGGTCCCATATCTGCACCGTTCCCTTTCTTTACAAATTTTCACGTACCCGCTGCCATCTCTCAAGACCAGCCGCAGGTACGTGAAATATCCCTACAGTCCCAGAATCTTCTTCTGCATCAGAAGAATATCCAAAATATCTACTTTTCCATTTCCATTTAGGTCGGCGCGCGCGATTTCCTCCGCTCTTAACTTTCCAAGTCCCAGTATCGACCGCTGTGCCAGCAGGATATCCATGATGTTCAGCTTACCGTCGCCGTTGACATCCCCGCGCACCGACGATGCCGCATGCGTTCCCGATGTGGACTGGGATGGTGCCGCCGCGCTGGTCGGCGACTGGCTCCCCTGCGGACTGCCGGCGCTCCCGACAGACTCCCCATTTGGCGCAATCAGGGTTCCGGAACTGCCGCTCCCAAATCCATTCACATTCGATCCCGGTGCAGACTGCCCGGAAGGAGAGCTTCCTGGACTGCTTCCCGAAGAGGTCGGACCGACAATCTGCACATCCGAACCGCCGGAGGAAGAATTTCCTGAACTGCTTCCTGAAGACATGCCCGGTCCCGTCGCCGGACCGCTAGAGCTGCTTCCAGAGGAAACGCCGCTTCCAATCGAGCTTGAGTAGGTCGGACCGCCTGACTGGCGCACTACGTGAAGGACGTAATTTCGCAGATTTCCATTTGCCGCTTTGACCGTCACGGTGATCTCATTGACACCGCTCTGCAGATCGACCGTTCCCGTTCCGGCAATCGTTGCCTTGGAATCAATCGCGCTCGCTGCTACCGTCACGCTTGCCACCGACGGATCCACGATCAGATCGTAGGACTCTGTATCTCGGTTAAAGGTCGGTGTCAGTGCAAATCCATCGACACCCAGCGCCGACAGCTTGTTGTTCGGGCTGCCGTCCAGCGTCGGTTTGACGCAGGCGCCCGCCGGCATATTTTTATACACCGGAATCGAGAACTCAAGTGTTGTATTTGCCAATGCCGTGATCTTCGAAAGCGTCAGTCCTTCGGCAGCTGCCGCCTGCACGTTCGTCATGTACTGGTGTTTATAAAGGTTGCTGCCCTGCACATTAAATTTCTTTAAGTACAGCGTATCCTGCCCTTTTTTCACATAATTCTCGCCATAATAAACCGAACCGCCGCGGATCGATTTCTCGATGCTGTTCCACGGGCGCAGATAGCTTCCCGACTGGGATGCCCACCAGAGTCCGCGTTCTACCGCACTCATCGAGCCGGACTGATATGCCTCTATATTAAAGAAGTTATAATATCCCTGATAGCCGGACACCGTTCCGGAAATACTGCGTCCGGTTCCCTGGCTGCCCTGTTCCTGCAGAATCATCGACGCCAGAATATATGGATTGACTCCCGATTCGGATGCCGCATTCATGATGATATCTACATAGGAAGTGCCGATTGCAGACTGCTGCGCCACTCCCGTGGAAGTTCCCGAACTGCTGGAAGTGCCACTTCCCGGCGCACTTGTTCTTCCGCTGCTGGTTGAACCAGAAGTTGTTCCGGTTGTGCTGCTTCCCGGTGCGCTTGTACTGCCACTGGTGGTTCCAGCCGTGCTGCTGGTTGTCCCCGATGACTTATTCGATGTGCCGCTGCTGACCGGCGCCGTCTCCCCGTCTGCATTGTTGGAAGAAAATCCATCTCCCGCCATGCCCGGTCCATTGGTCGCTGCCACCCGCTCCGTCTTATGATCGCTGATCGAAGCAATCGGAGACGACAGACCGGCGCTGCTTCCGCTCGAACCTGACGAACTTCCCGGTCCCGTCGCTGAACCGGAAGAAGAGCTTCCTGAACTACTTCCCGTACCGGCCGATACCGACGAGCCGCCCGACACCGTGCCGGAAAGGAAGGTTCCGCTCACCATGTTCTGCAGCCCCGTCTTCGTGTGAAGCGAACTGTCATACGACTGTTTCATGAACTGGTAAATATATTTATCATTTAAGAAATTCCGCGGATCCATATAATAGGCGATAATATCCGAAGACGCCTGTACCCAGGAGCTTCCGTCAAAACCCGGCCAGGTTCCGGTTCCCCAGTCATACGCACCTGTCTCGGTCGATTTCCAGGACGAAATGCTGCTGCTCGCAACCAGGTTCCGCCCGATCACGCTTTCATTTTTCAACGCTGTGTTCCAATCCAGATTCGTCTGGAACGCCGTGAACGTCCAATTCGGATATTGTGCATGCAATTCCCGGAGCCCCTGTTTATAGCTCTCCGGAAATCCCTGCTTTGTCAGATAGCTTTCAAAATCCGAATCCGATTTGATCGCCGTCGGAAACTTTATGTATTTGCTCGAAACATACCCCGTCTGCTCACCGCCGCTTCCGCTATATCGTATCTGATACCATACGACGCCATCCGTTCCCGTCTGCTCACCAAGTACTGTAACCGGTGCGCCCTTGGACAGCTTCGCTAGTGCCTGATACGAAGTGCCCGGACCACTCCGGACATTCAGGTTTGTCGCATTGACCGACGCGGTTCTCTCTTCCGCATAGCTGACGATCCCCAGCAAAGACTCTGCTGCAGTACCTGCCAGCCCTGGGTTGACCGCCATCACAGCGCCCAGCAGAAACGCCGCCGCCCGTTTCCCCAATAACTTCCATTTTTTCATCCGTCTATCTCCTCATTCTGCTGCGTTTTCTGCAATTCATCCCCCGCAGCGGAATTCTTATTCTGTCTGCCGCCGCATTTCCAGACAGCCGCTCGACTGTTTTCCATCTTTTTCACGTTTTTACAATCGTATCTATTATAATGAAAAAAGACCATATGTGTCAACCTTACCGAAAAAACTTCGCAAAATTTGGGGTCTTTGCGCGAAATTGTAAGATTTCCTTAATTTTTAGAAGCAGTATAGGTTGGCTTTGAAATGTTTTCCGGATATATGATTTTTGAATGCATAGTAGCATAAAAAGGAGTGCCAACCCGGTACACTCTACCGATTCTGGCACTCCTTTTGGCTCAAAATCCTTAAATTCTTTTTAGCTTAGATCTGGTAAGACTCGCTTTTTCTTCCAGCCCAGGTATTGATTCCGTTTCCATCCATCTCCTCAGTGGACACCGGTGCTTTCTTTACTTCCGGTGCAGCCGCTTTCAGGATTTCGCGTTTCTCAACCGGCGGTTTCTTTGCCGGACGGGACTCGAAGAACTCTTTTGCTACCTGTGGGAACAGTGCATAAGTCAGGACATCCTCATCCTGCTGCTTCCACTGCTTCATCTCCGCCTCAATCTTCTCAAGCTGCGGCTCGATCAGATCTGCCGGACGACAGGTGATCGGTTTTGCATCGCCGATTGCTTTCTTCTGAACTTCTTTGTCGAACGGCTTTACAGTCTGTCCGAACTCGCCCATCAGAAGTTTCTTGGATTCCTTTGTGAACATCTTGTAGCGCTCGCCCATCAGGACATTTAATACAGCCTGCGTACCAACGATCTGGGAAGACGGAGTAACTAACGGCGGCTCACCGAAGTCTTTGCGGACTCTCGGGATCTCTTTCAGAACATCGTAGTATTTATCCTCTGCGCGCGCTTCTTTCAGCTGGGAAACCAGGTTGGAAAGCATACCGCCCGGAACCTGATAACGCAGGGTATTGATGTCAACGCCCAGAACCTTGGTATTCATCAGACCACTCTTTAACGCTTCCTCACGCATCGGGCGGAAGTAATCTGCGATCTCCGCCAGTTTTTCCTGATCCAGTCCGGTATCATACGGAGTACCTTTGAAGGTCTCAACCATAACCTCGGTCGCCGGCTGGCTCGTTCCCATCGAGAATGGGGACATCGCGGTATCGATCATGTCAGCGCCCGCTTCCACTGCCTTTAAGTAAGTCATGGCTGCAACGCCGGAGGTGTAATGCGTATGGATATCAATCGGAAGATCAACTGCCTCTTTCAGTGCTTTTACAAGGATCTCTGCATTATACGGAGTCAGAAGACCTGCCATATCCTTGATACACAGGGAATCAGCGCCCATATCCTCGATTCTCTTTGCAATGTCTTTCCAATAATCCAGTGTATATGCATCACCCAGTGTATAGCTCAGCGCTATCTGTGCGTGTGCTTTTTCTTTGTTGGCTGCCTTTACCGCTGTCTCCAGGTTGCGGATATCATTTAAACAATCAAAAATACGGATAATATCAATACCATTGGCAACTGATTTCTGTACGAAATATTCTACCACATCATCTGCATAGTGGTTATAACCCAGAATATTCTGTCCACGGAACAGCATCTGAAGTTTTGTCTTCTTAAAACCATCTCTCAGCTTTCTAAGGCGCTCCCACGGATCCTCCTTCAGGAAACGAAGGCTGGCATCGAATGTCGCTCCGCCCCAGCATTCTACTGCATGGTATCCAACCTCATCCATCTTTCCGATGATCGGAAGCATCTGCTCCGTTGTCATTCTGGTTGCAATCAGAGACTGGTGCGCGTCACGAAGGACAGTTTCCACGATCTTAACCGGCTTTTTCTTTTCATTTGCCATTCTAAAGATACCTCCCAATACACTTTTATTATGAGTCAACTATCTGCGACCTGGCTGATTAAATAATTCACAGCCATATTTTTATCTATTATACCACAAGTTTTCCGATTTCTGGATAGTTTTTTTAATATAATTTCATAAGTAAATTCTATATCGTGGAAATGTGGGTTGTGATTTTTGCTGATGTCAGGGAGCTTTCCTCTGCGCCGCGTGGGGGCGGCTGGAGAAAAAAAATTTCTTGGTCACGTCTTTCTAGTCCGCAGTGCGGCAGCTCGAAAAAACTTCGTTTTTCCTCGCTGTCGGGCATTCGCCCTATGAAAAAAAGAAGCCGCACACAGCTGCTTTTGTGTAAACACAACGCTTCTGTGTGTGGCTTCTTTTTTTCGCACTGCTCTTTGCTTACGCAAGTTTGGACTTAGCCAGCTCTGCCAGTTTTGCGAAACCTTCTGCATCGTTGATAGCCATGTCAGAAAGGATCTTGCGGTTCATCTCAACACCAGCCTGCTTTAAGCCGTACATGAACTTGCTGTAGGACAGACCATTGATACGAGCTGCTGCGTTGATACGAGCGATCCACAGCTGTCTGAACTGTCTCTTTCTCTCTTTTCTGCCTGCGTAGGAGCTGGTCAGTGCGCGCATAACGGACTGCTTAGCAACTCTGTACTGCTTAGAACGAGCGCCTCTGTAGCCCTTAGCCATCTTCAGGATTCTATTGTGCTTCTTCTTTGCGTTTAAACCGCCTTTAATTCTTGCCATCGGTAATTCCTCCTTCTACAATCTAAAACTTACAGATATGGTAAAATCTTCTTCATTGCCTTTACGTTAGTAGCATCGGTAACGATATCTTTTCTAAGATTTCTCTTTCTCTTAGTAGACTTCTTAGTTAAGATGTGAGACTTGTAAGCTTTATTGCGGACTAACTTACCGGTTCCTGTCTTTTTAAAGCGCTTTGCTGCAGCTCTGCTGGTTTTTAACTTTGGCATTGTAAATTTCCTCCTTAAAACTTTCTATTTTAACGTTTTGCAGTTAAAAACATAACCATGCTTCTTCCTTCCACCTTTGAGGGCTTATCTACTACTGCGATATCAGCCAGACTCTCAGCGAAATCGTCCAGAATGTATTTTGACTTGGACATATGTGCCATTTCACGACCGCGGAAACGAAGAGTAACTTTTACTTTGTCTCCCTTTGTAATGAACTTACGGGCTGCACCTACTTTGGTATTAAGATCATTGGTGTCAATGTTTGGAGAAAGGCGAACTTCCTTGATTTCAATTGTTTTCTGTTTTTTCTTTGCTTCTTTTTCCTTGCGGGCCAGTTCATATCTGTACTTTCCGTAGTCGATAATTTTGCAAACCGGCGGTTTCGCTGTCGGAGCAATTTTCACAAGATCCAGACCTGCTTCCTGTGCTTTCAGGTACGCATCTCTGGCAGACATAATTCCAAGCTGTTCTCCGTTCTGACCGATCAGACGAATTTCTCTGTCTCTGATCTGCTCATTAATCATTAATTCGCTAATTGTAGTGCACCTCCATCATTATAAAAGACTGTGTTCCCGCACTTTCGCGGCTTAACATAAATCAAAATTGGCTCACCGGACCAATTTTGATATGCAACGCAAGAAAAGTGGATAGACAGACTATCCACTTAACATTGTACATAAATCTCTACACAAAGAGAACTTAAGATCAATATTGGACCGTAGTCGCGTGTTTGCGCTAGGGTGAGAGTGGATACTCTACTTTCTTTTTCTCAGACTATTGCAGTATAGCATTCTCCCATCCTGTTGTCAATACTGATTTTCGCATTTTTTCGTATTTATTTCCCGCAGCCACAGCGGAAGGAGCTGCACTCGGTTTCCTGGCAGCTGCATGCGCTGTCTCCGGCGATATGGATATCTCCGGCTTCGCATTTACAGTTGTCGTTAAAGGTACAGTTCTGCGCCTTGCAGTCGACACCGATTTTCGTACAGCCGCAGCCGGTGGAGTTGGACATCGTGCCCTCACCGCGCTCCTTGAAGCTCTCGCAGCACGTTTCCATGGAGCTTTTGGCTCCGCTTCCGCCTACGCGGATATCTCCTTTGGAACAGAGCTCGTTCTGGTTGTAAACACAGGTCATAGCGGAACAACTTAATGCTGGCATAATAAATTACCTCCTGAAATTTAGTTTTCTGCGGTTTCGCCCGCATAGAAACCATTATTTCCAAGAGGTAATTTTTTATGCCTTATTTATTTGATAATACCAGTGTCCAAAGTTTGGAAATCCGACGCAAGCAAAGCTTGCACGAGGATTTTTAAATTTTGGACACGCCAAAACATGAGTAAGTAGCCATTTTTCGAAGAAAAATGAGCGGAGTACGAATGTTTTGAAGATTGCGGGAGTACGAAGTACGGAGCAATCTGGTATCATAGGTGTCAATTTTTTTGACACCTACCTTATTTATTTTCTTTTGTTTCAACAGTAACCGGGCGGTTAACGCGGCTTGCGATTTCTTCTTTGATATCTGCGATAAACTGCTCCAGGCTTCTCTGGCCTTCATCACCTGCAAAACGGCTTCTGACAGATACAAGACCTGCCTCTTCCTCTTTTGCTCCGGCGATCAGCATGTATGGAATCTTCTGTCCCTGTGCCTCACGGATCTTATATCCAATCTTCTCGGAACGGGTATCCATCTCTGCGCGGATGCCTGCCTCGTGAAGGGCGTCCAGAACCTTCTTGCCGTAATCTGCGTATTTGTCGGAGATTGGCAGAACCTTTACCTGTACCGGTGCAAGCCAGGTTGGGAATGCACCTGCAAAGTGCTCGATCAGGATACCGATGAAACGCTCAACAGAACCGTAAACAACACGGTGGATCATAATCGGACGATGTTTCTCGCCGTCTGCTCCTGTGTATTCCAGTTCGAATCTCTGCGGCAGCTGGAAGTCAAGCTGGATGGTACCGCACTGCCACGTTCTTCCGATGGAGTCTTCCAGATGGAAGTCGATCTTCGGGCCGTAGAATGCGCCGTCGCCTTCGTGGACTA
>ERZ773108.2261-NODE-2261-length-16894-cov-3.216343_pt1 | contig 16894 bp, 13 predicted proteins | sample MGYA00580570_ERZ773108 | MGnify/ENA primary metagenome ERZ773108 (study PRJEB29015, sample SAMEA2737840) | human gut metagenome | biome: human gut; feature: human-associated habitat; material: faeces | place: China | collected 2012 ...
ATATTCTTTATTCAATGTATAAACAGTTGCTTCAACAGGTTCTTCCCCCATGTAATGGTGGATGCGATGCGGAAGACGAAAAGCAGCATCAAACAGATCATCATTCCGGGCATGCTGTTTGAGGATATGGGACTTACGTATTTAGGTCCTGTGGACGGCCACAACATTCCGCAGCTGATCAAGACCTTCCAGGAAGCAAAACGGTTTGAAGGACCGATTCTGGTGCATGTCCTGACACAGAAGGGCCGCGGCTATGAGCCGGCGATGCGCCACCCGGCAAGATTCCACGGTGCGGGTCCGTTCGATGTGAAAACAGGATTGCCGGTTGGAAAATCCAATCCGACGTACACGGATGTCTTTTCCACGGTCATGCGGAAAATGGGAGATCGAAGAAAGGATGTTGCGGCAGTCACGGCGGCGATGATGACCGGTGTCGGACTGAAACGCTTCTCCAACATGTTCCCGGACCGCTGTTTCGATGTGGGAATCGCAGAAGAGCACGCGGTGACATTTGCAGCGGCACTGTCACTCGGCGGCATTACGCCTGTCGTTGCGATTTATTCTTCATTCCTGCAGCGGGCGTACGATCAGATCATGCATGACGTCTGTATGCAGAATCTCCATGTCGTCTTTGCGATTGACCGCGCCGGTCTTGTGGGCTACGACGGGGAGACACATCACGGCATTTTCGACCTTTCCTATCTGGGTTCGATGCCGAATATGACAATTCTTGCACCGAAGAACCTCTGGGAGCTTTCGGATATGATCAAATTTGCGGTCGATTACGACGGCCCGATCGCGGTGCGCTACCCGAGAGGGGAAGCGTATACGGGATTAAAAGAGTTCCGTGCGCCCATCTGCCTCGGAAAATCAGAAGTGATCCATGAGGGAAGCCGTGTTGCACTTCTTGCCGTCGGCAGTATGGTAAAAATGGCAGAAGAAGTGCAGAAACAGTTAAAAGAGCGGATGGATATGGATGCGGCGCTTGTGAATGCGCGGTTCGTCAAACCAATCGATGAAGAACTTCTTCGAAGCTTTGCCGATACGTATGAGCTTGTCGTAACACTCGAGGAAAATGTAAAAGACGGCGGCTTTGGAGAGCGCGTCCTTGCTTTTGCCGAGGAAGAAGACCTTCCGTTCGGCGTGGAGATCATTGCACTGCCGGACCGCTTTATTCCGCACGGAAGTGTATCATACCAGATGAAACAGGTCGGCTTTACGCCGGAAGATATCTGCGGCAGAATTGAGGAATACTACAGAAAACGGGGGCAGGAAGAAAGATGAAAAAACGATTAGATGTATTACTGGTAGAACGGGGCCTTGCCGCATCGCGGGAAAAAGCGAAAGCCATGATTATGGCAGGAGAAGTTCTGGTGGACAATGAGCGGGAGGATAAAGCCGGTTCCATGTTCCCGGAAGAAGTGGAGATTGTCTTAAAAGGAAAACCACTGCCGTATGTGAGCCGCGGCGGCTTAAAATTAGAGAAAGCAATGAAAAACTTTAACCTTACCCTGGATGGAAAGGTCTGCATGGATGTCGGAGCATCCACCGGCGGCTTTACCGACTGTATGCTGCAGAACGGCGCCGTCAAGGTATATTCCGTGGATGTCGGCCACGGCCAGCTCGACTGGAAGCTGCGGAACGATCCGCGCGTTGTCTGCATGGAGCGTACGAACATCCGTTACGTCGTGACGGAGGATATCGAGGAGAGACCGTCCTTCGTATCGATCGACGTATCGTTTATCTCCCTGACCAAGGTGCTGCTTCCGGTTCGAAATCTGATGGAAGAGAACGGCGAAATTGCAGCTCTGATCAAGCCGCAGTTTGAGGCAGGACGCGAAAAAGTCGGCAAAAAAGGTGTTGTCCGTGATCCGGCTGTACACAAAGAAGTCATTGAGATGGTCATTTCCTATGCGAAAAGCATTTCCTTCGGCGTGCGCCATCTGGAATTTTCTCCGATCAAAGGACCGGAGGGAAATATCGAGTATCTCGTTCACCTTGTCCGGCTGCCGGACGGCGTGACAGAGGAAGAGACCAATGTCGATGTAGACGCCGTTGTAAAGAGCGCACACGATACACTGGATAAATAAAAGGGTTAAGGAGCATGATATGGAGCGATTTTACCTGATCACAAACAGAGCAAAAGACCCGGACCTTACCGTGACAGACCAGATCAGGCAATATCTGGAGGAGCGCGGAAAAACGTGTCTTCTCTGCGATAACAGCGAAAAAGGGGAAAAATACCATTATACGGATCCGGCGAAGGTTCCGTCAGATATCGACGGCATTCTGGTGCTCGGTGGTGACGGCACGCTTCTGCAGGCAGCAGGCGACGTGGTGGATTTACAGATTCCACTGCTCGGCATCAATCTGGGAACGCTCGGCTATCTTGCGGAAATCGACCGTGACACGCTTTATCCGGCGCTGGATCATCTGATGGCGGATGAGTACACGATTGAGCACCGCATGATGCTCTGCGGATCGATTTACCGGGACGGAAAGCTGATTGCGGAGGACACGGCACTCAACGACATTACGATCACCCGTGAGGGAAACCTGCGTGTCGTCCGGTTCGACAATTACGTCAACGGGGAGTTTTTAAATTCCTACAGCGCCGATGGCATCATCATCGCAACGCCGACCGGTTCGACCGGCTACAGCCTCTCCGCGGGCGGCCCGATCATCTCACCGTCGGCAAGCCTGATGCTGATGACACCGCTTGCCCCGCACACTCTGAATACGAGAAGCATTGTCTTTCCGGCAGAGGATGTGATCGAGGTGGAGCTCGGGCCTTCGAGAGACGGCGGCATTGAACAGGGCATGGCCTATTTTGACGGCGACACCCGCGTTCCGATGAAAACCGGCGACCGGATCGTGATCAAAAAGGCCAGACGGGATACTCTGATTGTGAAGATCAGCAACATCAGTTTTCTGGAGACATTAAGAAAGAAAATGGCAAACATTTAAGATATAGTTACTGGGGAAGGATGCTTGAAATGAAAATCGCGAGACATGCACAGATTATCAAATTAATTAACCAATATGACATTGAAACACAGGAGGAGCTGGCAAAGAAGCTGGAGGAGAGCGGCTTTGCCGTAACGCAGGCGACGATTTCGAGGGATATCCGCCAGCTGAAGCTCACAAAAGTACCAAAAGAGAACGGCGGAAGCCGCTATGCGGTTCTGCAGAACGCACCGTCCGAGGTTGGGAGCCGCTATGCGCGCGTCCTGAAAGATGCGTTTATTTCTGTTGATCTTGCTAAAAATATTCTGGTTATCAAAACCGTATCCGGAATGGCGATGGCGGCGGCAGCGGCTTTCGATGAGATGAACTGGAATGAAATTGTCGGCTGCATCGGCGGAGACGATACGATTCTCTGCGTGGCAAGAGACGATGATGCGGCGCTTGTGGCAGCAGAACGACTGAAAAAAATGGTGGACGGCGAGAATCATTTCATCAGTGATTATCCCAAGCGCGAGTTGTGGACGGCATGGAGGAGACGGGCGAAGAGTTCTAAAGAACGCACGTCTCTGCAAAAAGAGACAAAAAGATGACAGCAGGTGTGACACCGGAGGAAAAGAATGCTCACAAACTTACACGTAAAAAATCTGGCCCTGATCGACGAAGCGGAAGTGGAGTTCGGTCCGGGCCTGAATATACTGACCGGAGAAACCGGAGCCGGAAAATCCATCCTGATCGGTTCGATCAACGCGGCGCTTGGAAAGAAGATATCCCGCGAGATGATCCGGACGGGAGAGACAAGCGCGCTGGTGGAACTGGTCTTTGAAACCGAAAATCCGCATGTGCTGGAGCTGTTAAAAGAGACGGATCTCGAGGCGGAGGAGGGTCAGGTGATTATTTCCAGAAAGATCACCGGATCCCGCAGCGTCTGCCGCATCAACGGCGAGGCATGCAATATCTCGCAGGTAAAAGCTCTTGCGTCCCTGCTGCTCGACATCCACGGCCAGCATGAGCACCAGTCGCTGCTCTATCCGGACCGGCAGATCGCGATTCTTGACGCGTTTGCGGGAACCGAGGCGGCCACGGCAAAAGGAGAGGTCCGGGCGCTGTACCAGGAGTGGAAGAATGTCCGAAAGGAGCTCTCGGCGTACGAACTCGGCGAGGAGGCAAGAAAGCGGGAGGCAGCATTTCTTACGTTTGAAATCAACGAGATTGATCAGGCAGAGCTAAAAGAGGGCGAGGACGAAGCGTTGGAAACTGCGTACCGGAAAATGGGCCATGCGAAAAAGATCGCGGAATCTCTGCAGACGGTATATGCGATCACCGGCTACGGTGCAGAGAACAGCGCTGGGGAGCAGGTCGGCCGCGCAATCCGGGAGCTGCAGCAGGCCGTGGTGTACGACGATGCCCTTTCCGGTCCGTCGCAGACCCTTTCCGATATTGACGGACTGCTGAATGATTTCAACCGCGAAATTTCCGCATATCTTTCCGAACTGACCTTTTCCGAAGAAGAGTATTACGAGACGGAAAAGCGGCTCGATGAGATCAACCGCCTGAAAGCAAAGTATGGAAAGACGATGGAAGAGATCGCCGCATACCGCGAAGAACAGCAGAAAAAACTGGAAAAACTGGAAAACTTTGAGAGCTGCCGTGCCGCACTGCAGGAGCAGTTACAGAAAACGGAGCAGAAACTGGATGCGGCCGCACATAATCTGTCCAAAATCCGCAGAAACTATGCAAAACGGCTCGAAACACAGATTATCGAAGGTCTGCGCGACCTGAATTTCCTGCATGTCGCATTTGAAATTTCATTTGAAAAGACAAAAAGCTACACCGAAAACGGAACCGATGCTGTGGAGTTCTTAATCTCCACAAACCCGGGCGAAGCGATCCGTCCGCTGGCGAAAGTTGTTTCCGGCGGTGAATTGTCGCGAATCATGCTTGCAATCAAGACGATTCTTGCCGACCGCGACGAGACAGAAACCCTGATTTTCGATGAAATCGACACCGGAATCAGCGGAAGGACGGCGCAGAAGGTTTCCGAAAAAATGGCACAGATCGGGCAGCGCCATCAGGTCATCTGCATCACCCATCTGCCGCAGATCGCAGCGATGGCAGATTCTCATTTTGAAATCGAAAAAAACGTCGAAGAAAACGAGACCGTCACATCGATCCATCCATTATCCGAGGAAGATTCTGTCAGAGAACTGGCAAGAATGCTCGGCGGCGCGAAAATTACGGATTCTGTTCTGGCAAATGCCAGCGAGATGAAGGAATTGGCACAGGTACAAAAATCTGCAAGACTCAAATAAAGAGAAGTCCGCATACTAAGAGGGAAATCACGAAACAAAGCGTGGTTTCCCTCTTTTTCGCGGGCGGCGAGTCAAAGTCCGTGCCTGCACGAGAACTTGACGACCGCCGCGAAAACAAAAGAAATGCCGCAGTTCTGCCCTGCGGCGGAAAGGATGGGAATGCAAATGACGAGAAAACAAAAATACCGAAGAGTCCTGCTTGCGCTGGCGGCGCTGTTTCTGATCCTCGCCGTTCTTCTTGGCTACAATGCCATGCGCGAATCCCTGCCGGATACGATGTATGTGGATGAGAACAGCGAAAGCCCGTTTCAGCCGCTCACGAAACATCCGCTTCTGACGATTTCGGAAGATACGAAGGAAGCAGAAAAAACCGAATTCGGAGAAACGGGAGAAACGGTTGTAGAATGTTCCGCCGCCGGGATCCCGCTGAAAAAGATCCGTGTGATCCAGGAAGAACGGCCGAAAGTTGCCGTCTGCGGAGCGCCGGTCGGTATCTATATGGAGACCGACGGTGTGATGGTGATCCGTACAGCCGAAATCCGTTCGTCCGACGGAACCGTCAGCCGTCCGTCAGAAAATATTCTGCGGGAAGGCGACTATATCACAAAAGTAAACGGACAGAGCATCCGCAGCAAGCAGGAGCTGATTGATGCAGTAAAAGTATCAAACGGTTCTCCGGTGTGTCTTTCCCTGCTTCGGGACGGGGAAACGATCGAGGTGCAGGTGACACCGCAGAAAAGCCAGGACGACACCTGCCGCCTCGGGGCCTGGGTCCGCGACAATATGCAGGGAATCGGAACACTGACTTTCGTGGAACCGGACGGAACCTTTGCAGCGCTCGGCCATGGAATCAGTGATGTCGATACCGGAAAAATGCTCCAATTGAACGGCGGAGAACTGTATCTGACACAGATTCTGTCTGTGATCCCGGGAAAAGCGGGTGTACCGGGTGAACTGCAGGGCGTGATCCATTACGAAGAAAAGAACCGTATCGGGTCAGTGGCGGAGAATACCATCTACGGTATCCACGGCGTTCTGGACAGGGAAAAAAGCAGTGCACTGCCGCTTACCGTGACGGAAATTGCCTATCGGCAGGAGATCGAGACGGGCCCGGCCACCGTGCGGATGTGCGTGGACAATACGGTAGAAGAGTATGAGGCGGAGATTACAGAAATCGATCTTGGAAGCGAGAATACGAACAAAAATTTTGTGCTCGAAATTACCGATCAACGGCTGCTACAGAAAACCGGCGGCATCGTACAGGGAAATTCCGGCTCGCCGGTGCTCCAGAACGGAAGGCTGATCGGCGCCATTACCCATGTTTTCGTAAACCATCCAGAAAAAGGCTACGGTGTCTTTGCGGAAAACATGCTTGCACGGAACTGAAAAAATATGCGTTAATTTGGTTGAAATTGTTACAAACTTCCGAATTTTTACGGAAAATGTCGATCGAATTTTCAAAAAATTACGGGAAATATATTGAAAATGCGAAAAAATAAAATTATAATGTCTGTGTGATTGGAAAAAGTTCAGAAGAAAACGGATGCAGTGAAATTCCGGAAAGACTATGAGTTTTTGCAAAGGAGAGCTTTATGGAAAAGATCAACATTGCCATCGCGGATGATAACGAACGCATGCAGGAAATGCTTGGGAACGTCATAAAACAGGATGACACGCTTGAACTGATCGGGCAGACCGGAAACGGAAATGATATCTACAGTATCATCCGCGACAAAGAACCGGACGTCGTACTGCTTGACATTTTCATGCCGAAGATGGATGGTCTGACTGTAATGGAGAAAGTCAATGAGGATAAAAATCTGAAAAAAAGACCTGCCTTTATCGTTGTCTCCGCCGTAGGAGAGGAGAGGATCACCGAAGATGCGTTCCGGCTCGGCGCTTACTATTACGTCTTAAAACCGTTCGACAACGAAACTCTTCTGAACCGGATCAAAGCAACAAAAGGAATGACAGCAGTAAGAAGATACCATCCAAGAAATTTTACAAACCCCGGAAAAGAGCCGATCTGTCCGCCGGAAAACAGTCTGGAAATCGATGTGACAAATATGATCCACGAGATCGGCGTTCCTGCCCATATCAAAGGATACCAGTACCTGCGCGATGCGATTCTGCTTTCCGTAGAGGACACGGAAATGCTCAATTCCATTACCAAGATTCTCTATCCGACCATCGCGAAACGCCACCAGACAACGTCAAGTCGTGTCGAGCGTGCCATCCGCCATGCGATTGAAGTGGCCTGGAGCCGCGGCAAAATGGACACAATCGACGAGCTGTTCGGCTATACCGTGAACAACCGCAAGGGTAAACCGACAAATTCTGAATTTATTGCATTAATTGCAGATAAAATACGTCTTGAACTGAAAAATCAGTAAAAAGTAACAAAAAAATCCGAACAAACGGAGAAATTACAGAAGTTTAGACTTTTTTTTCTGGACAAAGTACGGTATAATACAGACAGGACGTTGATTATCCTTTCGCGTTTCATAGGATCGTGACAAAAAGGAAGGAATTACAGAAAAACAAAGATGCGATAATCAGCATGAAATTACAGGAGGATTCTTTTCATGAAAAATATTTTGTTCGTGGCTTCAGAGTGTGTACCGTTCATCAAAACAGGCGGTCTGGCGGATGTAGTAGGTTCTCTGCCGAAATACTTCCCGAAAGAGTATTTTGATGTGCGCGTGGTGATTCCAAAATACGCAGGAATCAAAGAACAGTTTAGAAATCAGATGCAGTATGTGACAAACTTCTACATGGATCTGAACTGGAGACAGCAGTATGTCGGCATTTTCGAGATGGAATATGAAGGCATCAAATTCTACTTTATCGACAACGAGGAGCATTTCGGAGGAAGCACTCCATATGCGGGCATGCCGTGGGATCTGGAAAAATTTGCTTACTTCAGCAAAGCAGCGCTTTCCATTTTACCGACCATCGGCTTCCGCCCGGACCTCATCCACTGCCACGACTGGCAGACCGGTCTCGTTCCGGTTTACCTGCACGAGCGTTTCCAGGCAGATGAATTCTATCGGGGAATCAAAACCGTCATGACGATCCACAACCTGAAATTCCAGGGCATCTGGGACCGCAAGACGATTCAGAGCATTACCGGCCTTTCCGACTACTACTTCACACCGGATAAGCTGGAGTTCAAACACGATGCCAGCTACTTGAAGGGCGGTCTGGTTTACGCAGATGCGATCACCACCGTCAGCAATACATACGCGCAGGAGATTCAGACCCCGTTCTATGGCGAAGGACTCGACGGTCTGATGTGTGCAAGAGCAAACGATCTGCGCGGTATTGTAAACGGACTCGACTACAATGAGTGGAACCCGGAGACAGACGCTCAGATTGCAAAGAATTTCAATGTAAAGAACTTCCGTAAAGAGAAAGTGAAAAATAAACTGGCACTGCAGGAGGAGTTAGGACTCGAGGTCAATCCGAAGACGATGATGATCGGTATCGTATCCCGTCTGACCGATCAGAAGGGCTTCGACCTCATCAGCTATATGATGGATGAGATGTGCCAGGATGCCGTACAGTTTGTGATCCTTGGAACCGGCGAGGAGCGCTACGAGAACATGTTCCGCCACTTCGCATGGAAATACGACAAGAAGGTTTCGGCAAACATCTACTATTCCGATGCAATGTCACACAAGATCTATGCATCCTGCGATGCCTTCTTGATGCCGTCCCTGTTTGAGCCATGCGGACTCTCCCAGCTCATGAGCCTCCGCTACGGAACCCTTCCGATTGTCCGCGAGACCGGCGGCCTCAAAGACACCGTAGAGCCGTACAATGAGTACGAGGGAACAGGAACTGGATTCAGCTTCACAAACTACAATGCGCATGAGATGATGGGTACCGTGCGGTACGCAGAGCGCATCTATTACGACAAAAAACGCGAGTGGAACAAGATGATCGACCGCGCAATGGCACAGGATTTCTCCTGGGCGAATTCCGCAAAACAGTACGAGGAAATGTACAACTGGCTGATCGGATAAGCTGGTCTGCATTCTGAAAAATAAGAAAAAAATCCCGAAATGGCAGAAGAGGAAAGAAAAGCCGTTTCGGGATTTTTTGCAGTATTTTTGGGTTGCGGCAGGAGAGTGGAATATGCTACACTTGTGCATAAGGATATATTCGAAGCAGCTCCGGTGCAGAGGATTTGGGGGCTGAAAAAAGACACAAGAAAAACAGTTGACAACAAAGCAGATTTGTAATAGTATGTATACAGAAGCGAACGGACGTTCGCATGGTAAGGAGAATATTTAGTATGGGAAATAATAACGAAGATAAACTGCGTGCACTCGATGCCGCACTTGGACAGATTGAAAAACAGTACGGAAAAGGAGCTGTCATGAAGCTCGGAGATTCCGCAGCAAACATGAACGTGGAAACCATCCCGACCGGCTCTTTAAGCCTTGATATCGCACTCGGCCTTGGCGGTGTGCCGAAGGGAAGAATCATCGAGGTATATGGACCGGAGTCTTCCGGTAAAACAACCGTAGCGCTCCACATGGTAGCCGAAGTACAGAAACGCGGCGGAATCGCCGGCTTCATCGATGCAGAGCATGCGCTCGATCCGGCCTATGCCAAAAACATCGGTGTTGATATTGAAAACCTTTATATCTCACAGCCGGACAACGGCGAGCAGGCACTTGAGATCACCGAGACGATGGTTCGTTCCGGTGCGGTAGACATCATCATCGTGGACTCTGTTGCAGCCCTCGTTCCAAAAGCCGAGATCGACGGCGACATGGGAGATTCCCACGTCGGACTGCAGGCGCGTCTGATGTCTCAGGCACTCCGGAAACTGACTGCAGCGATCAGCAAATCCAATTGTATTGTTATCTTTATCAACCAGCTGCGTGAAAAAGTCGGTGTCATGTTCGGAAATCCGGAGACCACAACCGGCGGCCGTGCACTGAAATTCTATTCTTCCATCCGTCTCGATGTCAGAAGAATCGAAGCCTTAAAGCAGGGCGGAGAGATGGTCGGAAACCGTACCAGAATCAAAGTCGTGAAAAACAAGATCCTGGGACAGGACGATATCTAAAACGTTCAGATCGTCGCAGGTGCAGCCTGCCACGCCGGTATTGATCATATAATCCACATGATATCGCAGCGCCAGCGTTTGCGCGCACATGGCGGCGTTGACTTTGCCGATTTCGCTGCAGCACAGAACAACATCTTTTCCGCGGATTTTACCCGACTGGTAGGTAAGCCCTGAGACAATTTCTTCTTTCGCATCGACCATCTGCGCTTTCAGCAGGGCGATTTCTGACGGCATTGCGCCGATGATTCCCCAAATCATTCTATGGTTCCCCTTTTGCATTTTTTGACATTGTATCAATTTTTGCATGTGATTGCAAGATTTTCAGAAAAAAGATTGCTTATCTGGTATTATAATGTTATACTACCAATAAGAATGAGCCATCAAAAGGGAAAGAGGGATTTTATGAGTTTTGAATCGGTAAAAGCGAAAAATCCGGGTGTGAAAATGTATTTGGTCACTGACCCGGCGTTTCAAAAATACGGCCGCGTGATAAAGGGATATGATTTCTCGTCTTACGTAGCATACCTGAAAGATCATACCGCTGTACCGGAGACTGGTAACCAGTATGTAGCGTCGATTCCGGAGATGGAAGAAATGCCCATCACCAAAGAAGTGGAGCATTATCTTTATGCTGGCATGCCGGTTCAGGTGGGATACTGCAACGGAAACGGATCCTTGCTCAATGCGTTTGAGTATCACAAATGCTCCGAGGTCAGCGTAGGCCCCACCGATATGGTTTTTATGATGTATAAAGTGGAAGACCTTTCTGCCGAGGGAACAGTAGATTCCAAAGACGTAGTGGCGTTTTATTGTCCGGCAGGCGTGGCGGTAGAAATCTATCCCCACACGCTGCATTACGCCCCCTGCAAGGTGGAAGACGGCGGTTTTAAATGTCTGGTTATTTTGCAAAAAGGCACCAATGCACCGATCGAAAAGCCTGTGAATCCGGTGAACCACGAAGACCGGCTGATTATGGCCCGCAATAAATGGGCGTTTGGCCACAAAGACAGCTCGGTGGTTGCGACCCGCGGCGGTTTTGAAGGGATTCTGGGAGAAAACACCTGCATTCAGTACTAAAATGAAAAAATCTCCTGTGCCTGGGAACCGGCGGGGAAATACAAAAACGATCCTGTAAAAAGCGGGATCGTTTTTTTTTGCTTGATACGCCTGTTCGACTTGTTTTGCCCGCAGGACAGAGTAAACTGATATGGGATTCTTTTGCTTGTGGTAAAATAAATAAATATTTTCTATTATATTGAAAATTATTATTTGTTATGCTAAAATAAATAAAAAGGCGGCTTTGCTGCCCTTTTCCTTTTTGCAAAGGAAAAGCCGGTTCCGGAAGGAGTATGATTTATGGAAACCAGAATGCGTGAGATCCATGCAAGAAATGCGAACAAGGTGAAAATCGGCGTGATTCCCGGCCATTTTGCCACGAACCATTCCCATGTCAACTATTATGTGGATATGACGGCGGTTAAGACCAGTTCTGCCATTGCAAGGGAAGCGGCTTCTTTGTTGGCGCAGGAGTATATGATGGGGACGAATATCGATACCATCGTATGCCTGGAAGGGACGGAAATGCTGGGCGCGTTTCTGGCACAGGCGCTGAGCGATGCGAGCATCCCGATTTTAAACGCGGGGCATGACATCAGCGTAATTACCCCGGAGCTGAATGCCAGCAATCAGATGATCTTTCGGGACAATACCCAGAAAAAAATCTGGGAAAAGCATGTGTTGCTTTTGATGGCATCGGTTTCTACCGGAAAGACCATTAACCGCGCGGTGGAATGCTTGCAGTATTACGGCGGAAAGCTGGTGGCTATTTCGGCTATTTTCAGTGCCGCTGCTGAAAGCAGAGGGATCAAGATCAATTCGATCTTCTCGCCGGGAGATTTGCCGGAATATCAAAGCTATGGAACAGGGGACTGCCCTTTGTGTGTCGCCCGCAAAAAGGTGGATGCAATCGTGAACAGCTACGGATATTCTAAAATCTAAAAGAAAAGCCTCCTGTAAAAAAGGAGGCTTTTTCATTCAGGAAACAAAAGGCAAGGCAGAAGGAGCCTGTATGGGCTCTTTCTGCCTTTTATAGAAATTATGATTTAAGAGGAAAAACATTGTCCGTCCGCGAAAGGGAGAGTGCGCCCGGACAAGGGGACAGGGATTTTCAGCGTTTCAGCGCTACTGCACCAGCGGCGGCCAGAGACACAATACCTAACGCAACGGCCATATTGACATAATCGACAGCACCGGTATCGGGATTGTCTTTGTCCGTATCACTGGAGGCAGAGGGTTCAGAGCTATTGTCCACGGTGGCATTATACAAGCTCACGTCCAGCGCAATGTCGGAGACGACAACGCCTTCTATCGCTCTGGTGCTGTATTCCCAGCATTCGGAATCTTCGTCCCAGTCAAACTTGTCAGAGACCAGTTTTCCGTCGATAACAGCATAGACATAAGCATCTTCATCTGCCGGGGCGTGGAGAATACCGGTATAGTCAAATTCCGGTGCGCCGGGGAAGAAGATCATCTCCAAGTCCGCATCTTCGTAGGTGGTAGCCATGGTTTTGTTGGAGGTTTCATAGTAGACATTGACAGTCGTTTTAGAGCTATTTTTCACCGAGTACCAGAACATGGTGTCCTCAAAGTACAATTCGGCATAATCCACATCACTGCCAATAACGGCCAGCGCTTCGATATTGATGTCATCGGTGTAGTTATCGTAGGAAGCACCTTCTGCGCCGTTGTGCGCTTCTTCCAGGTCTACGGTATAGACTGCTTCGCCGTAATCGTCTTCCTCAATGTTGTTGTCGCAGATCTCGGCCCACTGTTGGATGATGTCCACAGAAACCTGGGTAACGGTGTATTTGCTGTCTTTCTTCAAGGTAATGGTCCAAGTGGCTTCAGTTTCATCCGTGAGGTAAGTTTCTTTGGTGACAACTTTTACTTTATATACGCCATTCTGTTTTACAATGGCGTAAGAATCAATCATTTTGTCACCGGACTCTTTGATGGAAACGGTCAGATGCTTTGCAATGTCGTCATCGGTCAGCATGCCGGAATCGTCGTTTTCATCCATGATGGTGTAATAGTAGACAGCGCCGGGCTTATCGGGGGTAGCATCCTTTTCGCCGCCCAAATCGCCAAAGCCCAATTCGTATTTTTTGTCCTCGTCGTTGTCGACGGTGGTGCCGGCCGTTGTGTTTTCCGCTTCAACCTCTTCGGCGAAAGCAACGGCGCCGAGGCTTAATGTCAGCACAACAGCCAACACACATGCTAAAAATTTTTTCATGGTAAATTTCTCCTTTTTCTTTTTTGTTTGAAAGGGCAGCCTAACCGGCATTTCCTCCAAAGCATATATTCAGTATAGGAGTGCCTTGTGAGAGCCATGTGCGATTTATTTGACGATTTGCTGTCGTTTAGGAAAAGAAAAGATGAAAAATACCAGAAAAAGACAACAAAAAAGGCTGCCATACGGCAGCCTTTTCGTTCTTACTTTATGCGATTTGGAGAGACACAAAGCAAAGATCAGTCAGCAACTGAAATTATTTCTTCAGAGCAACTGCGCCAGCAGCAGCCAGAGAAACAACGCCCAGAGCAACAGCAACGTTTACAAAGTCAACAGAACCGGTTCCGGGGTTGTTTTTGTTGTTGTCTTTGCCACCGATGGTGGAGTTGTATTTGCTAACATCCAGTTTGATGTCAGAAACAACAACGCCCTCGATTTTCTTAGCGTTCATTTCCCAGCACTCAGCCTCTTTGTTCCAAGTGAATTTGTCTTCAACCAGTTTGCCGCCGATTACAGCGTAAACAAAGGCATCCTTATCGTAAGGAGCATGCATAACACCAGTGTAATCGAACTCGGGAGTACCTTTGAAGAAGATCATCTCCAGATCAGCATCCTCGTAGATGGTGGACATTTTCTTGTTGGAAGTCTCGAAGTAAACGTTAGCAGTGGTTTTAGCGGAATTCTTTACAGAGTACCAGAATTCAGTGCCATCAAAATACAGCTCAGCATATTTTGCAGCTTTCGGGATTACAGCCAGAGCTTCAACGTTTTTGTCATCGGTGTAGTTCGGGTAAGAAGCACCTTCGTTGCCGTCATGAGCGTCAGCCAGATCTACATTGAATACATATTCGCCATAGCTATCCTTCTCAATGTTCTTGTCGCAGATCTCAGCCCATTTCTGAGCAATCTCTACTTCCGCCTCAGCTACTTTATACTTCTTGTCTTTTTTCAGAGTGATAGTCCAAGTAGCCTTAGTTTTGTCGGTGGTGTAGGTCTCTTTGGTGACAACTTTCACTTTGTATACGCCATTCTGTTTTACGATGGAGTAAGAATCGATCATTTTGTCGCCAGACTCTTTGATGGAAACAGTCAGATGTTTCGCAATCTCAGCGTCGGTCAGCATTTTGGACGCATCGTTCTGGTCCATAATGGTGTAGTAGTAGGTAGCGCCGGGTTTGTCAGGAGTAGCATCCTCCTCTTTGCCCAGATCGCCGAAGCCCAGGTCGTATTTTTTGTCAGCATTGTCAACGCCAGCCTGGCCAGGCGTGGTGTTTGTATCGCTAGGGGTAGAACCATCCGCAGCGAAAGCAACCACAGACAGGCTCAGAACCATCAGTACAGACAGAACCAGAGCAAGTACTTTTTTCATGGTAGTATTTCCTCCAAAATAATATTCAGTATCCGACCCGCGCTGCCAAAGCAACTCTCCCTTACCTGGTAACGAAGGTTTTCCGGATCTGTAACCATAATATAACACAGTCAAAGCATTTTGTAAATACTTTGTAATAACTTTTTTTATTTTTTCATTATTTTTTTCCAGAACACAGAAAAAAGCGGATTTTTCTGTCATTTTTTCCAGCCCGCGCCGGAAAACTATTCCTAGTATAGCACGGTGGATCTTATTTATGCAACCGGTTCCCACGAGGTAGGTCCATTGGGCGGGAAAGATGCACCAAAAAGAGAGAAACAGCTTATAATGGAACAGGCCGTGCCGGAAGTTGCGCTTTGTTTTTGGCATAAACGGATTTTTTCTTTGAAAATTCCCCTTTTTTCGGCACCCTTTCTTGAAACAGGAGGACGGATGAGCTATAATAAACAAGAATATGGGAAAATCCGGCCCCTGCTTTTGGCAAACCTTTGAAAACGGAGATGAAATCATGAGAGAGATTTATCTGGATAACAGCGCCACCACGCAGGTGGCGGAGCCGGCGGCCAAGGCAGTGTATGAAATGCTGGTTTCCTGTTACGGCAATCCCTCCTCGCTGCACCGCAAAGGATTGGAAGCGGAAAACCGGATCACAGCGGCAAGAAAGTCGCTGGCAAAGCTTTTGGACTGCGATCCGGCCGAAATTACCTTTACTTCCGGTGGGACGGAAGCCAACAACCTGGCTTTGCTGGGTGTGGCGGAGGCCCGTGCGCGCAAGGGCAAGCGGATTGTGACCACAGCGATGGAACATTCGTCGGTGGAGGCGGCCGCGGACCGGCTGGAACAACTGGGCTGGGAGGTCATCCGGGTGAAGCCGGATGTGATGGGCCATATTGACGCAAACGAAGTGGTGGCGGCGGTAGACCGTTCCACTGTTTTGGTATCCTGCATGTGCGTGAACAATGAGGTGGGCACCATTCTGCCCATCGGGCAGATTGTCAAAGGAGTGCGGCGCAAAAATCCGGAAACGCTTGTCCACTGCGACTGCGTGCAGGCGCTGGGCAAACTGCCGCTTTCCATGCGGCGACTGGATTTGGATTTGGCGACGGTGAGCGCTCACAAAATTTACGGACCAAAAGGTTCCGGCGCTTTGTACGTGCGCCGGGGCATACGGGTACTGCCGCGGCAGCTGGGCGGCGAACAGGAGAAAAAGCTGCGCCCGGGTACTGAGGCGGCGGCGCTGATCGTGGGATTCGGCGTGGCGGCGGCGCTGGCCGATGAACATCTGGCGGAAGACGCCCGGCGGATTGCCGACCTCAATCAGGAAATGCGCTGCCGGCTGCTGTCTATGCCGCAGGTGGTGATCAACTCTCCGGCGGATGCCCTGCCGGCGGTGCTCAACATCAGCGTGCCGGGCTACCGTTCGGAGACGATGATGCACTTTTTGGAGGAACGGGGCATTTCCGTGTCCAGCGGATCGGCCTGTTCCAAAGGAGCGAAAAGCCATGTGCTGTCCGCCATGGGGCTGGACCCAGCGCTTGTTGACAGCGCGCTGCGAGTAAGCTTTGGGCGGTACAACACCAAAGCGGATGTGGAGGATTTCATTCTGGCTTTACAGCAGGGAATCTGCACGCTGGCCCATCGCTGACGGGCGGAAACCGGCTTTTCTATAATAAGGTATTAAGGAGCGTCAGGATGAAGGAAATCATACTGATTAAAACAGGAGAAATCGCACTGAAGGGGTTAAATAAATCCTCTTTCGAAGATGTGCTGGTCAAAAATACAAAGTGGCGGCTGCACAGCCTGGGACAATTCAAGTTCCGCAAAGCCCAGTCCACCATCTACTGCGAGCCGCAGTCGGACGATATGGATTTGGACGA
>ERZ773108.2262-NODE-2262-length-16881-cov-3.498039_pt1 | contig 16881 bp, 16 predicted proteins | sample MGYA00580570_ERZ773108 | MGnify/ENA primary metagenome ERZ773108 (study PRJEB29015, sample SAMEA2737840) | human gut metagenome | biome: human gut; feature: human-associated habitat; material: faeces | place: China | collected 2012 ...
CGCGCGTTTTGGCCGAAGAGAGCGAGCCCATCAGCCAGTATGTGATGGCGGGGAGCTGCTGTTCGGTGTCCGCGGCGAGCTTTATAAACGATGTGCCCGCCGAGAACAGCGAGCCGACAACGATGCCGGCGAGCACCATGGCGAGCGTGCCGTTCATGCGGCTTGCCCGGCTGATGCACCACGCGAGCGCCACCGCGCCCACGCCGCAGACGAACGCGCTCACCGTCACGCCGAAATAGTTGAACGACAAAAGAATGCCGAGCGCCGCGCCGAAGCCCGCGCCGTTGGATGCGCCGAGAATGTCCGGCGATACCATTGGGTTGCGGAACATGCCCTGATATGCCGTACCCGCAACGGAAAGCCCCGCGCCGACCAGCGCCGAGAGCGCCACGCGCGGCAGACGGATGTTCAGAACGACCGCCTTTTCCTGGCCGGAATACAGTTCCCCCGGCACTTCCGCGCCGAAGAGCTTGCACACCCACTCGCGCAGCGCGTCCCACAAAATGCGGAAAAGCGTTCCCGGCGCAACGGCAAACCGCCCCAGCAGGAACGAAGCGAAAAACAGCAGCAGAAACGCCGCTGCAAGCACCCGGAACCGCCGGGCATAGACCGATGTTTTATCCGCCGTAACAGCGTCCCTCCCTTTCATGTATTTTCACCAGAGAATAGTACCACGCCGCACACGCCTCTGTCAACGAAATAAAAATGCCCCGGTACGGTTTGTGATCCGTACCGGGGCAGAAAAGCCTTTTCAGGGATAGTATTTGCGAAATACCGCCTGCGCCGCGGCGTCGGCGGCGTCAAGCGCTTCGTGATACTGCCGGATCAGCGCACGCGCCTCGTCCGTCAGGTGTGAGCCGTGCGCGCCCTCGCGGTCGATGAGGCGGACGTCAAATTCCTTTTCGATGGAATTGATGATCTTCCATGCCTTGGAATACGCCATGCCCATGGAGGCGGTGGCGCGGTTGATGGAGCCAAGCTCCTCCACGCCTTCGAGAAGCTGAACGATGCCCCGGCCGAAGCCGAGATCGTTCGGATCGTCGCTGTTGCGGAATTTGATGATCGTTCTGCAGCGCATGGTGTATCCCCCTTTTTATTATCAGCCCTTAACGGTCTCGCGGACAACTTCGGCGATGTGCGAAGCGCAAAGCCCCATCTCTTCGAGCAGCGCCGCCGCCGGGCCCGAGTGGCCGAACTCGTCGTTCACGCCGACGCGGCGCACCGGCACGGGATGCTTTTCACTCACGAGAGAGCACACGGCCTCGCCGAGACCGCCGATGATGCTGTGCTCCTCGCAGGTGACGATCTTCCCGCACTCACGCGCGGCGGCAAGGATGGTCTCCTCATCGAGCGGCTTGATGGAGCAGACGTTGATGACGCGCACACGGATGCCCTCCGCGGCGAGCGTTTCCGCCGCCTTGAGCGCCTCGGCGACCATGAGTCCGGTCGCGGCAACGGCGATATCCGTGCCGGGGCGGAGCACCTCCGCTTTGCCGATCTCGAAGGAATAGTTCTCCTCCTCGTGGATCACGGGCACGGCGGCGCGGCCGAAGCGGATGTACACCGGGCCCTTGTGCTCATAGGCCGCTTTGACGGCGGCGCGCGCTTCCACATCGTCCGCCGGGGAGAGCACGACCATGCCGGGGATCGTGCGCATGAGCGCGAAGTCTTCGCAGCACTGGTGGGAAGCGCCGTCCTCGCCGACGGAGATGCCGCCGTGGGTGGCGCAGATCTTGACGTTCAGATGCGGGTAGCCGACGGTGTTGCGCACCTGCTCATAGGCACGGCCCGCCGCAAACATTGCGAACGACGAGCAGAACGGCACGAAGCCCATCGTGGAAAGGCCCGCGCTCACGCCGATGAGGTCCGCCTCGGCAATGCCGCAGTTGATGTGGCGGTCGGGATAGGCCTTCTTGAAGATTGCCGTTTTGGTAGCGCCGGCAAGGTCGGCGTCCAGAACAAGGATATCGTCATGCTCGGCGGCAAGCGCCGTTACCGCGTTGCCGTAGCTGTCGCGGGTAGCAATTTTTACAACGTCCGCCATCATTCTGCCTCCTCTTCGCGCAGCGCCGCGGTGAGCTCTTCCATCGCGGTGCGGTACTGTTCCTCGTTGGGGGCTTTGCCGTGCCAGCCCACCTGGTTTTCCATAAAGGACACGCCCTTGCCCTTAACGGTTTTGAGAACGATCGCGGAGGGGCGTCCCTTTTCCTGCTCGGCGCGCTTCACGGCCGCGTCGATCGCGTCAAAGTCGTGACCGTCCACGGTCTGCACAAAGAGTCCGAACGCGGCGAACTTCTCGTCGATCGGATAGGGGCTCATAACGTCGCTCACGGCGCCGTCGATCTGAAGATTGTTGTTGTCAACGAACACGAGCAGGTTATCCAGCTTATAGTGCGAGGCGAACATCATCGCTTCCCAGACCTGGCCTTCCTCGATCTCGCCGTCGCCGAGGAGCGTATATACGCGCAAGCCGTTTCCAAGACGCTTCGCGCCGAGCGCCATGCCCGCCGCCGTGGATACGCCCTGGCCGAGAGAGCCGGTGGACATGTCCACGCCGGGCGTGAGGTTCATATTGGGATGGCCCTGCAGACGGCTGCCGATATGGCGGAGCGTCTTGAGCTCGTCCACGGGGAAAAAGCCGCGGTTGGCGAGCACCGAGTAGAGCGCCGGAGCCGCATGGCCCTTGGAGAGCACAAAGCGGTCGCGCTTTTCCCAGCGCGGATTTTGCGGATCGATATTCATGTGCTTGAAATAGAGATAGGTGAGCACATCGGCGGCGGAAAGGCTTCCGCCCGGATGCCCGGATTTTGCCGCGTAAACGCCCTCGATGATGCCGAGGCGCACTTTGCAGGCGGCGATCTTCAGCTGTTTCTTTTCGTCCTGCGTCAAAGTATTCGTACCTCCCCGGCGGGATATCCCGCCAAAGTATTTTAACACTCTGATTATAGATTCCTCCGGCGATTCCGTCAAGGAAAAGAAACCGTCTCCGAAGAAAAGGCTCTTCGGAGACGATGATTATTTTTTATAATATGTAGTTACTCCAGCGCGGCAGCCAGCGAGCCGAGCCGCTGTTCGATGAACGCCGGAACGTCGTCCATCGAGATCTCCAGCGCGACGGCAAGCTCGCCGAAGAGAAGCTCCTCCGCGCGGCGGAGATATTTTTCATCCGTGCTGCCGATGCGCTTCTGACGCTTTTCGGCTTCTATCTTCTTCGCGCGGATGGATTTTGCCAGACGGATAAGATCCATGCTGTCGAATGAGGTGATCTGCTTCTGGTAATAATTGCGCAGCGCGCTGAGATTCTTCTCCGTGCAGATCTCCGCCGGAACGGTCGGCATCGCATCGATGACGGCTTCGGCCTCGCTGCGGTTCATCACCGGGCGGATGGGGACCTTGCCGCTGTCCGCCGGGGTCTGGATGGTGCCGGTCTGGTACATCGGCCGCAGAAGATAATACGGTTTTCCCGGCTGAGAGGCTGAGAATTTCACCGATGTGATCTCCTCCACCACGCAAACGCCCGTTCCGCCGTACATTACCTTCTCTCCGATGGAAAACATTTCGCACCTCCAAAATGCAATCGCCAAACATTCCGCACCCAAAAACCGGCCGGAATGTTCTCCATTATTGAATATTCTAAAGAGATTATACCATATTTTAAACGACTGGCGCAAGCGGAAAATTCACAGAATTGTTGCAATTTAGCGCAAGCGTTCGATATATGTGCAGTTTATTACCGAAAAGGTTAAATTGTTTCCTCTATCTTGTATGATTTTTTATTGACTATAAACGCGCTCTGTGTTATATTGTCATCAAAAGCGGGATAGCGTAACGCAGTGTATCATTAATCAACATAATTCGCTTTTCCGTTTGGAATCGTAAGCAAAAAATTTAAGAATAAGAGGTCGAACACAATGAAAAAAGTAATCTCCGTTCTCCTTCTGGCGTGCATGCTGCTCACGCTGACTGCCTGCGGTAGCCAGCCCGCTGCCCCCGCCACCGATCCCACCGCGGAAGCTACCGAAGCTCCTGCCGCTGAGACTGCCGAAGCCGAGTACAAGCTTGGCATGGGCGTGAGCGTCAGCCTTGACAGCTCCGACACCAATAAAGCTCAGGTCGACGCCACTGTCGCCACGGTCGTCACCGACAGCGAAGGCAAGATCGTCCTCTGCCGCATCGACTGCGCGCAGAACAAGATGGACGTCACCGGCGGCCAGGTCGATACCGCCGCTACCTACACCACCAAGCGCGATCTGAAGTATGACTACAACATGGTCAAGTATTCCGACGCCACGCTCGAGTGGTTTGAGCAGGTCGAGAACCTTGAGAAGTGGGTCGTCGGCAAGACTGCTGACGAGGTCAAGAACATCGAGACCCGCGTCAACGAAGAGGGCTACAACGTCGCCGTTGACGAAGAGCTGTTCGCTTCCTGCTCCATCAGCCTCGAGGCCTTCCAGGAGGCCATTGTGAAGGCCTGCAACGACGAGAAGGGCTCCACCTTCACCGCCGCCCCCGGCTCCTTCACGCTGGGCGTGTCCGCCATCTCCAACTCCACCGAGTCCGTGTCCGCTGCTGATTCCGAAGACGGCAACGCCATGGTCAAGATGTACACCGAGTTCGGCGCCGCCGCTGTCGATGCCAACGGCAAGATCCTCGCCGCGCTGACCGACGCCATCCAGCCCAAGATCACCGTGAGCGCCGAGGGCGAGATCGTCAGCAAGGACTACACCGCTACCAAGCGTGAGCTCGGTGACGACTACAACATGGTCAAGTACGGCAACGCCATTGCCGAGTGGGACGCCCAGGCCAAGGCTTTTGCTGACTACACCGTCGGCAAGACCGCGGACGAAGTGATGGGTCTCGACACCACCACCAACGCCGAGGGCTATCAGGTCTCCACCGATGAGACGCTGCTCGCCTCCTGCACGATGGCTATCGACGGCATGCAGGCCGCCATTGCCACGGCGGTGAACAACGCCCGGTAATTTCCGCGAAGCAAATGAACCGGAAAAAGAATACCCGCGCGGTCGCCGCGCTTCTCTGCGGCGCTCTGCTCGCTCTTGTTCTTCTCTCCGGCTGTTCAGCTTCCGCCGAACCTGTCAAGGCGCAGGGGAAAAGCTATTTCACCTACTTTGACACGGTGACCTATATTTACAGCTATGCAGGTGATTCGGCAGAACGGTTTTCGGACTGTTCTGCCGAAATTGCTGATATGCTCGGGGAATATCACCAGCTTTTTGATATCTACCACGAGTATTCCGGCATAAACAACCTCTGTACGGTAAACAAAATGGCCGGCGGAGAAGCTGTAACGGTGGATGCGCGCCTGATGGAGTTTCTGCTCTATGCCAAGGAGCTCTATGAGCTGACCGGCGGAGAGATGAACGTGATGATGGGAAGTGTCCTCACGCTCTGGCACAACGCGCGTGAAGCCGCGTCGGAAGATCCGAAGAACGCCTACGTTCCCGCGGAAGAAGATCTCGCCGAGGCAGCGAAGCACACGGACATCTCCCTTCTGGAGCTGGACGAGGAAAACAACACCGTCCGTATCTCGGACCCGCTTGCCTCCATCGACGTCGGCGCGCTCGGCAAGGGCTATGGCACCGAAATGGCGGCGCAGAAGGCCGAAACTCTCGGCTGCGAGAGCTATGTGCTCAACGTCGGCGGCAACATCCGCATCATCGGCACGCGGCCCGACGGCACCGGCTGGAAGACCGGCGTGCGCGACCCGAAGAACCCTGACTCGAATTACTGCGCAAAGCTCCTGCTCGCCGACACCTCCTGCGTTACCTCCGGCATTTATGAACGGTATTTCACCGTGGACGGCGTGAGGTATCACCACATCATCGATAAAGATACGCTCTATCCCTCCACGCTCTTCACCTCCGTCACGGTCGTGACGAAAAACAGCGGTCTTGCCGATGCGCTCTCCACCGCGCTTTTCTGCATGCCCCTTGCCGACGGCGAGGCGCTGTGCGAAAAGCTCGGCAATGTGGAAGCGCTCTGGGTGCTCCCGGACGGCGAGCTGCATATGACCTCCGGTATGGAGGCCATTCTCGTTCCGGACGATACGTCCGGCGAATCGCAAAGCTGAAAATTACTGCATTACCGCAAAGAAGAAATGAATGGAAAGGTTGGATTCTGATGGCATTCCGTAAGCGCCTTCAGGCGGTTCACGTTCCCCATCACAAGAACACCGCCGGAATGAAGGCCGAAACCCTTCCCCCGCCGAAAGAAGTGCTTCTCCCCATGAACATGCACATGGGCACCCCCGCCGTGCCGGTCGTCAGCGTCGGCGACTATGTCCGCGTCGGTCAGAAGCTCGCCCGCGGCGAGGGCAGCATCACCTGTGAGGTTCATGCGACGGTTTCCGGCACCGTTCTCTCGCTTGATCCGATGCCGGAGCTCTTCGGCAACGATCTGCCGGTCATCCGCATTGAGAACGACGGAAAAATGGAAGCCGATCCCACGCTTGCCCCGCGCACGGCGGAGGATCTCGCCGCGTTCGTGGAGGATCTGCACGAGAGCGGCATCGTCGGTCTCGGCGGCGCGGCGTTCCCCGTTGACTGGAAGTTTGACGCGGCGCTGCGCAACAACGTCAAGACCATGCTCATCAACGGTGCGGAGTGCGAGCCGTACGTCACGAGCGACAACCGCATGATGCTCGACCACGGCGAGGATATCCGCCGCGGTATTGAGCTCCTCAAGAAATACGTCAAGCCCGACAACTTTGTTTTCGCCATTGAAAACAACAAGCCGCACGCCATTGCCGCGATGAAGGAGCTTTTTGCCGACGACCCCACGATGAGCATCGTTGAGCTGCCGAGCTCCTATCCGCAGGGCGCGAAGCAGATGATCCTTTATAACGCGCTCGGCAAGGTCGTTTACGCCGGCCAGCGTTTTGCAACGCTCGGCGTTATCATCATCAACGTCTCGACGCTCGCCAAGGTCGCCAAGTTCATGGACACCGGCATGCCGCTCGTCGACCGCGTCGTCACCGTTGACGGCTCGGCCATCAAGGAGCCGAAGAACCTGCTCGTCCCGATCGGCACGCCGTACCGCTACCTGGTCGAGGCCGCCGGCGGGCTCAAATGCGAGCCGGGCCGTGTTGTGAACGGCGGGCCGATGATGGGTCACGCCGTCCCTTCGCTCGACTACCCGGTACTCAAGACGACCGGCAGCGTGCTGGTCTTCTCCGAAGCGGACAGCGTTATCCACGAGCCGACGCCGTGCATCCACTGCGGCCGGTGTGTGTCCCACTGCCCGATGAATCTCAACCCCACCGCGTTCTCGGACGATCTTGAGGAAGAGAACGGCGATAAGCGCGCGCTTCTCCTTGACCGCGACCATGTGAACTTCTGCATCGAGTGCGGCAGCTGCAGCTACGTATGCCCGGCACACCGCCCGCTCGTGGAGAACAACCGCGTAGGAAAGAAATATCTCAAAAAATACAAAGCTGATCATGCGGAAGGAGGGAAAAAGTGATGGATAAGCGGTTTGAAACCCCCTCTTCCCCGTTTACTCACTGCGGCGCGAGTACGCAGCGCATCATGCTTGACGTGATCATCGCTCTGCTGCCCGCCACGGCTGCCGCGATCGTGATTTTCGGCGCTCCGGCTCTTGTGCCGATCCTCTCGTGCGTGATCGCCGCCGTCGTTTCCGAATTTCTCTTCAACGCGATCACTCACCGCAAGCAGTCCATCGGCGATCTCAGCGCCGTTGTGACGGGTCTGCTGCTTGGTCTCAATCTCAGCACAAACGTGCCGGTCTGGCAGTGTGTGCTCGGCAGCGTGTTCGCCATCGTGTTCGTCAAGTGTCTGTTCGGCGGTCTCGGCCACAACTTTGCGAACCCTGCCATCACCGCGCGCGTGTTCATGCTCGTCTCGTTCACGCAGGTCATGGGCGGCGCGATGCCGAAGGGCGTTGATCTCGTAACGAGCGCCACCCCGCTCGAAGTTCTCTCCACCGGCGGCGAGGGTCTTCCCTCCCTGCTGGATATGTTCCTCGGCGTGCGCGGCGGCGCGGTAGGCGAAACGTGCGTTATCGCGCTGCTCATCGGCTTTGCGTATCTCGTCATCCGCCGCGTGATCCGCTGGTATGTCCCGGCGATCTTCGTCGGCAGCGTGTTCGTGCTCTACTTCGTCATGACCGGCAGCGCCGTTACCGCGCTCTATGAGAGCATGGCGGGCGGGCTGTTCCTCGGCGCGATCTTCATGGCGACCGACTATCAGACCTCGCCGATCAACAACAAGGGCAAGGCGTTCTTCGCGCTCGGCTGCGGCATTCTGACGTTCGTCATCCGCGAATACTGCGCGTATCCGGAGGGCGTGTCGCTCTCCATCCTCGTGATGAACATTCTTGCTCCGATGATCGAAAAACGGACGGCGGCTACGCCGCTCGGATTGGGAGGGCCGAAAAATGCAAACTAAAGGCAGCTTTCTCCGCTCGGCTCTGACGCTGATCGTTCTCTTCCTCGTGTTCGCCCTTCTGCTCACCGGTCTCAACACCTGGGCCGGCCCGCGCATCGAGCTGAGCGAGGCTTCCCAGGCGCTCGGGCCGCTCATGGATATTTTCCCCGGCGCGCAGGGCTTTACTCTTCTCTACAGCAGCGACGGCTCCGCCGGAAGCGAGCTTACCGACGTTCCGGAGACCGTGCAGAGCATCTATACCGAGACCTCCGGTCTCGGCTACGCGATCCTTCTCTCCACCACGCAGGGCTACACCCACGATCCGATCGAGATCTCCATGGCCGTGGATACCGAGGGTAAGATCGTCGGCACGCAGGTGCTCTCCTACCCCGACACGAAGGACATGGGTGTGGATACGTATCCGCAGACCTATATCGGACAGGATTCCACTCTCGCGGACGTGAGTCTCGTCGCGGGCGTGACGTACTCCTCCAAGGCGTTCCATGACGCCATTCTCGACGGCTTCACCGCTCTCACGGCGAATGAACTCGTCAGCGCGGGCGTCAAGGGCGACGCACAGCTTCTCACCGAGCTGATCGCGACCGTGTTCCCCGGCATGATGAACAGCGAAGGCGCCATGCAGGGCGAGGAGACCGAGACCGGTCTCGACGGCGTGACCGCCGCTTACAAAGCCCCGAACGGCGCGGGCTTCGCGTTTATTGCGAACGTGGACGGCGCGGGCGTGCTCGCCATCGCGAACACCTCCGGCAGTGTCTGCGTCTATGATGTTGAAGGCAGCGTTGTGACCGATTCCTACGCCGATTTTGCCGAGACCGCCGCCGCGTATGCGCGCGACACCGGCGATCTCTTCACGGACGACGATATCTCCAAGCTCAGCGCTTACTATTCCAAGAACGCGGATTACGCAGTGCTCGGTCTGGACGGCGTATACAATACCGTGACCGCCGCCTACACCGTGACGGAGAACGGCGAAACGCTTTATGCCTTCGTCTCCCGTCCCTACGGCTACAGCAACATCCCGATGGCCGTCTACTATGTTCTCAACGCTGACGGCGAGATCGTGATGATGAACGCCAAGGAGTTCATTCTGGAAAAGGACTACTTCTCCAACTACACACTCGATCCGCAGAGCTACAAGGAAGGCTTCGTCGGCATGACCGCCGAGACCATGACGGACGACGTAGCGTTCATCTCCGGCGCAACGATGACGATGAACGCCGTCAAGACCGCTACGCACGATGTTTTCGACGCCTTTGCCACTCTGAAAGAGAACGGAGGACTTGGCAATGAATGAGAAGAAAATAACCGTTAACCCGATGTGGGTACTGTTTCTCGGCGCGTGCCCCGCGCTGGGCGCGACCGGAACGCTCCGGGGTGCCGCTGCCATGGGCATTACGGTTCTCGCCGTGATGCTGCTCACTGCGCTCGTGATGGCGCTGCTGCGCCGCATTCTCCCGGAGCGCGCGGTGATCGCCGCGACGATCCTCACGGCGGCGCTGTTCACCTCCGCTGCGCAGCTCGTGCTGCACGCGGTGCTGCCGTCCGTTTACAAGATGCTCGGCGTGTATCTCGCCGTGGCTGCCGTCAACCTGCTGGTGTTCAGCCGCAGCACCGGCAGCGCCTCCGGCCTCTGTGTCGGAAAGGTCGTTGTGACCGGGCTGGAGTTTCTCGCGGTGATCGCCGTTGTCGCGCTGCTGCGCGAGCTCTTCGGTCTCGGCACCGTCTGGGGACAGGAGATCGCCTTCCTCAAGGCGCACGCCGTGGCTTCGCTCCAGAAGCCCATGGGCGGCTTCCTGGTGTATGCCATCGTCGCCGCGATCGTCAACGTCCTCTTCCCCGCCGCGTGCGCTGCGGAGGAAGAGCCCGGCTTCGCCGGTGTCGCCGCCGGCACAGCGGAAGGAGGTAACGAGTAATGACGTTCAAAGCCATTGTCGGTATCGTGCTCGGCGCGATGCTCGCCAACAACTATGCGCTGGAGAAATTCCTCGGCGCGGCTCCCCTGCTCGGCTGGTCCGCGCAGGAGAAGAAGATCACCGTGCTCGGCGTGTCTGTAACCGTCGCCATGGTGCTCACGGCGCTGATCGCCGGTCTTGTGCAGACCTACGTTCTGGACGCGCTGTCCCTTGGCTATCTGCAGACGCTCGTCTTTGCCGCGATCGTGCTCATTGTTGTCTATGCAATGAATGCCGTTGCGAAGGCCGCCTTCAAAAAAGACCTCGGCGTCTACTTCCCCGTCATCGCGCTCAACAGCGCCGTGCTCGGTCTCGCGGTGAACAACGCCGCCGATGCGCTCTCCCTTGGCGAGAGCATCCTCACGGCGCTCGGCGCGGGTCTCGGCTTCTGGCTCGCTCTCGCGGCGTTTGCTGCCGTCCGCAGCAAGATCCGCGAGCGCTACGTTCCGAAGGCGTGGCGCGGTCTGCCGATCTACCTGCTGACAGCCGCCATCCTCTCCATGGCGCTGCTGGCGTTCTGAGAAACGATCCAACAAACGTAAACCCGCCCTCCGATCCGCGGATCGGAGGGCGGGTTTTTTTACAGGTTTCTTTTCGGGTTATCGGTCAGACCGAGGATATAATCCACGGACACATGATAGAGCTGTGACAGGCGGATGAGGATATCCGTCGGCACGTCACGCTGGCCGAGCTCATAGTTGCTGTATACCTGCTGCGAGCAGTTCAGAAACGCCGCCAGATCTTTCTGCTTCATATCGTGGTCCTCCCGCAGATCGCGCAAACGGCAGTACATGCTACCACCTCCTGACAGGAGAAAGAATAGCGTACCGCATTTTGTTGTATTGACTTTTACTGCAAATTGCGGTATTATCATCCTACAGAGGTAACATTTCCACTTTTCAGAGAAACGAAACAAAGGGGAGGAAACGCATGAGCTGTCCATTTTACTGGTACAATCACCATTACGCCTGCCGGAAGAGCGGAAAGGACGTCAACGAGGACACCTACTATAAGTACTGCCGCAACTACGATTACGACGACTGCCCCATCTACAAGGGCAACGACTCCAGCGGCTGCTTCCTGACATCAGCCTGCACCGAGGCACGCGGTCTGCCGGACGACTGCCACGAGCTGACGGTGCTGCGCAGCTTTCGTGACGGATATCTCCGTTCCCAGCCGGAGGGCGAAGCGGAGATCGCGGAATATTACGCCGTCGCTCCGCGGATCGTTGCGTCGATCCGAAGCAAAGCGGACGCCGTGGAAGCATTCGACGCCATCTACCGCGAGCTTGTCGAGCCCTGCGTCGCAATGATCGAGCGCGGAGAAAATTTGGAAGCGCACGCACTGTATCGCAGCTATGTGCTCCGACTGAAGAAGCACTATATAGAAAACTGAAATAAAATCATAAGAAAAGGGAGAAATAAAAATGACTTACGTTATCGGGATCCTTCTTACAGCCTTTATGGTCTGGTATGCTTTCTACACACGCCTGTCCGCAAAATTCGTGATCATCGAGGTTCTCAGCTATATCGTCGGTCTCCTCGTTGGTCTGGGATGCTGCTATGAATTCGGTTGGAATCCGGGCATTGGAATCATTGTTGCCGCTGTTGTATGTTTTCTTGTCCTCGGCAACGCGCTGAACAGGCAGCAGAAGCGCAACCGTGGAAATTGAAATAACAACAATTATTGATATTCTTTTATACCCAGACATAAAAGCTCCCGCCGGTCGGTGACCGGCGGGAGTTATTTCACTTTATCGGGTTTTATTCCTCATCGTCTCCGCTGTCCTCTTCGTCCTTCTGAAGAAGCACCTTGCGGACGAGGATGACCGCCACGGCTATCACCGCCACGGCCAGCACGCCGATGATGACGAGAAGCACCGTATTCGTCTTTTTGGCGGGCTTTGCCGGCGTCTCTTCCTCACCGGTATCCGTACCGGCGGGGATGGGCTGGATGGTCTCATAGCCGCAGACGGAGCAGACGCCCTTCTGCTCGCCGTCCTCGGTCGCGGTGGGGGCTTTCAGTATGGTCCAGGTGTAGGTATGGAACGCTTCGTCGCCGTGCTCGCCGCAGGTGCACTGGTGCCAGTGGGAGAGATCGTTATGCTCCCAGACGCTCGAGAAGCTGTGCGTGTGTGTCTTGGTGGCGGTGAACGTCACAGGGACGGTGTTGGAGTAATAGGGATCGGAGGTCGTACCGTTGCCGGTGAGCTGAACGCTTACACGGTAATACGTCGTTCCCTCGGTCTGTTCGGGCTTATAGCTGGAATTCGTCGCGCCGGGGATGGCCTTCATAGCGGCGGTGCTGTTCGTCGCGGCGCTGTACCACTGGTAGGTGATCGTGCCGCCGTCGCTGGATGTTGCCTGAATGGAGAGGATGAAGTTTGGGTTCTCATCCACGGCCATCGTGCCGCCGACAGGCTGCGTGATGATGCTGAGAGATGCCGCCTTTTTCGTCACCGTGACGCTCGCCGTGTCGGAGAGTGTCTCGCCGCCCTCGCTCTTGAAGAGGCAGGCGACCTTCCAGCCGTTCATATCATAGGGGATGTTGGTGAGTGTGAGCGTTTCGCTGTCGCCGCCGGAGATGCTCAGCGTCGGGAACGCGGTGCGCGCGGCGGTATAGTCATAGACCTGCGTGCCGTCGGCGCTGATGATGCGCCAGAGGTAGCTCGTCGCGCCGTCGGCGCGGGCGATGAAGATCGCGCGGCCGCCCTCGGTGACGGTCTCGCCGGTCGGGTTTTTCGTCGTTACGGGCGCTGCGGGCTTGGCATTCACGGTGATGCGGCAGAAAGACGTTGTGACGGCGCCGGCATCGTTTACGAACTGGCAGTAGATATCCGCGCCGTTATACTCCATCGTGGCCGCGACGGAGAGAGAGGCCGTCGTCGCGCCGTCAACGGGCTTGGGGGCTTCGTCGCCCTTCTTATAGTACCACTGTATACCCGCCGCACCGGTCGCTCCGGCGGTGAGCGCGATGGTGTCGCCCTCGGTCAGCGTCTGGCTGGTGGTACTCACATCCTGCGTGAGAACGGGCTTGGAGAGCACCGTCACGGTGCAGACAGAAGACTGGGTATTTCCAGCTACGTTCTGCACAAAGCAGTAAAACGCCGCGCCGTTGATCGAGGCGTCCACGGAAGCGATCTGGTAAGTATTCGAGGTCTGTCCCTCCACGGGCGTATCGCCCTCCGGGTGGACGCGGTACCACTGGTAGGACAGCTCCCCGCCCGTCGCCTCTACGGTGAGCGTGAGCGTCTGCCCTTCGATCACGGTGAGCGCCGCGGGTACGTCGGTATGGATGACGGGGGCGTCGTCCGCCAATGCCGTCGTACCGAGCGCGGCGAACAAAAGCGCCGCCATCAAAACGGCAAAGAGTCGCTTTGAAATAAGTTTACGCATAATGAAGTCTCCTTCCCCGCGCCTTGCGGCGCAGGTCGAATAGTTCCGGTTTTCTGTTCTGTTTATTAGACGTGCAAAAGCCGCAAAAAGTTTTCGGAACCCTTAAAAAATGTCCCGAAGCGTCATTGTAGCGTTTCGGGACACCTTTGTCAATCTAATTATATGCGCATCAGCCGAGCTGACGGAGCGATTCCTCGAGATTGGCAATGAGCGCTTCAAGCTTTTCGGCGCGCTCGCGCTCCGTGGCGACGACGTTGGCAGGAGCGCGGGAGACGAAGCTCTCGTTCGAAAGCTTGCGGCGCTGGTTTTCGAGGAAGCCGCGGTTCTTTGCCAGCTCCTTTTCCAGCCGCTCGCGCTCCTTGTCAAGATCGACAAGCTCGCTCATCGGCAGGAAGCAGCGCGCATCCTTCGTCACGATGCTTACCATTTTGTCGGCGTCGGCGGGGACATCCTCCGAAACGATCACTTCACCGGCATACGCCAGACGGCAGAGATAATCGCGGCCATTCTCAAAGGCTTCGCGTTCCTCGGTGACAATATAGAGGTGCGGGCGCTTGGACGGCGGGACGTTCATCTCGCTGCGGCGGCTGCGGATGGCGCGGATGGCCTCCATGACCTTTTCAAAGCGCGCGCTCTCCGCCGGGAAGGCCATATCCTCGCGATAAACGGGGTACGGCTGCACCATGAGCGCGTCGCCCTCGTGCGGCAGGGCCTGATAGATCTCCTCGGTGATGAACGGCATGAACGGATGGAGCAGCTTGAGCGTTTCGGTGAGCACATACAGCAGCACCTTCTGCGCCTGCACGCGGGCCGTCTCGTCCTCGCCCGTCAGACGGGCCTTGGTGAGCTCGATGTACCAGTCGCAGAAGCTGTCCCAGATGAAGTCATAGATCTTCTGCGCGGCGATGCCGAGCTCGTACTTATCGAGATTCTCGCCGACCTCGCGGGCCAGCTCGTTGAACCGGGAGAGGATCCACTTGTCCTCGAGCTCGAGCGTTTCGGGCAGCTCGTTTTTGTCGATCGTGAGATTCATCATCACGAAGCGGGAAGCGTTCCAGAGCTTGTTGGCAAAGTTGCGCATCGCCTCGCAGCGCTCCGGGAAGAAGCGCATGTCGTTTCCGGGCGAGTTGCCGGTGATGATGTTGAAGCGGAGTGCGTCCGCGCCGTAGGTGTTGATGACCTCGATGGGATCGACGCCGTTACCGGCGGACTTGGACATTTTCTTGCCCTGCGGGTCGCGGATCAGGCCGTGGATGAGCACCGTGTGGAACGGGATCTTCTTCATATGCTCGCAGCCGGAGAAGATCATGCGCGCGACCCAGAAGAAGATGATGTCATAGCCTGTGACGAGCACGTCCGTCGGATAGAAGTAGTCCAGATCCGCCGTCTTGTCCGGCCAGCCGAGCGTGGAGAACGGCCAGAGCGCGCTGGAGAACCAGGTGTCGAGCACGTCGCTCTCGCGGCGGATGTTCTTGGAGTGGCACGCCTCGCACTCGCAGGCGTCGGTGCGGGAGACGGTCATATGGCCGCAGTCGCCGCAGTACCACACGGGGATCTGGTGGCCCCACCAGAGCTGGCGGGAGATGCACCAGTCGCGCACGCTGTTCATCCAGTTGAGATACGTCTTGGCAAAGCGATCCGGCACGAACTTGATCTCGCCGTCTTCCACAACGCGAACGGCTTCTTTCGCCAGAGGCTGCATCTTCACGAACCACTGGTCGCTCGCAAGCGGCTCCACATCGTTATGGCAGCGGGAGCACGTGCCGACATTGTGGACGCACGGCTCGATGGACACGAGATAGCCCTGCTCCTCGAGCTCCTGCACGATGGCCTTGCGTGCCTCGTAGCGGTCCATGCCGTCCCACTTGTAGCCGCCGGTGATCTTGCCGTCGCCGTCGAGCATCAGGTACTGCGGCAGATTGTGGCGCAGGCCGACCTCAAAGTCGTTGGGGTCGTGGCAGGGCGTGATCTTCACGCAGCCGGTGCCGAACTCCATATCGGCGTGCTCATCGCCGACGATGGGGATCTCGCGCCCGACGAGCGGGAGCGTGAGCGTTTTGCCGATCATGTCCTTATAGCGCGGGTCCTCGGGGTTCACCGCAACGGCGGCGTCGCCGAGCATCGTCTCGGGACGGGTCGTGGCGACCTCCACGCTGCCGGAACCGTCGGTCAGCGGATAGCGGATATGCCAGAAGAAGCCGTTCTTCTCCACGTATTCGACCTCAACGTCGGAAAGGGCGGTCTTGCAGTGCGGACACCAGTTGATGATACGCTTGCCGCGGTAGATATATCCCTTTTCGTACAGGCTGCAGAACGCCTCGCGCACGGCCTTGGCGCACTGCTCGTCCATCGTGAAGCGCTGGCGCTCCCAGTCGCACGAAGAGCCGAGCGTTTTGAGCTGCTCCACGATGCGGTCGCCGTAGTGCTGCTTCCAGTCCCACACACGGTCCAGGAACTTTTCGCGGCCGAGATCGAAGCGCGTGAGACCCTCCTTGCGGAGCTCGGCCTCCACCTTGGTCTGCGTGGCGATGCCGGCGTGGTCAACGCCCGGCAGCCACAGCGCGCAGTACCCGCTCATGCGCTTCCAGCGGATGAGCACGTCCTGGATCGTCTCGTCGAACGCGTGGCCGAGATGGAGCTGGCCGGTGACGTTCGGGGGCGGGATCACGATGGTGAACGGCTTCTTGTCCGGGTCACGCTCAGCGTGGAACCAGCCGCCGTCCGTCCAGTAGCGGTAGATCTTGCTTTCTACCTGCTTGGGATCATAAATCTTCGGCAGTTCTTTCATTCTTATTCCTCCAAACAAAAACGCCCCGGAGATAACCTCCGGGGCGCAAAAACTTACGCGGTACCACCCGATTTCCGCTTTACTGAAAGCGGCACTCGTATTCTCTATAACGGGAGAACCCGTCCGTTTCTACTTTGTTCAAAACGGCTGCTCCGGGGCGACCTTCGGCTGCGGCTTCCCAAGGGCTTGCACCAACCGCCCTCTCTCTGCGTTCCGCCGGGAGCCTACTCCTCCCCTTCTGCGCTTTTTACCAAATCAATATACCTTTATTTGTTTTATTTGTCAAGCCTTACTCCATGCGGCTCGGCGTGCTGGTGCTG
>ERZ773108.2264-NODE-2264-length-16869-cov-3.569763_pt1 | contig 16869 bp, 10 predicted proteins | sample MGYA00580570_ERZ773108 | MGnify/ENA primary metagenome ERZ773108 (study PRJEB29015, sample SAMEA2737840) | human gut metagenome | biome: human gut; feature: human-associated habitat; material: faeces | place: China | collected 2012 ...
CATACGTCCTTTGTTATTTCAAACATAAAGACCCGGGGAAGCGTTTGGGGGTATTCTTAACCGACCGGTTTATTACCGACCGGTTGAAATACTTCGCCTTTGTACCATACATTTTTACCAAACCATAGTCCAACATGAGCTTATTTCTACCAATTAATTAAAAATTAAAAGCATTCATGCCATCAAACATTGAATTTTAGCATAAGTTCTAGTATTAATATACTACCTTTGAGAATAATCAATATATTAACCTTAAAAAGTTAAAGCCATGAAAACTTTAAATTACAAATTATTATTACTATTACTATTTATTAGTTCTGTAATTTATTCTTGTTCAAATGAGGATTCATTAATTCCATCCCCACCTCCACCCATTGAAAATAATGTAATTACTCGTTCTAACGGAGTTGTTTTAGACATGCCATATATTTCGCGCCCTGATTTAGATAACACTAGTCATAAAGATACAACTGATATGTGGATATTATATATTAGAACTGACAGATATAATGAAAACGGAGAATATGATTATGGACATAAAGGACAATATATACAACTTCAATATTGTAAAGTGAATTCTTTCTATGATGGAGATTGGAAAGATGCTGTAATTCAAATGGAGAATCCAATATATTTGAAGAAAAGTTATTATCCATTTGGAGAAATATATTTTAGAGCAAGAACTATGGATAAAGAGGAGTTAGCTAAAATTCCTGGATCCAGACAATATGAATATTCATACGAACTATCTCCATGGTCATATTCACTATATGCATTTAACAATATCTATAATAGCGATGGGATTTCGTTAACAAAAAACAATATAATAGTAGAACTCAATTTCATTTTTAACGCATCCTACACAGGTTACTTATGGGAGAAAGATTTATCCAATTTTGCAGCTTCTATAAAATATGGAGATAAAAATTTAACTTATACAGTAAAGGATAAATACTATAAAAAATCAGGCTATAGAGAAACATATACTATTTCAATGGATAAAGCCTATATTAATTATCATGGGTGTAGTATATCAGTTACCAACCGTACTCCAGGAGGGTATTATATATCCTTTGACCCTATGTTATTCACTATACCCACTTGTACCCCAAATGAAATAACTCCACCATTTTCATTTGATATAAATGTTAATCTACGGTAAATAAGCACACTACAAAAAAGCCATCCCTACTTTGTCTATTCCGGGGATGGCTTTTTTATGTTCATATGTTCCCTGAACGGGAATCGTTCAACTATCGGTTTTCACGTTCCAATACTGCCAACCGGGCATACAATTCAACCAATGCTCCCTGATGGAGTATTTCCCAACCGGTCTTGGTAGTTCCCCCTCTCAGATCATCGTCATTCAGCAAGTTATTACCCTGATGACAGCTACTGCTCCACGCATGAATCATTGACTTTTCGATATCATCGATATATTTACGGTCATTGTCTATAGAATAAAGTTCAAAGAATCCACGGCACATGATCGTATTGAACCAAGCGTGTCCCGGAGCAAGGATATTGAAAGTAAGATTCAGCTCTTTGGAACGATAGGGCATAAACCATTTCTTATGACAGCTTTCAGCAATCGCATACGCTTCATCCAGATATTTCTGTTCGCCGGTAATCTTATATAAGAGACAGGCCGCCTGCAATGGTTGTCCGGAGTTGTAGGAATACTTGTTCTTTTCAAGATCACCCGGCAGATTGGGATCATCCTTATTCGGGCGTACATTGTCATAGAATAAATGATCGGACTTGTCTTGCAATACATCCAGCATATAGTCGTAACATTTGATCGCCCAGTCGAGATATTCCTGTTCCTGAGTTGCCAGATACATCTTACAGCCCATCACAGCAGTAGGTCCGGTAGAGCAAGAGTGCTTGCTGGTAGTGTGTTCGTTCAACTCCCTCCAGTGTACACCTCCTCCGCAAGTCTCATCCCAACCGTGATCGATCAGGTAGCGCCATACCACCTTTGCCTGTGTCAGATAACGCATCTCTTTCGTTTCCGTATACCAGTCGACCATATCGAGCCCGATCCATACGTTATCATCGTAAAAACGTTCGTTACCGGCAGCCGGGTAGCAGGAATAAGCCAGGATTCCACGATCCAGCTGACAGAAATACTGTATTCCTTTGAACATCATATCATCCATTGCACCGTAAAGATTCTCCACTTCGCTCTCTTTGGTTGCATCACGCATAGCAACAAATGCCGAAAGCCCACCGCCTTGTCCCCAGACCAACGCATCACCATCCCAATAACCTTTTCCATCATAAGGATAATTACTACGCCAGCAGCTTCTGGAACTCTTGCCGAAATAATATCCAATGACAGAAGTCATGTAAGAATGTGCACGGTCCAGCATTTCCGGCAGTTTCAGTTCCGGCTCGTCCACCTTTTCATGATAAGGCATCACCACACGGCTTTCGGGTACCGATCGCTTGCCGGCTTTGCTGATAGCTACGGCAGAAACTTCGTAAGTAGCAAAATAAGGAACCTTCAACATATATTCCTGTGTGACATCACGCTCTACTTGTATTATGATATGTCCCGGCGAGAAGTCGGTAGCACGAGACAAACTCGCTTCCACGTCCCTGTAAGAGAGTTCTACCATATCCACGTCGCGATTACTGGGATTGGTCCATTTCACCAGAAGTTCATTCTCGTTATTGGTAGCTTCTACCGCAAATGAACCTACCGGAGAAATATTGCCACTGATGGGGTCATTCAATTCAGACTTTGACTTATCATCATCACTGCAAGACGGAAAGATAAACAGAGTCAAAAAGTTCAATATCAACAGCTTGAATATTGCTTTCATTTTTCTTCGAATTTAAAAGTTATTTAAAAGGTACTTCAATGGGAGCTTCCCCAAATCTGCTCATAGGAAATTCTGTGGCATTCCAGCTATCATACTTCGAAATATGCATCAGCAACTCATGATCCGAATTGGTACCATCCTCAATATAAGATGTCGGAGCTCCAGCCGAGAAATCCCAGCGCCCTAATAACCCTTCGGGATTTTGTTCATGAAGCTCCCATGCATTAGCCTTAAGTTGTTCCTCTGTACGACAAACCGTCCAGATACGTGCTTCGAGTATAGCACCATCAAGAAAGCGTCTGTTGTCACTAGCTCTTCCGATTGATACTCTACCCCCGTCATTACCTGCACAAAGATCAATCTCAGAATAGTCCATATCGGTTTTGCGGCTATCGTCCCACTTTACTTGTTTACCATTAACATAAAGCTTGTATTTTTCATTGTAATCATCCTTACCTTTCGAACAATCTACAACTAAAGCAATATGAGACCATTTTCCGAGTTCAAAGGCTCCATGTCCAGTTCTCAGTTTTAGTTTATCATCTATACCTACCAACTCCATCTGTCTACCCTTATTATTTTCCCAATCACCACCGCGAAGAATAAAATAGCCTTCCTTACCCATAAAGGTCTGTAGCCAATTAGTTCCATCGATACGAGCAACTAGCTCCCAAGTCATTTTTTTAAGTTTAAAGCCGTTAGTTTCAACTTTCACAGCCTCTAGTCCCTCACCAGTCATCTCTGCAAAGTGAGTCCAAACTGCATACTCTTTTCCTAAATTCATATACCAACGCTTCTCAGGAGCGATCTTTACATGAATAGTCTGTGAAACTTGTCCTTTTGCATCAGTCAAAGTAAATGAAGTCTCTCCGGCCTTTCTTCCGGTCACCGTTACCACATTACCATAAACTTCCAAACGAATGATCTTTGCATCACCAGCATCAAGAACCTTATATTCTCCATTACCTGTAAGAATCTTCACTTGTTGTGATCCTTGATTAGAATTTATCAGAACGCCCTTTTCGTCAGCATCAGTCGTAATTTGCTTAGGAGCAATTACATTCAGATTCACAAAAGCTTCTTTTCCTTTTTGGTCAGTAATCTTAATCTCAGCATTACCTTGAGCAATGCCTTTCACCATAAATGATTCTGTGTCTTCAAGCGTAGATTGATCAACTTCAATACAATTTTTATCATCAATCACTTCAAGAGAATAACCTCCATTTCCTGTATAGATCTTGATGAGAGCTTCATCAGATCCTTCCACTTGAGAATAAAGCGTAAACAAAGTTTTATTCAACTTCAATTCAAATTCTGCCGCCGTATTAACTAGAATTTTAGTGCGTTGGAAATACTTATCGCTAACATAAACAACTCCTTGAGCATTATTATGCCCCTCAACAGCGGTTAGTTTCACCACATTTCCATCTATTTCTGCGACAACTACTTCTTCATTAGCCGAAGTCGCAACATATTCCCCATTACCTGACGTAATGTTTACAGTACGGGTATCTCCTTGCGCAATATTAATCTCATTTACATCAACCTGTAACTCTACAAGATTCCCAGGTCGCTCATTGTTTTTTTTATCATCATCATCACTACATGCAGAAATACTAAATAATGATACGATAACTATATACTTCACAATTTTCATATATACAAAATTTAGGGTTTAAACAAACAGTTAGAATAGCCACTGATATTTTCATTCCAGCAACCATGGCTTAATCTTCTACATCCACATCCGGATATTGATATTTCCATACGTTTTTAGTCATCGTAAAACTTCCTTGAAAATTCATTAGCACAGGCTCATTATTATAAGATGAGTCTTGATATTCATAAGAAAAATCAACAGTTGTAATTTCTATATAATATCTGTCATCACCATAATTCAATGTATATTTACGACTTATTTGAGATGAATAAGATTTAAACTTCAAACTTTCCACTGGAGAAGTTAACACAAAAGTACCTGTTTCGTCATCTTTGGTAATTTCGACAACATAATCTAGATAATTCGTTGTTTTTTCACGAGTCTTGTCGCCAACAAACATATAACATGTATTCTGATTGATAGCATAGATATTGGTGCTGGTTATATCCGTTGTAAAGCTTGTCCCTATTTGCTTTATGACACCTTTTCCTGTGTACTGACCAGAAAAATCATTTTTAAAAGCAATATGTGCCAATACTTTCGTGTACTTACTTCTCCCTATCGGCTCTCCTACTGAAGAATTTATTCTGAGAGGCAATACATAATCATTGTATAAACTACCAACTTCTTTTATTTTATCCAATGAAATCTTTATATATGCTGACGTGTTTAATTCACCACTTGGAATAGTCCATGAGCTTGCATCAAAAGTATAAGATTCCTCTGGTAATAGTTTTAAATAAAGTTCTTTCTGATTTTTATATTTCTCCCAATTATATCTTTCAAGTGTATCAGGATCTACATCTAAAGTCAAAGTTATATCCTTATCATTCAAAGATGTGCCGTTTATACCAAAGTAAACCGGTAATATAGCGGTATTGTCATCATCTACTTCGAGTTGATAATCTTTCCAGCCATTTTCTATTAAATATGTTCTTTTTTCAAACAATTCATCAGCCAATTGATCATTGCAAGAAGATACTCCCAAAACGACAACGAGTAAAAGGCTGTTTATTATATTTTTAATCATTACTTTTTTCATAACATGATACTGTTTTAATTACCAACCCGGGTTTTGTGTCAAATTTACATTGCGCTTTAATTCGTATGTCGGGAATGGGAATAAATACATACGCTGTTCAAAGACTTTATGTACTGAAGAGACTGGAGTTTCCTTGTAAAAGTCTGCAATATAAGTATCATCATCACTAATATTAATATTACAACCCTGCAATAATTGATTTTCTTCTGTCAAAGCATCCTTCCATCGGCGGAGATCAAAATAACGCATACTGTTTTCTCCTAACAATTCCACTTGCCGTTCTCTTTTCAGTTTTACACGAAAATCTGCTTGATTTTTATAAGTCTCATTCGTATAATCGGGAACTCCGGCACGCATACGAATACGCTTGATAGCATAACGCATCTCATCCTCATCACGCTTTATTTCTACATCTTCATTAGAGTAGGTCTTTAAATGATAAACTTCCCCCTCCGATAATTCATTTAATGCCTCCGCATAAATCAGCAATATTTCAGCATAACGAATAGTCATTTCGGTTTTTTCTATAACATAACCACCATCTGTTCTGGAGTCTTCCGAATTATAAAACTTCTTCAAAGTCATCCCTGTAAGAGGACATTCTTCTTTAAAACCTTGTTTACCATCTTCAGTTCCACGATAATAAAAGATCTGTTGATTACGATATCGAGGTTCCGAAGCACTGGCTGCTTCCCATACCGAACCATTATATGCGATAGATGCATAAAAACGAGGTTCACGTTTATTGTACATAAGACTAACTTTAGCCGGTAGAAATGGATTATTTTCCGAATATGCTTCAGTTGTAAAACCTGTCGTCACATAATCACCCGTGTTTGCAGCTTCCGAAATCGTGCGTCCATCATTCATTGCGTATGCATTAACTTGCTTTTGTGTGACACATAAACGGTTATTTCCACTTATTGTTCTGGGTAAAGCTTGATACATCCAATCATTAATAGTCCCCGTTCCATCACTGGTTCTTGTAAAAATCAATTCCGGATTCTTGGAACCTTGAACTGAACCATCAAAATTTGACTTATACGAAAGTAACGGATCAATATTCGCCCAACCATCAGGATAATCTTTTGTAGAATATTCGGGATGCACCGGCGGACGATACATATCCAATGTCCCAATTTTAGGAGCTATGGTGTAAAGCTCGTACAAACCTGAGGTTTTAGCCAGTTCTATTACATCTTTGGCAGCAGCTGCTGCTTTTGCCCATTTAGATTCATCATACGTTTGAGAAATCAACTGGTTTCCTTTATTATCTACTACGTTGAAGAAATCGAGATTTCCATTATATAAAGGACTTGCAGCATAAAGTAATACACGTGCACGAAGTCCTAAAGCCGCACCTCGTGTAGGACGCCCCAAATTGTTGACAGTTCTTCTCATGGGTAACAAGCGGGCTGTCTCGGCAAGTTCCGTATCAATAAAACTAACTATCTCATCAAAATGAGTACGTGGCAAAGACAATTCTTCATACGAAAGGTCAGCATCTAGTCCCTCAAGCGGAATAAGAGGTACTGGTCCAAAAACACGTATCAAAGCCCAATAACAATAAGCACGTAAAAAGCGGGCTTGTCCTTTCATATCAGCTATTTCATCCATAGTTAGTTCCGGACAACGGTCTACATTATCCAAGAAAGTAGATGCCTTACGGATACCTTCATAATATTTCCATAAACGAGACTCACCAGCATTTTCATCACCCTTTGGTTTATCAGCACTATAACTTCCTTCCACATATTCTTTCATATCAGGATGGTAAAGATCATCACTTGCCCAGCGAAACGGTTCCTTGTATTCACCTAGCTTATTCATTACACTATAAGCACTGGATAACCATCCGTCAACATAAATACGTTTGGAAAAGGCTGAATCCAATGATACCTGATCGTAGAAATATTTATCCACATTAATATAATCGGTACATGCCGAAAAAGATAACGCACTTATGGATAACAATATATAATATACTAGTTTTTTCATGATCTGTTTTTTCAAAAGATTAAAAGCTTATTTGAAGATAACATGAGAATGTTTTATTTATCGGATAGTTAGATCCGTTCTCTCTAGTCCCTTCCGGATCCCACATTTTAAAAGGAGCCCATGTCAACAAATTTTGTCCAACAAAGCCTAGACGTAAGTTACTTACAAAAAATTTACGCGTCCAAGTTTGTGGAAAATCATAGCTGACTTCAACATTCCGTAATCGCAAATATTTTCTTTCATACAACCAAAATGTTGATTTTCTATTATTATTATCATTATTGCCATATGTCAAAAGCGGCCAATCCGCATTTGGATTTTCAGTAGCAGTCGTGCCTGATATTTCTTTGGGTATCCAACGATTACCATCGACCATTGCCTGTAAAATATTACCATAACGTTCACTACGGAAAGCATGAGGCCCATTACCGCCAATAAAGAAATCACATTTACCTGTTCCTTGGAAAAGTACACTCAAATTCCAATTTCTCCAATTAGCACTTAAACCGACACCATACTGTAATCCCGGAACTTCCCGATATCCTAAAGGCACAATATCATCATCATTAATAACTCCATCACCATTTACATCTTTGTATTTAATATCACCGGGAAGGATAGGTCTGTTACTTGTCTGTTTCGGACTACGGTCTATTTCATCTTGATCTTTAAATAATCCTAAAGCAATCAATCCACGCGATTGATTTAACTGAAAGCCTTTATCCATTTTATACCATAACTCATTGGCTGCTTCATCCTTATCTATGATATCAGTAGTCTGATAAGTAAAGTTGGCACGAAGTTGGAGATTCACCTGACCAATAGATTGAGTAAATCCTATATTTCCTTCCCATCCATAAGACTTCATCTTTCCGACATTGGCCATTGGAGTCTGATCAGCAAGCCCGGTAGTCAATGGCATATGTTTACGCTGCATAAAGATGTCATCACGTTTATCCAAAAACCAATCTAAAGCACCACTAATTTTCCCATTAAAAAAAGAAAAGTCAACACCTACATCATATTTCTTAGCTATCTCCCAAGTCAAATTAGGAGTCCCCAAAGTTCTAATACGGTAGGCTTGCACTCTATTTGTTCCAAATTCCCCAAATGAATATGATCCTCCATCATCAGTATCTATAAGAGACACATAAGGGAATCGACGACCATCCAATACATCATTACCTACCTCACCATAAGAAGCTCTGATCTTAAATTGATCTATCCATGGCAATGCTTTTTTCATAAAAGCCTCTTCAGAAATTACATAACCGGCAGAAACAGCAGGAAAGAAACCAAATTGTTTTCCATGTTCAAAATTCTCTGAACCAGTACATCCCCAGTTAAATTCAGCAAGGTATTTATCTTTATAAGCATAAGTAAAACGACCGGAATAAGCCAAATTACGACGAGGAATAGAACCAATCAAATCACTGGAGTCGAAATTAACATCCGTCTTTTCCTCTTGGTATACCATGCCAAAAACACCGACACGATGTGCATGAGCAAATAAACGGTTATAATCTAATGACGCCTGAAAATAGTATCGTTTATCACCCCTAACTTCCTTATTTTGATTCATCGGACTTCTATTGACCACTCTTTTCAAAATCAATTTACCATTTTCATCTCTATATTTTTGGGCTTCCCATACTTCCTCTTTTTTCTCCCGTTTTATTATATTCTCATTATAAGTATCAAAAGCAAATACTCCTTCAAACTTCAAACCGGGCGTAATAAACTTAAGATCCTGCTCTAACTTTACACTAGTTTCCACCTTACTCTCCCATTTCGTATGATATCCTCTTTGTGTCATATGATATTCAGGAGTATCTTGCCCATCCACTCTCGGCCATTGTCCTGTAGACCATTTACGAGGAGTAGACAAAGGAGTAAATTTGGCAAAATCCTCCCATATGTCACCAGTACTTCTAGTAGGCGTAGTCCTATTCACCAACCATCCACCTACACTAACTTTCAGTACTGTTGTCTTAGTTATGTTCATGTCTACGTTAGCACGATAATTATATCGTTCATAAGTCGTATTGGTATTGTACTTATTTTCAGAGCTAAACGTTTTGTAACGTCCTTGTTCACTGGTATATTGTCCAGAGACATAATAACGTACATTATCACTACCACCTGAAAAACTAATATTAGCATAATAGCGAGGTGCACCACTCTTCAACATTAAATCCCTCCAATCAATATTAGGATATAAATCAGTATCTAAACCTGATCTAATTATCTCCAATTCTTCAGGAGTATAAATCGGGGAATCATAGCGTCCTAACCGAGCCTCATTGGCTAAACGCGCCCAATCATAACCACTTGCATACTCTGGCACTTTTACAGGAGTATTCCAGTCAAATCCTGCTTTTACATTAATTTTCACCTTACCTTTTTCCCCACGCTTGGTGGTAATTAAGATAACTCCATTTGCACCGCGCTGACCATATATTGCAGTTGCTGATGCATCTTTCAGTACTGAGAACGATTCAATGTCTTGCGGCAAAATCTCATCAAAATTTCGTTCTACTCCGTCGATAAGAACTAAGGCTCCTGATTTTGCACCAAAGGTACTAATACCTCGAATCCAGAATTCAGATGTATTTTCACCCGGTTCACCACTACGCTGCATGGCTATAATACCGGGAACCACACCAGCCAATGAATTAGAAAGACTACTACTTCCTACAGCATTCAACTGTTTTACATCAACATTGGTTATTGCCCCAGTCAGAGTTTTCTTTTGTTGAAGTCCACTGGCTGTAATTACCACTTCATCAATTTTGCCAACATCTTCCAATAACTTTATAGTTACATTATTGGGATCATTCATTTTCAGAACAGGCAGCTCATATGGCTGATAACCAACAAAAGTCACTACCAATACATCATAAGGTCCCACTTTCAAAGAAAACTTACCTTCAGTATTTGTGATTACTCCCACACCTGCCTGGTTTTTAGCAACGACTGACGCACCAATTATCGGCCCTAAATCATCTTCCACTACACCTTTGACTATAATTTCCTTTTTTGTTTCTTGTCCCCATATATTGCTTGGAACAAGTAATATCAACATCAAAAGTAATATGAAATATTTCTGTGTATTTTTCATGAATATATCTTTTTATACATTATTATTCCACTGTTACACGACGAATAAGATGGTTATCTCTATCGGCTACATATAGTGAATTATCTAAATAAACTGTCACACATTCAGGCTTATTAAATCTAGCCTTCTCTGGAAGACCATCCGTAAATCCTGCTTGACCAGGTAATCCAGCATACAAAGACACCTCACCTGTTGGAGTAATTTTACGAATAGTATGTCGTCCATATTCAGGGACAAACATATTCCCATCCTGATCAAAAGCAGGTTGTCTCGGATTATCGAAACGAGCAGTCACCCCACTACCATTGACATAACCGGATTCATCCCAGCCACCTGCGAATAGTTCAGGCTCACCAAAAGTATGAGTCAATGCATTATAAGGAACTTTATAGATACAATGTCTGTTACAAACTACCACGAATAAAGCCGTACCTTCGGGATTAAAAACCATACGAGTATCTATTTTATCTGCTCTGTTTATTTGGAATAATGGTTCATAATCCTCATAATCGGGACCATTAAAGCGATAAATATATCCACCAGATTTATTACAAAAGAAAATTTCACCAGTCTGTGGATGCACAGCTAAACCTTGCGTTTCTGCTTTTTCAAACTTACATAGCCCTTTCACATCCATAAAACCACCTTCACGTGTTACATATAGTATGTTAAAACTAGTTTTTATATCACTTCCGTAGGACATATTAGAAATATAAAGAGTGTCCTGCTTGGGATTAAACGCAAGACAGGTAGGACTTTGGAATGGACCACTCGAATTTTGCACCAAAGTTTCCACCCAGCCTTCCTGAGCACGGCGCAAAGCACCATTTTTATTTTGTCCACGCCCCTCATCAATAAAAAACAAGGCACCATCTTTATCCGCCAAAGCAAACCAAGGACGTTGTAGTTTACATTCAGCATATGGTCCGTCATCACGCCCACTTTGCCCTTGTCTACCCATCAAAGTTGTTACATTACGTTTAAACTGATAAATAAATTTTGTTTGGGAAGCATATTCTTCGACATTATCATCTTTGCCCACAAATAAACGAACATAACCAGTATCAGCACGCGCAGGAACAATAGCGTAAATTACATCATCCGCTACTCCTACAATAGCAGCACGCTTATTATTAACAGTCACTTTCAGATAGGCAGTATCCGTACCAAAATTCTGTCCACGAATAATTAATTGAGTCTTTACGCCACCACTATCAGGAGAGAAACTCTCAAAAACAGTTGGTGCATTCAAATTGGGAGGAAAAGTCTGACTTTGGCGTATCGGAGCCAAGTCATTATTGCATCCTCCAAAAACGGACGTTCCAATTAATAAAGATAGTCCGATTTCAAGCTTTCGCTTCATAAATAAATTAGATTTCATAAGATATTAAATTTAATTCAAATAAAATAAAAAGTAAAAAGGGATCATTACATACTTAAAAAACAGGTGGAGGATCGTGTTGTTGATTCATAGTTTCATGAGATATTTAGTTAAACATATTATATTATTCTGACCTTTTTAATGCACCAGCAAAATTAATGTGTTTGCCAAGATTTTTAGTTTTCCTTCTTTGTGTTTTATATTATACGGCAGGGATATTTACTATTTTGGCATGATTTAATAGTATTCCAGTTCTCCTTAAAGGTTAAATTCCCCGCTATTAAAATCAAGATAAAAATCAAGAAAACAATAACTGGAGAACGAACTTCCTTTTTTACTTCTTTGGCATAGACATTTACTCATATATAAACTAAATGCGACACTATCATATCTTTCTATTTCATAAATTAAAACTGCTACTGGTAGGGATAAAGAGAAAAATCCTCCAATTACTCAGTATTATTTTTTTCGAATGAAAATTCGAAAAAATTCTAATTGTTGCCATACCACTCCAATAATTATTGTACTTCTTCCAAGTGTTTGGTCCGGAATTCTTTTGGCGTGCATCCGTACTTTTCACGAAATACTTTAAAGAAAGTGACCTTATTAGAGAATCCGGCTTCGAATACAATTTCATCAATCGTCTTTTTCGTTTTCAGCAGCAAATCTTTCGCTACATACAAACGACACTCCTTAATCATAATCGTAGGACTTTCTTCCCCCATCTCCTCCATTTTCCGGTAAAGGCTGCGAACGCTGATAGCCAAATGATCGGCTATGAAACGGGGAGTCAGTTCCTTCTCCTGAATGTGGTCATTGATAATCTTCAGAACAGATTGCTGGAACTTTTTCGATTCCTTATGTGTCAGTTTACCATCTGTCTTTTCAAAAGAGCTGATTGCTGAACTGAAATAATCCTTCAGTACTTCCTTACGTTCCAACATCTGACAAACAGAGATACGGAGATATTCGGCATTAAACGGTTTGGTGATATACATCTCGGCTCCTGCAGAAAGTGCAGCCATCTGCTGTTCCATTTCATGCCGGCCGGAAACCATAATAATAGGTATATGTGACGTTTCCTTCACCGACTTAATCCGTTTCGTCAATTCGATACCGCCAACTCCCGGCATCATGATATCGCAAATGATCACATTCGGATAAACTTCATTCAATACCTGCTCCACCCGTTCCGGCTCCTGCAGGGTGACCACATTAAAATCGTTAGAGAAGATTTCCCCGATGAACCACAACATTTCCAGTTCATCATCAATCACCAGCAATGTAGGCCGCATCTTGTCAAATTCATAGTGAGGAAGTTTCAGCACCAGTTGCGACTCTATTTTTGGAATGTATTCCGAAGTGATTCGTTTAGAAGACGATACGCCGGTAGTCACTTCCAGCGGAGGCAATGACAAAGTAAACAATACCCAGCCGTCAGGCGTATTTTCCACCTTCAGCGTACCATTCAGCAATTTCGCCATATTGTAGGAAATGGCAAGTCCCAGCCCATTACGGGAGAAGTTCTTTTCATCCTGGTTTTCAAAGCTATCCAGGATAGCATAACGGTTGAAAACATATTGAAAGTCTTCTTCTTTAATCGTACTTCCTTCATTGGCCACCCGGAGAACCAGCAGGTTTTCATCGTTGGTATCCACTTCTATTTTGATACTTTTCCCATCCGGAGTATACTTGAAGGCATTGGATATCAGATTGATAATAATAGTATTCAGAAAACCTTTGTCTGAGTTCCAGGAAACTTGCTCGGGTATCTTGCTCAGGAACGTGATATTCCGGGATTTAGCCATATCGACAAAGGTCTTGGCCGTATTTTTCATTAAGGAAGATACATTCAGGGCTTCGATCCTCACTTCCCGGTTTCCGGTTTCGATACGACGGAATTCGATCAGTTCATGAATCAGGTTATTCAAACGTTCCGCGTTCGTCTGAATCATCTGAACATAATCGACTACGAATTTACTGAGTCCTTTTGATGAAAGGATACGTCCGCAAGGACCGTAGATAAGAGTCAACGGGGTACAGAACTCGTGAGCTATATTAGTGAAGAAACGAAGTTTCGACTCAAATACATTCTTTTGATGGCGTTTCTCTATTTCATTCAGCAGTTCCTGCTTTTTCCGTTTGGTGCGGAGAATAAACGAACGTACCAGCATGGCGGCTATCATAAGCAGACATAAAGAATAAATGAGATATGCCCACCAAGAGGCGTACCACGGGTCACCGATCCGTATCAACAAAGAATAGACTTCACTTTCTTTATCGAATACACTATTGTAGTACTTCACCAATAACGTATACTCACCGGGAGCCATGTTCGTGAAAGAGACAGAACTTTCTTTACCATTATTAATCCACTGGTCACTCAATCCTTTCAGTTTATAAGAATAGGTGCAGTTATTTCCGTTCAGATAATCGACAGAGGTGAATGAAACGGCAAAGAAGTTCTGGTCGTATTTCAAATTCAGTACTTCATTCTCTTTTTTACGGGTGATAAACTCTCCAAGATTGTATTGTTCTCCAAAGATAGAGAGTTTGTCAAAGTAGATGGGAGGCATATAAAGCTGTTCGGGACGTCCGTCTGCCTGAATAGCTACAAAGCCGTTGATTCCTCCAAAAAACAGTATACCCGTTTGCGGGTCTCTGTAGGAAGCTCCGTCACTAAATTCGACGACTTTAAGCCCGTCGCCAAAGCCGTAAGAGCGGAATACATTTCTTTTGGTATCAAAATTAATCAATCCCTGATTCGTACTCAGCCAGAAGTTATCGGACGAATGCCTCAGAATGGCATGAATAGTACTGTTCAGAAAACCGTCTTTCGCATTAAACAGTTGATAAGAGTTTTCTGAGGCATACTTGATGACTCCATAAGTAGTACCGATCAAATAATTGTCCGCATCATCTTTTATAATAGGTACTACCTTGTTCAAGTTCATATTCTCATACTTATGAGTGGTCAGCGGTTCCAATCCGTTGATCGTTTCATTGAAGCGGTATACCCCGTATCCCATATTGCCGAACAACAGGTTCAGACTGTCCCCCTTGCAGATCGTAAAGAAGTAATTAGAGCCGAATTCTCCGCCATTGACCACATATCGTTGTAACTTTTCAAGAACCGGATGATCCGGTGTACCTCCGATACGCGCTCTGACTACTCCCATCCCCACACTGGCCAGCCACAATTCCGAGTCCTCCGTTTCATAAATATCATGTATGTATTTGAATTCCTCATTATCAATCCAGAGAGGAAGTTTCTTGATACGGCGTTCACGATACGAATAAAAGTTCAGTCCTTCTTCATCACCGATCCATAGCAAGTTACGGTTACTTTCTCTGATACAGTAGACCGCATTACTGCCTAAACCACTGTTCGATGTTGTCAGTATCTCCGAGCGGCAGTCCGAGATATTCTTTTGTACCTCATAATCAAAAATTTTAAGTATTCCATTCCCTTTGGTACCGATCCAAAAAGTACGCTCCTTGTCAAGCAGCAAAGCACGCACGGGCCGTTCTATCTTTTCGGTATAGTTATTCAGTACCACCGATTTTATAGAATAAAGAGGATTTGAGTAAAGATAAACGCCCTGCCCATCCGTACCAATCCAGACAACATCCTGAAAGCGGTCTTTTATCAGGCTGAATGTTCCGCTATTTATAGGTAAGGTCTGAATCTGATATTCACCGCTGCCCTTTTGTTTTTCCAACGTCAGAACACCGTCCATCATTAAGCCGACAAAAAAGCTATCATGATATTTAACAATGGAGGAAATCTTGTCATGCGCCTGTATGTTCGCTCCCAGGTTAGCTATAAATTCATTCTTTTTACTCTCAATATGAAAGGCATAGAGATTGTATTCTTTATCCACATAGTAAACGGCGGCGTCATCGTAAAAGCTACAAATCAATGGCGTGTGATGATCCAAACCGCTTTTCTGCGATACTAAAGTGATATTCTCCGTCAGAGGGTCCTGTTGCAGGTCATAACACCGGTTATACCCTTTCATCATCACCCACATACGGTTATTTTTATCAAAGAAGAAAGTAATGACATCCGATATCGGGATACCAGTCACATTGATTTTCTTAAAGATGCCTTCCTTCTTATGAAAATAATAGATGCAGTTGGTGGTCTTGCGGTAGGAGAAAGCCATGAAGAGATGTACCGAATTTTAGATATTATCCTTATTCATCAAGAAGAGTTTCTGAAACTCATTAAAGCGTGTAATGGAGTTCGTTTTACGGTCCAGACGAATCAGGCTATAATAGGTCTGGAACCAATAAGTATCGTTGCCGGTATAGATAATATTATCAATTTGATTGCCGGATAAGTAATCCTCCTTGTCACGGGTCTTAAACTCTTCGATCTCCTGACCGTCATAGATATTGAGTCCGTCACAAGTGCCGATCCACATCAGTCCTTTGTCGTCCTGGCACAGAGAAGTAATAGAGCTGTTGGACATATATTCTTTGTCAGCAACCTGCTTCAGATTATAGGCACCGGCTGTATTCATCAGCAGATTAAGGCAGCAGAAGAAAAGTAAAATACAATGTTTTTTCATGGCATAGAATCCTTAGATTTGCAATATGACAAAGGTAAACAAAAAAACTTTCCAGCACTTTTTTGGCGCAGAATATATGTAAGAATGCGTGCCAGTTTGGTTAATTATAGCGCCACAGGGCGATTTAGTGTTTCGACTTCCGGTAGCGGCATTCCTTTTCTCTCTATTTTCGTCACAGAAACTAATTTTATTCATAAATTCATTTGTTCATGAAAACACATTTTTCATTTAAACACCTGTTATTTATTGGAGGTGCGGT
>ERZ773108.2267-NODE-2267-length-16820-cov-4.276946_pt1 | contig 16820 bp, 20 predicted proteins | sample MGYA00580570_ERZ773108 | MGnify/ENA primary metagenome ERZ773108 (study PRJEB29015, sample SAMEA2737840) | human gut metagenome | biome: human gut; feature: human-associated habitat; material: faeces | place: China | collected 2012 ...
ACTCTCACCGATACACACCGAGCCTAGTAGAGTGGGAAGAGGGATGCTGACTAAGCATTAGAGAAAGCGGAGAGTGTGGTAAATAACACTCCGCAACAAACCGGAACGATAAAACTGTAAGGGGAGAGACTATAACTTGCAACCTTTCAATGACCGCAAGCTCTGGAAAAATAACGAATTTAAAGACAGACTTTTATGTGGCATACGGATACCTTTTATGTCATGTAACCGCCAATGTATCGACTGATTCTCCTCAGATGACTGTAACTTTTACAACGGATAAAACAGTATATAACCTATCTTATTCCACAAATGCAAAAACCGATTCTTCTAGGCCCATTACAAATGGCTATACTTTTACATTCTATGGAGGCAGAAACATTGACTTCCTTATAATGATTGGAACAAAATGCAATAATAACTTAGCTCCCATGTTTTAAATATAAACCCTCTCCAAAAGGAGAGGGTTTAATCATTAAACAAGCAAAGGAGTCATATCTTGCCCACTAATTACCGTTACATATTGTAAAACATTTCCGTTTGGAAATTCCCATTCAATTAAGCTAGACTTAACAGTTGCAACATGGTGACTTACAGATGTACCACTAAGTCCATATAGCGTTATCTCTGGATAAACAAAGTTTTTACCCCTGAGATTCGACAAGTGAACACTAATATTACCAGATAGTTGTAGTGTACCTAAGATGTAAATAATTCCATTCGATACCCAAGCCTTAATAAAATTACTTTGCGACTTAAGGTAATTATTGATATCAACAGTAACCTCTACTTCTTCGCCTGTGCTGTAAGAAATAACTTTACCCTTTATTGTAAGAACGTCATCAGATTCAGTTGCGGTACAAGGATACGAATTATACCCCACACTCTCCGCTTTCTCTAATGCTTGGTCAGCCTTAGCGTCAGCGGATTCAGCGGCACTCTGTGCGTTCTGTGCAATAGTCCTGACAGCACCCAACTGTGCTACATTGACAGCGTCATTAGCGTTAACACCATTAGCCATTCCGACAACACGCTTGCTCATCATGTTAATGGTGGTCCCCGGATTTAGCCGTAACTCATTAGGGGCGTGAACTTCGGTGACGTGAATCTCACCTGTACCGCCCTCTGTCTGATTCCGGTTAATGTAAACGGAGCCAAGAGCATCAGGAACATTGATATCCAAGTGACTGTTGTGCCGTTTCAGTACAGCCGCCCCGCTGCCATCATAGAGGTTAATGGTTCCAGCACTGATTTCACCCTGCATGGAGCCATTCTGTCCCACCAGTACAGTATCAGCGGCCAAGTTAATCAGGTCGTCATTGAGTTTGACCGCACCAGAGTTGGGGTCGTTCTTCTTGCGGCGAATCTCGGTTACACCAGAAATAGCAATTTCTCCGCCTTCACCGTTAGACAAGCCAACATCTGTACCAATAAGGGAAACAGGTCCGCTTTCGGACTTTACAACCATAGCGTCAGCGTCATTGTATACAGAACCCTTAACCATCTGGTCGGTGAGATTCTTAGCTCTGGCACGGGCGGCAATTGGGTCATAGAACTTGACTACGGAATTTCCGGTCATGTTGATATCGCCTGTCATGTCGCCGCCAGTAAGAGCTAGATATTCCCCGCCAAGCTCTCCACTGATTTCCTGTTTTACCTGCTTAATCCCGTCATCGACATACTTCTTATTAGCCGCATCACTATCAGCACTGGGAGCGGCAAGGTTAGTAACTTTTCCAGCGGACCCGGAAGAGCTGGACTGTACTTTGATTCCGGTATTAGATTCCAGAACAGGATTTAAAGCGGTCTGTCCGTTGAAGTTTAGGGCACCACTCATGGTATCACCAGACTTGGACACCTTAGTATCAATCTGGCCCTGTAATTCAGATATCTGCTGGTCCACATATTCCTTGGAAACGTCTCCACCAGGACTTCCTCCACCAGTCTGTATGGCATCGTCAACGTATTTCTTGGTAGCGGCCTCCATATCGTTGGAAGGTCCACGTCCAAGCACGACAGTCTGACCAGAGACGAAAGTCAGGTTACCGCTGAGTTGTCCACCAGTTAGTTTCAGGTAGGGTAGATTGGTCTGTCCAGTGGTCATACCGTTAATCTGCGTTTCCAGATTAGTGATATTTCCCTCAATGTTAGTGATTTGCGTCTGGATTTTCTTGTCTACTGCGTCAATCTGGTTTTCCAGCGCAACGTCAGCGGCTTTTCTGGCAAGGACTTCCTGTTCAATAGCGTTGATAAGGTCATTGTCAGCGGCAATTCTGGCCTGAATTTCCGCATCCAAGGCGGCCTGAATCTGGGTTTCTCTGGTAGTGGCACGGGTAACCTCTGCCTGTAAGTCGCTGGCAATCTTGTTCTCGGCGGCGGTTGCACGGTTAGTCTCCGCAACAATCTTGTTGTCCAGAGCAGTTTCAGCGGCGGTGGCACGTTCAGTCTCGGCATCGATTTTCTTGTCAAGAGCATCCTCTGCCGCTTCTGCCCGGTTTGTTTCCGCTTCAATTTTTTGGTCAAGTGCTTCCTCAGCGGCTGTAGCACGTTCGATTTCAGCGGCGATATCCTTTGCGTTTTGAGTAATGCGGTCGTCAAAGGACTGAATCTGCACTCCCAGCAGGTACGTCTCCCATGCGTTCCGTCCAGTGGTCTGAACAAGGTCAGCAACCTCTTTCTGGAACGCATTATTAAAATTTGGGCATTTAGAGATGACCCAGTAAGCCAGATTCTTAGGCTCTTTGGCGTTTACGGGGTCAGTGGTCATCTGCCCCATGTACAGCATACCCTCGCCAGTGGCGGCGGGAGTGTTGGTAGTAGCGGACGTTACAACAGCGGTTGTACAGCCATAGCCCTGTAAGATTCTTGCAACGGAAGCGATACCCATTCCCGGCTGATTCTGTGCGGAGCAGGAGAAGAAGAACACGGAGCCGGTCCCACAGTTGAAGCCGATAGCGCAGATGGCCTGCTTCTGGGTCATGGCTTCCACACCCTCGATAACCTTGCCGTCATAGAGGATAGGCACGCAACCCCCGATAACGTCAACCATCTGATTCTGGCACAGAGTGGTTTCGGTAACGTCTCCCTTAAAGTAGCGTAGAGCACCATGTCTGTTGAAGCCATAGACGTAGCCGTCAGGGTTACTCTCGCCGGGGATAGCCGCTCCACGGTACATAGCGGGGCCGAACCACTTCTTGGAGCCAGCCTGAACAGCGGTCATAATGACGTTGGCAGACTTGATAAAGGACACGTCAAAGATTCCCTGCTCAACGCCGCTGTTGGTGGTGTTGTCATAAGCAGGTGTCAGGCTCACAAAGATAGGCTTTCCCTTGCGGTCAACAGCCTTCTTCTCTACGATTGCGTAGGTGCATCCCTCTGTGGTATCGTAGCCCTCTTGGTAATTTACCTCGCAATCGTCATAGTACACGTCATTGGAACGGGCCGCCGCTACACAAGCGTTCATTGCTTCATAGCAATTTTTGCTGATGCAGTTCCACTGATTGATACACATATTAGTGCGTTCAATCACCTTGCCCATAGCTTCGTAAAGGCTGGACCCTTCAATCACAGTGGGCACAGGTGGAATCTGTCCCATTACAGGCTGGGGCGGATGGCATACAGGGGGCTTAGGCGGGGGACAGACCGTAGGGGGTGGCGGTGTGCAACCACAATCAGTTCTGGGGTGGCAGTCGTCCTGATAGGGATTATTGGGTCTGGTAGGATAGTATTCCATAGTGTGACCTCCTTAAACATTGAGCTTGTCGAGAATGAACATCAGCATCTCACGGGTTACTAATCCCTGTGGATTCTCGTTCGTGATTATCTTTCTTGCGGCCATTCTCTCCATGGCATTTTTGGCGTAATCACTTCCAGCGAAATTGGCCCGCTGGGAGAGATATACCTCCATCATTTCGTTGAACTTGTTTTGGTCCATATCTGTTAATTCCTCCTTTAGTTTATTGCACCTGTCAATTACCATCGAACGGAAGTCATCCATTGTAAGCCCAAACACTTTCATCCAGTGGTCCGGGTCACCGTGTCCGCTTGCCCATCCCATATCATGCCCTTCCTTGTGGGAGATGATAACCCCTTTTTTGGTGGGGTCAAGGTTAAACGTAATACAAAGACAGGCGAACAGGTCGGCGGCTTCGTTAAGGCACAAGGTGAGGTGGTGTTTATTAAGCATACTGTCCTCACACATTTCAACCCCTATATGAGTATGGTTAGCGTACCCTCCACAATGCCATGCTTCCATGTTCCAAGGTAAAGTCTGTACAGTACAGATATTTTCGTCTGCGGCTCGGCCAATAAAACCGTGTACGCATACAGAGCGACCTCCCGGCCTTGGCTGATTCCAGTGGTTATTATACTTGTTGTATCCAATTATATCAGAGCCGGGGACATACCTGGATACTTTTGGATTGTTTGCGCCGGTAGAGTGTAACATTATTCCTGCCACTTTCATCTCTGCACCAACTATATAACAATCGTTCTTTTCTAGTATCTGCTTAATCAGTCTCATTGTTACCATCCTCTGCATCATTGTATTTCTTCTCCATGCTGTCCAGTATTTTAACAATAAAGTACGGGACCCTAACGTCCATGTCAATCAGGTGCTCTAAGATGCTGATACCCTCTGTGGCTATAAAGTAGAATACAATAGCGTTTCTAACGTAGTCCATACCGAACAGATTATCAATGATGGTTCCTATGATGATAATGCACAGCATAGAACACTTTCTCAGTGCCCCTTTAGCCAGAGCTTCGGAAGAAACACCGTTGCCATATTTACTTAGCTTGAATACTGCGGCGCTTATAAATCCAAGAATGATATCTATAAGCATCAGTGTAAACATCGCCATTAGAGAGTAGTCAAAACCTCCCAATAGTTTCACGGCTGTTCCTCCTATAATTCCGGCTACAACGCATACATGTTCTTTCATTAGAACACCCCCATAAAGTCAACGGCAAGCTCTTTTATAATGTCCTCGTCAATATTCAGGAACGTGCTCCTGAACTTAAGCAACAACTCAGACTGACTTACATTGATAAATCCCTTTACAGTAGCGTTGCTGTTCTTGGTTTCCTTTGTATCCTCCTGATTTGAAGAAGTACCTAAAGTGGTTTCCTTGTGCTTGTCAGCACCATTAGAGAATTGCTTATTATCCTCTTTGGTGTTTTCGTAGCCTTTGTTATCCTCCTTTTCAGTAGAATCTCCGGTAGTGTTTTGGTTTTCATTGAAAGTAGTTGTCTGCTCTCTTGTGTGGTCCTCTGTTTCGCTCTTGTCTAACTTTCCAGTAGTGTTTGTGTCCTCTGACGTGTTACCTGTGCTTTCAGTAGTCTTGCTAGTGTTGCTTTCTCCATTCTCTGTTTCTGTACTGTCTGTTTTAGTGTTCTTTTCTTCCGTGTTTTGCAGTTCTTCCTTGCTAGTCGAATTGGTCGTTTCATTAGTTGTATCTTTGGTGTAGTTGGTCAGATAATTATTCATTATCTCTACACCAGAGCTAGATACCGTACCTTGGGGAGTATCGGAGTACCGCTGTTCTTTTGTCCCGTTGGACGTAGCATTAGACGTTGTGTCTTTAGTGCCGCTCATGGTATCCGACATTTCTTCCGTCACATTTCCAGTTTTATTCACCTTTGAAGTGGTATCGGTTGTTTCCGTGACGTGACCAGTGGTGTCGATGTTAGAGGTCTTGGTTCCATTCTCACTCTGGTCAGTAGTCTTGGTGATATTGATTGTCTCGTTCAGCTTTTCCGTGCTCTCCTTGTTGGACGTTCCCTCCGTGTGCCCGGTAAAATCACGCTTATTTCCGTCAGTGATTCTGCGGTCATTTAACTGGGCCAGCGAGTTATACATATTCCGGATGGAATCAACGTCGTTCCGGCTGGCAAAGACACCAGTAAAACCAAGCTCTCTTAAATCCTTGGAGTTTGTCTCCAAGAAGTGGTTATACAAGGGGATTATTTCCAGCAGTTCAGACTTGTAAAGCTGATTGTAGTAGGGCATTATTCTTGCTAGATGCTCATTGAGATAGTGCTTGAATCTGTCAGGGGTTTCCTGACCAATCTCATAGAAGAAATAGTGTCTGATGATTTTATCACACAATTCCTTCTTGTGCATTTCCACAAAGGTGGTCCAGCTATCATCGAATATTTCATACCCAGAGCCGACCAGCTTTCCCAGCTCCATTGTGTACCTACTCACTTGCCCCACCTCCAAAGCCGCTGTCATAATCATAGGTGGATAGCTCTTTGATATCAACCTCTATATTAGTTCTATACCTGCGGTTGACTTTCTCAATGTCAAGCCGTAGCTGTTTCAGGTTGACCTCATTAGCCATCTCCGTAACCATGTTGTTAGCGTTCACTTCGTCTACAAGAAGCCGCTCTTTCTTGTCGTCTCCCTTGCTGTCAAGCCCAATAGCGGAGTACAGGATATCTTCATAAGTCCTGTATGTTTTCCACAGTTGGTCTATGTTGCCAATGGACGGAAGAGGAGCCACTTCAAAGTTAGACTTATCAATGCCGTAGTTTTTGAAAGCAAGTACAATATCTTCATTGTCCTTTATTCGCTTCAAGAGGTTTATAAAAGTGAGCTTCTGCTTTTCTTCACAGAGAATCAGATATGGCCGCTTCATTCTGGCACATACTACGTCAATAGAACGGAGTACGTCCATCATGCGCTTTATATAGGTGTATACTGTAAGTGCTGTTGGAGTGCCCGTAGGATTGTTCCTTACAAGCTCAAACTCACCAAAGGAAAGGGTCCTTGTGAATCCAAAGGAAAAAGCGTTGATTCTGGTAGGCTCATAAAATAGATTGTATTCAGAACCATTAGAACAGGGTAATGCTATAAGTCCATAATCTTCATGCTCAAAGAAGCAAGCCTTTCCAACTAGATACAGGCTCATGTTGAGCAACCTCTCATTAACTCCTATGGGTAAATTCTTCCAGTCATACCGGGTGACAGCAATGTTAGAATAGCGGTTGTACATCTCCATAAACAGCTTGCTATTCTCCATCTGCGCTTCGGTTTTAACATACATATCTCCCAACGGGTTGTTTGGGCAGTATGTTGACGTTAGAAGCTCCATACCGAACAGACCTAACGGCATATAACCCCTCCTTTCTTATCTATTGTCTTTAGAGTAGTCGCCTATCTCAACGCCATTTCCAACGTGCCAGAATGTAACGCCGTTATCCAGTGCCGCCTGTATGTTGGCTCTATCTGTGCTGTTGAATGGGCCGCTTACAACAGAGGGTGAGCACTTCACATAATTCCAATACGGACGGGTATTCACGTTCGGCTTTTTCATCCGACAGGTTTTATAGCCGAATACGGAAAAGAAGTTATCAATGCTCTCTATCACGGCGGCATCCGGGAACAGCAGGTTGACCAGATACCCCCAGGAATCAGCGGCAATCGCAAGGGCACCAGTGGTAACGCCGCCCATAGCTTGGGCAGGGTCAACAGATTTATCCATTACCTTACCGATAGTCCCAAGTGCGGAGTGTAGGGCATTAGTTACTCCCATAGTGGTACCAGCTACTGCCGCTCCTCCCCCAGCGAGTACACTACCGCCGACAGCTAGAGACGTTCCACCAGTAGGAGCCGCCAACAGCATACTTCCAGCGACCACAGCGGCTGTTCCAATGCCGCCTATAATAGAGGAAGCAAGCTGGGTCCTGTTCTGACTTACCCAGTTAGCAAAGGCGTTTCCTACCCAAGCACCCTGTACATTGATAGGAATGACCACACCCAGCGTCTTGTTAACTGCTTCGTCTCCCTCCATGTAATTGTTGGGATAGACAAGCACACCACCAGCCCCGGCTAGAAAAGCTCCGCCAGCCTGAAACTGCATGGTAGTTGGATTCGGGAAATACTCAGGGCGTAATTCCACAGAATCTCCCTGCCTGTTGGTAAGCTCCACCTTAAAGAACTCACTGCTGAAACACTTTGCGTTCTTTACGGAATATCCGTCAATATTATCGTACCCTACTGTGGCAACGTGTGTCCACATTTCAACAAAGTTATTGGATACCGCTATCCTGGTAGGACACACCCACATACCAAGGATACCGTCCAAACGTCCCTTCTCAGCATAATTCCTGATAGTAGCACCAAGTGAACTCATCCCACCGCTGTCAGCGGCGTATACAAACTTGTTTACACCAATGGGTACGCCAGCGTTTATCTGGATATTGTAGTTTTCTTCCGCATTTTCATCATAAGCGGACAGCACAACTACCGACCAATTATGTTCCGTCCCGTCAAGCATGACACGTCTTTTCAGGACACCAGTTTCAAGCCCTTCCGGTAACAGGTTATTAAAGGAAGGTACTGCACCATTCCAGTCATCTTCCTGCATCTCCCGCTCTACCCAGCAGTCACGCCATATAATGGATTCAATAAATGTCTGCATGGAATCTGTCTGAAACTCGATTTCTGTACAGTTGGGATTAACAAACTCAATGGAAAGGATATTGCAGAAGATAGTCTTTCCGTTGTCGTTCACAAAGCTCATCATATCACAGTTACGGATAGAGTTGTACTTTGCGTTCACTCTGGCATAATGCCTGTTCTCCCTCTGATAGCTCTGAGCCGTAAAGGACAGTGGGGAACGTCCTTCATACCATGATAGTTTGGCTCCTTCACTCTCAAAGTAAGGCTGATTCTGTGGGTCTACTCCTGTGCTCTGGTATAGACGTATCGTAGTGTTGGGCTGAAAGTCAGGCATATTTTCACCACCTTAAATAAGGCCCGGACGGGAAGCCCATCCGGGCCAGTTAAATCAGGTCGTATACTTCTCAGTTACAAAGGACACGCCATTAGCCCAAGGACGTAGAGCAAAGGTGTCCCAGCAGTGCCACCAGTAAGTCCAAGCCATAACTTCGGAGTTATAGAACTCGGTCATCTTACGGAGACTGTCCCGAATCTGGAAGGCACCACGGTCGCCAATCCAAGCATACATATTATCGGCCCCGTCAAACTTGTCAACAATGACCTGACGGGCGACATAATCAGCATAGCTAAGATTAAAGGCCGCACTTAGCTTCTGTACATCCACGTTTGCGGCAACGTCAGCACGAACAAGGATAACCATGTCATCCATGGAAGTCCAAGAAGTGGCGGGACTAGTTCCACCAACAAGCTGATATGCGTTGTAATCAGAGCTGGGGAAAGACATAGCGGAAGCGATACCACGCAAGCGGGTCAGGAAAGCGGTAGCGTTCTCTGCGCTAGTGGTAGGCAGGGCAAGCACTTCCTGTACCATCTTAGCCTCAGCCGTGGCACCGCCCAACAGGGACTTGGTCAGATTGAACTCGTCAATAGTGTTGCCAGTATACAGGCTGTTTACGATACCTGCAATCAGGTTTTCCAGAGCACCCCAGCTTACAAAGGCGGCGGTCAACTGCTCGTTGCGGATAGTGACCTTGTACTTATCCTTACGGTTACGGCGATAATAGGCCGCCTTTACGTCGGGGTCAACAGGGGTCAAAATCCCTTGGAAGTTAGCAGGCTCATAGTTTGCACTCTTGGCGGGGTTGATATAGATATCTTCAACATCCAGCCCCAGAGGGATAGAACCCTTCCGTAGAAATGCCAGAGGATTCTCAAACATCTTCTGGTCCACAATGGTAACGGCAATCTTATTTACCAGAGCAGTCAGAAATTCGTTCTGTACGGACTGGTATTCCAGAATGGGGTTACCAACGTCCTGAATGTTTCGGGGAGTAGCCACTGGTACAGCGTCCCGATAGGCTTGGCTGGCTTCATTTCTAATGGCGTTTACTGTATCAACAGCGTTTGGAATCTTAGTGTTAGACATTTACTTTACCTCCTTAAATAAATCCTCAACAGTAATTGTCTCGGCTTTTGTCTTTTGTTCGGTGGATTGACCACTTCCACCTGTTTTATCAACGTTTTGCTGACCAACTCTTAAGAACAATTCTAGATTAGCCTCTTTCAGTCTGGTATTTTCCTGTTTCAGTTGTTCATTCTCAGTCGATAGAGTTGTATTAGTTGCAAACAGGCCCGTGTATTCATCACTGGCTTGTGTAACTAAAGAGGTTAGGGTAGCTTGGTCGTTCATGGCACCAATTACCTTCTGCATATGTTCATTCCATTGTTCAATTGTATATGGCATAATAATTTACCTCCTTAAAATCATCAGGGAATTGGATATCAAGTTCTTAGCTTTCATAGTAGTAAACCTGACCTCTCCCCGGTAGTATTTTTGTTGTAACGCTCCCAGCCATATAAGAGCATCTTTACTATTTCTTAGCTCCGTTGTCTCGTCATGTTCATCCACACTTAGAGAAATATGCTTGTTACAAGTCGGGTCATAGCTTTCCGTAATGTACCACAAATCAGAGCCTAATATTGTATAAACACCAAGCTCATTGCCTGATACCCTGATAGTCATAAGACACGTTCCGGGACATGGCATCTTTTCTATAAAGCTGGCAGTGTCACGCAGGAACTCATTCTCCATAGCGTACTTCCCGTACTCTGTTTCGGCTATAATCTTTCCGAATCTGGTTGACTTTGCTTTCTCAGTATAAGATGGGCTGTCTACCAGTTCAAGAAGGATATCATTCTTTCGTAGTATCTTCTGCCCTTTCTGCAAAGACAAATCGTAATACAGGAAGTAGGGGTTAGTGAAAGTTATTGCGTTGGAGAGGAACAGGACAACTACATCCCGAAGTCTGGCAATCGTTGAGTACATCTCATTGAATGTCTGCACTTCATCGGGTAGATACCGTATCAAACCTTGGTCTATAATGAACTCGTCAAACAGAATCTTGGTCACATATGGAAATGGCACTGACTTAAATTGAGAAGCTCTTGATAGTGGCAGTGCCCATCCAGCGAGTTTACCGTCAATATAGAAACACTTCTTTTTCACCGCTAGAGCGTGGTCTTGAAACTCGTGTTGGATATCATCGAAAAACAGGTCAATTTGAGAAGATTTTATTTCCGTCTCATATCGCCTTAGATAGATAAACTGTTGTCCCTTGGTTAAAAAGTCTTTTATAACCCTTCTCTTACAGGAATACGTCTTTCCCACCCCACGGGGTCCAACAACAAAGTTGAATAAGCAGTTATAGGAAAGCGTCTTATTTACATCGTACCACATAACTTCACCTATCAAAAAAGGGATAGTATGAGTGATTATAAATAGTCTGTGAAAACCTTATAACACTTCTGGCCGGCTCTCCGCCGTCACACCCAGCTAGTGATTTATAACCTGTCTCATATATCCCTTTGTAGTATTGTATCATAAAAATCACCTTTTGTCAAGCCTTAATTTGGAAAGGCCGTTCCACCAGAACCACGCCTCCCTTTATGTTTTTCGGGACCAGTTTTCCGTCAAATATCTGCCCCGGCTCCATCGTGTCAAAATTGAACAGATGCCGTGCTGAAACAGGCAACCCAGCACACTTTTTATCAAGCTCTCCGTCAAATTCTTCTATGTAACATTTAGCTCTGTGATATTTGGCCCTTGTAAACTCACCCTCTAGCTTGAAAGCACCAAGTCTGTAATTGTCTATATCCAAGTCAACTTTTTCCCTTCCCAGTACATGAACGCTGTCAGTGTCCGCATATATAAACCTGTCACCGCAAGCGTTAGCGGCCCTGATTATCTTGTCTCTGGCATAAGAGGTAATGAAAGCCGCTACCGGAATATAGCCGCCGTTTCCAATTTCAGGCATAAGCCGTCTATACTTTACTATGTCATCAGTCTCGTCCAGATATGGGTATTTAGAAGCCTTCTCAGGATTTGAACCAAACTTCCCATACAGTGAATTAAGCATCAGTTTAGCGATATGGTACATGGCTTTATTTCCTTCCACCTTTGCCTTCTGCTTCACGTCATACCAGTAGTCGATATATTCAGAAAACAGCCCTGTCTCGCCCCTGAACTTGTACCCGCCTATGTAAGTTATATCCCACACGTCATAGTTGTCGAACAAGAGCTTTAAGTCAACACTTGTCAAGTGAAGTATTACAGGGTCATCCCCACTTTCCTTAATATACTCTGTACTGGAAAACCTGAAACTGTTCTTTAACTGTATGCTGGGGTAGTGTCCTTTTTTCAAACTGAAACAGCATTGAAGGCATTGAATATAAAGAGGGTAAAACTCATCCGGTTTATACTCCCCGTCATAGTAGTACGGATTACCAAACGGTAGCATACAGTATTTCATGGCCCAAGGGTACATGGAGTTTACATCATATACCTGACCTTCACCGACCATCATTCCCTGATAAGCTTCGTTCAGATATGTCCAGCCACCTTTATACGATTTTCTGCAATCCTTGTCCACAGCATATTCAATCGGCGGAAACCTGCGTTTAAACTCCTTGTTTGACAGGACCTTCTTATAGTTGTACAGTGCGTTGCTTGCCGCTGTCATCTTAACCAGGCCGTTTTCGTGCATGGCTTTTATGCCCTTTGCCACAATCTCCACGTCTGCCTTAACGTATGATATTTCTTCCTCTGTCGGTACATGGTTGAAGTCTCTGTTTTCGGCATAGTCCAAGTCCAGTTTATGAACGTCCAGTCCGAAGGCTTTTGGAATGTCTCTAACTGGAAGGGTTATAAGCTTGTAGCTGTCTATAAACTCAACTATTGTCCCGTTGAAAAAGTGTACCTTGCAGGTATAAAATAGGCTCATGTCTGATATAAGCGTTGTAAAATACCCCTCTCTAGGCTTCCTTTCGCTAGTATGTTTATATCCGTTGTGGAATAGCCAGTAAAACATAAATTGAACATCGAATTTAATATTGTGGAAATACGCCTTACAGTCAACAGTAGATATCTCCTCCATGAAACTGTCGATATCCGTCCCGTATACAAACGTAGTACAATCTATGTCACATTTTCCCCATAACCATACACGGGTTTCGTTGGGGTCAACCACTGTCTCAAAATCAACACTATAAACAGGTTTTTGCACATCATGTACGCCTTATAAGCTCATTCCACACATCGAGTATGCGTTCAAGAGCCGCTTCCCTTCCTTTTTGGTCGTACAGAAAGTTAATCTGCAACACATCGCTATACGATGATAGTTGACCTAAGAGAAAAGTGGATATGTCCATACCAGTAACCAAGTCGTATATCTGGTTAGCCAATCCCATACTCACAACATCCCCGGCAAAGGTAGCAGGTCCCAGCATCTCATTTATAAGAGCATTGATATAATTCGTTCTCCACAATTCAGCTTTCTCCCTGTAATAGCCTTCCTCTATCTTCTTTAACAGTTCATCATATTTCACCGTGTCTCCTGTCTTTAAACCAAGGTCACGAAGAAAGAAATCATTGTCAGAGGGAAATCTTCCATAGGGGGTTGTCCTTCCCACCTGTTCCTGTGTTTTTACCTCCGGTCTAAGCTCATCGACCTTTTTACGTCTCTGCCTGTTCCTTTCGTTTATCCGTTTTTCCCGTATCTCTATTTCCTTCCGTCTCCATGCGGTAGTAAGGTCGTTCCCATATGTCTCTGGAATAAGCGTCTTAGCAGTTGCCCGTTTAATCGCCGCTAAGTAATCCCGGTACTCCTGTAAGGTCTGAATCTTCTCCATAGCTTCACTTGCCGTCTGCTTCTGTGGAAGGATATAAGATAGGTCACCCAGTCTGGATTCTGCGGAGCGTATCCTCCTATTAAAGTTAAGTATCTCTTTTCTCAGCTCATTTTTTCGAGCTTTTGTCCATCGTATTTTAGTGCCCTTTGCCATGTAATTTCCTCCCCATTAAAGAAAATGAGAAACCCCCTGCTTTCAACCTTCCTATACAGGTTAACGTCAGTCAGGTCCTTACTGACACGAAAGTCCATCTTAAATCTGTTGGACAGGCTATCCTCTGTTTCTTCATAGAATCCATTTCGCAGGGCAATAAAGCGGGTCTTTATGCTGTCGCTGGAAAAGCAATACTCTATTTTATTAAGATTATCATATTGCACAGTGTAGGTAAAAGGAGACTTTTTAAGGTCATGCTCTACCCCGTATCTTGTCATTGTTTTCACCACCTTATAAGTACGGCCCCCTTAACGGGGGCCGGTTCGTTATACCATTTTCAGATTGATTGTAAAGCCGTTCTTCGTCTTTACTTCGTATGGAATTAGTTTCACAGGTGTTTCAAAATGCAGACCCCCAAACAGTGCGTTGAGCTTCTTAATGCAGTTGTACACCCCCCAGGAGGTAGCGGAGTAAACCCCATCTTCGCAGATAAGAGACACACGGGGACAGGTGTTCTGAGTGCCATCTTCATTCTGTACCTGTACAGGCTGGACAATAACGTCTAGGACATGGAGCTCCTTGTTGATAGCTTCCTTTACCGTGTTGTCCCCGCCGTTCATAGCGTTGAACATCTTAGCCTTATCTTCCAGTGTCTCAGGAAGGAAGGAGCAATACACCCCGGCCCCTTCCTCGGTCAGACCGTTTACGATAGACTGCTCTGTATCCTTGCGGATTGCAATAGCTTCCTCTGCGCTCATAATCTCGGCGAAATTCTGTTCCTGCTTCTTCATTGTTAGTTATCCTCCTTCTCAACAATAGTAGCGTTAGCGATAAAGGTCTCCAAAGGCATGGTGTAAGTCTCCTCTACCGTGGTCACCTTTGCCATAACGTACCCCTCCATGCCGTTGGATTCCATGTAGGCGGCTGACGTTCTCGGCCCCATCTTCTCAGCACAGATAACCTCTTTCATATCAGAGATAGTCAGGTCATCGTTCATCTTTACAAAGGTGTGCTTGTAGCTGGTGATGGTTCTAGTGATGTTTTTCATGATTGTTCCGTCCTTTCTGTTATTCCCTCTTTCGAGGATATCTAATTCTACCACAAAATTTATTTTTTGTCAATACTTTTTCCGAAAAATTTTACAAACTTTTTGCTAAAAGAAACTGACCCAGATTCAACACGAATGAGATTGCGAACAGTGCACAGAGCAAGTACCCTATAACTGTCATAGTCAGGGAAAACATACCCGGCTCATTTTCGTTGATATAAACCAACGTCAGGCCGACTACTAAAAGCCCGATAGTGCAAAGAATAGCTACCAACTTAGGATACCCCCTATAAACACGGAATAAATCAGACCTATAAATCCAAAGGACATAAAGCACATCCCTACTCCTCTGAATATGTACTTTAGAACCCACCATGGTGGCTCTGAACAATACATCATACAGCCGTAGAAAATAAGGGCAAGAAAGAAGCCGACTATCAACACACTAATCCACATCTACACCCACCCCGTTAAACATCTCATTCCACTGAACAATACCAATAACAATCATGTTATATAGCTTCTGCTCCTGCATGATATCGTATGCCTTACGGCTTGCCTGTTGCTTACTGCGAGCCTTTATTTTGTACTGCCTGAACGTGCCATTCATATCCGTGCATGTCACACGATAATAACGCTCGCTCATATTATACATCGTCTCCCACCTCGCTTAATATATCCGACAACTCGTCTAGGATAGAATCATAGGAATCCAAAGCCGCTTGCCTTTCCTCCCTCACCCTGTCTATTAACTTCTCTATCATCCATTTCACGGTCAAACTCCACCTTTACACTTTTCAATACCGCCATCTTCACACCGGCCTTTATTGTCTCTATATCTGATGTTCCCCTTACTGCTTCATTGTACAGGTATAAAAGCTCCGCCTCCTTTATAGATTCTTTCAGCCACCGTCTAAAGGGCATTATTTATCCCTCCTTTCTATGCCCAATAGCTTCATAATATACACTAGCTCCGTCCAGCGATTTCTAAAGTAGCGGTCGCCCCTGCGAATGCCTAGCATATATAGCTCCCTCTCCCGGTCCTGAATCTCCTTTATTTGTTCAGGCGACATACATTATCCTCCTCAAATAATGTCAATAGTGCTCGTAGTAGGTCCAATTTTCCCTTGTAGTACATGACCAGCTCTTTGTCTGCTGGGTGTACTTGGGCAAGCATTTCCGCATTCCCTGTTATTAGCTTTTCAATGACAGCACGGCGCAGAGTTACTTCTTTTTCCATGATGACCACCTTTCAAATTATCTACAATCTTGAAGAATGTTTAATAATTCGCCAAACTCGGTTTTGTACATTATATAAAAATCACTAGAATACCCGTACATCTCTGCCGCACGTTTAGCATTGTTTCGCTTTTCTAATCGCAGTTGAAGAAACCTGCTTTCCATTTTAGCCTTTGACAATGGAGAATCTCTATGCTCAATTTCTAAAATTTCTATAAGCTCTCTGACTGCGACGAGTTTGTGAATGTCAGTAACAAGTTCATTCAAACCTTTTGTTCCCAAGATAGCGTCAACCTTTTCTTCCAGCTCTTTCTCCCTGTCGGTGATAAGCTTAATCATAGATTGCTTAGTCATCTTTTGCACTCCTTTCTAGCGGCTCTATTCCCATGTCATTCAGCGGCTCTATTCCCATGTCATTCATTAGCATCCATACGCTATTCCAAGCGGCACGTCTACGCTTTGCCTCGTTGGAATCTTCCCCGAACACTCTCTTTGCCAGTCTCAAACTCTCATATAATTCTAGTTCTCTTTCCTGAATAGTGTTTATCATGGTTGATTTAGTCATTTATTAACTCCCCTTTCTATGGTTCTATTGTACCAGAAAATAAAGCACTTGTCAACACTTTTCTCAAAATTTTTTCAAGAAAATTTTACGAAACAATTTTTAACGACTGGCAATATGACCCTTCCCAGAGTGTGTATCGCTACGAACAGTACAGCGTAGTATGTCACTTAGTCAGCATCCCTCTTCCCACTCTACTAGGCTCGGTGTGTATCGGTGAGAGT
>ERZ773108.2274-NODE-2274-length-16797-cov-3.100227_pt1 | contig 16797 bp, 17 predicted proteins | sample MGYA00580570_ERZ773108 | MGnify/ENA primary metagenome ERZ773108 (study PRJEB29015, sample SAMEA2737840) | human gut metagenome | biome: human gut; feature: human-associated habitat; material: faeces | place: China | collected 2012 ...
CAAACAAAATTTTTTCCACGCCGTGCTTTTCTAAAATGGCCTGTTGAATCGGCTTCGGTGTGGTGCCATATCCAAAGGCTGTGTCTATGTAAATTTCGGTGCCGCAAAGATATTGCAGCGTGTCCTGCCCCATGCCCTGGCTGCCCCAGTGGGCCGCCACCACCGGAGTGTCCAGCCACGATAACGCCCGCAAAAGACGCTTTGGCGTAGCGTGGTAGGGAGGCATGTAGCCATAGTCCTCCCCGGCGTGGAACACGCAAATTAGGCCAAGCTCTGATATTTTTTTATAAATCGGCTTCATTTTTTCGTCGTCAACAAAAAAGTTTTGATATTCCGGGTGAAATTTAACGCCTTTAAGCCCCATGCTGTGAATACGTTCCAGTTCATTGAGCGCGTCTTCTGCGTCTGGGTAAACCGAACCGAACGGGACAATTGTTTCGCTTTCAATGGATTTTGCAAAATTGTTTACAGACGTCTGCTGGGCGGCGTTGGTGGCAATGCTCAAAACGACGGAGATGTCCACGCCGTCTTGCTTCATCAGTTTTTTTAATCCCTCCGCCGTGCCGTCGGTATAGGGCATAAGCCCGCTGGTGGCGCTGAGCTTTCCAATTGCCCGCTCCGCAATTTTTTCCGGGAAACAGTGTGTGTGAAAATCGATAACCATTTGTAATTCTCCTAAGTTTAAATTGTGAAATCGACAGCAGCTCTGCCGCTTGAAACCTGACCGATGAACCCGCGCACTTTTTGGTGCTCCGGGTGGATATCGTAGGCTTTCAGTGCGTCGTAGGACGGAAATTTTGTCACCAAAACAGCGTCAAATTCGCCGCCGTTTTCATTAATTCCCACCTGCAGCTCTAAGATATCTGGAACTACGCCCGGCAGTGCCTCCAGCAGCTCTTTTATTTTTTTGGCGTTTTCAGCCTTTGTATGTTCTAATGCTTCTTCTTTTAACTTCCACATGACAATGTGTTTTACCATGCTGTAAATCTTCCTCTCTAAATTAAATTCCGCGGCCGTCGAAATCGGGAATAAAGCTGGCGTCGGCCGTTTCTCCCTCCTGCACGAAGGCCTGTGTGATGCCAAGGGATATTGCATACTCAATCAGTTTTTCATATTCGGTTTTCGTAACCTTTCGGTTTAACTCCGGGAAGTCGTTAACCCCTTTTGCCGGCGGGGTATATTGGCTCATGATGCTGATAAAAATTTTGTCGCCGAAGGTTTGGTGCAGGTATCGTAATACCTTTTTTGAGTCCTTTAAATTTCCGGGCAGCATTAAATGACGAACGATAACGCCGCGCTTTAACATGCCGGTTTCGTCAAACACGCACTCCGGTTGCTGGCGCACCATTTCAGTTAACGCGCTTTTCGCGGCCTCCGGGTAGTTCGGCGCGTTGGAATAGGCCATAGCCAGCTGCGGGGACATATATTTCAAGTCCGGTAAAAAAATATCAATCAGCCCCTCAGCCCGCTTTAGCATGTCTGCCTTTTCAAAGCCGCCGCAGTTGTAAACAAAGGGAATTCCAAGATGATTTTGTTTGGCTTTTTCCACCGCGTTCAGCACAGCGGGTAAAAAGTGCGTTGCCGTTACCAGATTTATGTTGTGGGCGCCCTGTTCCTTCAGTTCAAAAAAGATTTCACAAAGCCTGCCTGACGAAATTTTTTTTCCGGTATTTCCGCGGGAAATTTGGGCGTTTTGACAGTAGACACACCCCAAATTGCAGCCGGAAAAAAATACCGTTCCCGAACCGTTTTTGCCGGAAAGGCAGGGTTCCTCCCAAAGGTGGAGGGAAGCCCGGGCAGCTGTAATTTCAGGGCCGGAACGACAAGCGCCAAGTTCGCCCAGCAAGCGGTTCACACCGCATTCCCTGGGACAGAGGCGGCAGTTAGATAGCAAAGCGTCCATCACCCAATTGCTTCGCGCAGCGCCCTTGCAAGCTGGTCGGGGCACGAAGTACCCTTGCCGCCGCAGTTGATACCCTCTAAAAGCGTGATGATTTCCTCTGCCTTTTTGCCGTTTGCCAGCTTCGACACGCCCTGGAGGTTGCCGTTGCAGCCCCCGGTAAACCGAATGTTTTTCACAACATTATTGTGGTCAATTTCGAATTTAATTTGCATGGAGCAAACGCCTTTTGGTCTGTAAATATATTCCATTTTTATTCTCCTTTCTTTATTTTTTCCCATGCTTTCACCCATTCTTCCGCAATGATTTCGTGACCGGCTGCGGTGGGGTGAATGCAGTCCACTGAATAACGTTCGGCGGGCGCGGATTTTGTCAATGACTCGAAAACGTCGAACAGCGGAACGAACTGTGCGTGATATTTTTTGGCCAAATCCTTGGTTACCTGGCCGTTTTCGCGGACGCGGCTGCTCCAAGTGTGAAAATTATCATAAATATCCGTTCCAAAGTTTTCCCACGCATACTTCATTTTCAGCACAAACGGCGCCATTAAAATAAGCTTTGCGTCAGGATTTTTTTCTAACGCCTCATAAATCATACGGTCGTAGAGAAAGCGAAACCGCTCCTTGTCGGAGCCGCGACCCAGCCTTAAAGAAAATCCCACGTCGTTGATTCCTAAAAGAATGCTCAACACATCAAACTCAAAATTCAGCGTGTCCTCCTGCCAGCGTCCGTAAAGGTCGGCGGCACGGTTTCCGCTGACGCCGTGGTTAAAAAAGTTTAAATCATCGTATTTTGCACTCAGCCTTCCTGCCACCATTGTGGCATAGCCCTGGCCCAGCGCCGTGTTAGGGGCGGTAACGTCCCGGCCCCGACCTGCGTCGGTTACGGAGTCCCCCTGAAATAAAATATTCATGTTTTTTCAGTCCTTTATTTCAAATTAGTTCACAACCCATTTTTTCGGGACGAACAGCTCGTTGAATTTATAAATGGCGAAATTATCGGTCATGCCTGCAATATAGTCGGTTACGGTTTGCTCTAAACCAAACCGTGAAATATTTTCCCTTGTGTCCTCCGGCAGCTTTTCCGGGTGTTTCATAAAGGTATCAAACAGCATGTAAACCACGTTTTTGGCCTTTTCATCTTCGCCCTTTGCCACGTTGTTTGTGTAAACCGAAGCAAACATAAAGCTGCGCAGGTTCATCATGGCAGAATAAATTTCGTCCGACATTTTCACAAAGGGTTTTCCCAGGCTGGTATTAATAATGTCGTGAATCATGGTGTCAATCCGGTCGCCGTGGGTTCGTCCCAACACGTCGGTGCAGTCCTTTGGAATGGCCTCCGCCTGAATAATGCCGCCGCGCACCGCGTCGTCAATGTCGTGGTTGATATAGGCAATGCGGTCTGCCAGTTTAATAATTTTCCCCTCCAGGGTTTCGGCCTCGTGGTCGCCTGCGTGGTTTAAAACCCCGTCCCGCACCTCAAACGTTAAATTAAGACCCGTTCCGTTTTCCAAAAAGTCAATTACCCGAAGGCTCTGCTCATAGTGGCGAAAGCCGCCTGCACAAATTTCGTTCAGCACATTTTCACCCGAATGGCCAAAGGGCGTGTGGCCCAAATCGTGGGCTAAAGCGGTGGCCTCGGTTAAATCCTCGTTTAAGCGCAGGGCGCGGGCAATGGTGCGGGCAATTTGCGAAACCTCCATGGTGTGGGTCAGCCTGGTGCGGTAGTGGTCGCCTGCCGGCGCCAAAAACACCTGGGTTTTGTGTTTCAGCCGCCGAAAAGATTTTGCGTGAATGATTCGGTCCCTATCCCGCTGAAAATCCGTTCGGATGTCGCACTCAACGATGGGTCTCAGCCTGCCTTTTGAATGTTCAGAAAGCGTAGCAAATGGTGACAGAGTTTCCCGTTCCACTTTTTCTGAAATTGCTCGAATGGTCATAACATCCCGCCTTTTTCAATTATTCCAAACAGTTTGTTGTTATCATGTCTACGCCCATGTCAATCAGCGACTGGGCGGAATTTGCGTCGTCGCAGGTCCAGCAGTTTACTTTAATCCCGCTGTCGTGCAGCTGTTTTACAAGCGCAGGGGACAAAAGGGAATCTTTTGCGTCAATGTCAAGCTTAAATTGCATTAAGCTTGCAATCATTTTATCGTCAATTTCGTTGGAGGTTAAAAACTGCGCGGCGGCCGATGGGGCAATTGTTTTTAAATCCATTAAGTTTTCTAAATAAAAGGAAATAAAAATTACGTTTTCAAAATAGCCTGCGGACTGAATTTCCTGCACCATTTCTGCAATTTTTTCGGTTTCGATTCTGTTTTTCAGCTCTAAAACCGCAGTTTTTTCATATTTTTTGCAGATGCCGATATACTCCAAAAGGGTGGGCATGCGCAAATCAATCCGCCCGCATTTGCCGCTTGTGTCTTTTAACGGCAGGGTGCGGAGTGTGCTAAAATCTGTTTCCTCAACTACAAGGTCGGATTCTGCAACCCGCCCGGTGGTGTCGTCGTGAATTAGTATAAATTTTCCGTCCTTCGTAATGTGTACATCCGTTTCAATGCCGAAATAGGTTCTGTTTCCAGCCGCAATAAACGCAGCCAGGGTGTTTTCCGTTTCTAAACAGCTTGCGCCCCTGTGGGCGATAAAAAGAACATTTTTATGGTTTATGCGAACCGTATCCATTTTTTCTCACCTCGCGTTTCATTATACAGCAGAACACCGCTGTTTTCAAGAGTATGAAACAAAAAACAGCCTGCAAAAATTTTGCAGGCTGTTTTACTTAGTCAACCAAAACAGTTAAATTTGCTTTTACATCTTCCGGAATGTGAATTCCCAAAAGGTCTGCTTCCTTCATGTTCACCATGTTGGAATATTCCCGCATAGTTTCTATGGGCGTTTCCGAAATTTTCTGGCCCTTTAAAATTTTGTCCGCCATCTGCGCCACCTGCTGGCCCAGCAGCGTGTAGTTAATGCCCACGGTGGCAAAGCCGCCGTCTTTCACCATGGAGTCTGCTGCAACATAAACCGGCACGTTTGCCTTGTTTGTCACGTCGATATAGGTGGGCATTGCAGACGCAACCATGTTGTCGATGGGAGTGAACATTGCGTCTACATCATTTGCCAAAGAGCTTGCGGCCTGCTGAATGTCTGCTGTGGTAGAAACGGTTGCTTCCTTATACGCAATGTTGTTGTCGTCGCAGAATTTTTTTGCCTTGTCAACTGCCGTTACCGAATTAATTTCGCTGGAGTTATAGAAAAATCCGAAGGTTTTCACGTCCGGTGTAAGCGTCTGCGCCAGCTTGAAAATATCCTCAACGGGAATTTCGTCAGATACGCCTGTGACGTTCTTGTCCGGCGCCTCCAGCGAGGTGGTAAGCCCTGCTTCAATTGGCGCGCTGACTGCCGCAAACACAATGGGAATGGCAGAGGTTGCAGCAGATGCCGCCTGTGCCGTTGGCGTTGCAATTGGAATAATCATGTCTACGCCTGCCCCGGTTAAGCTCTGCATGATAGACGGCAGGGTGGAAGTTTCGCCGTTGGCGTTTTTCTCAATAAACTCCACATTGGTTCCCAATTTTTCAAACTCAGTCTTAATGGAGTCGTTAATTTCGTTCAACGAGGGGTGGTCAACCAGTTTTACCAGGCCGATTTTCAGCTTCTTTTCCTCAGACTGGGACTGCGCTGTGCCGCCGCTGTTGCCGCAGCCGGCAAAGGCCGCTAAAAGAACAGCAGACAGTAAAAGCGCCAAAAGTTTTTTCGCGTTTTTCATGTTTTTACCTCCAAAAATTTTTGATGATGATAAAACCTGCAAAAACAGGCAAAAATATATATACATGATAGTACCATAACAAAATGTATGTTGTCAACTAAAAAGGCGGAATCATCTGCCATAAAAGCAGAAAACGAGATGAAATTTTGATAATTGTATTCGAAATATAAATAAACCGTTAAATTTTTAGAATACTTTGACAGGGGAATGGATTTATGGTATACTAAATGTTGGATTTTTAGCTGGTGACTTAATTTGATTGAGGTGAAATATTTTGAAAAAACTGATTGAAAAAATCGTTGGCTCATACAGCGACAGGGAGCTGAAGCGGATTCGTCCCATTGCCGACAAGGTGATGGCCTTGGAAGATGAATTCAGCGCGCTGTCCGACGAGGAGTTAAAGGGAAAAACCGCCCTGTTCCGTGAGCGCATTGATAAAGGCGAATCGTTAGACGACCTGCTGCCGGAAGCGTTTGCAACCGTGCGGGAGGCGTCTTACCGTGTTTTGGGTATGAAGCATTTCTATGTTCAGGTTTTGGGCGGAATTATTCTGCACCAGGGCCGAATTGCCGAGATGAAAACAGGTGAAGGTAAAACCTTAGTTTCCACGCTGCCGGCCTATTTAAACGCCCTGCCGGGCAAGGGCGTGCATATTGTTACGGTGAACGACTACTTAGCAAAGCGCGACAGCGAGTGGATGGGCAAGGTGTTCAAATTTCTGGGACTTACCGTTGGTCTGATTATTCACGACGTGGAGCCTCAGAACAGAAAGGCCGCCTATGAGGCGGACATCACCTACGGCACAAACAACGAGTTTGGGTTCGACTATCTGCGGGACAACATGGTGATTTATAAAGAGCAGATGGTGCAGCGGGGCCAGAACTTTGCCATTGTGGACGAGGTGGACTCGATTTTAATCGACGAAGCGAGAACGCCGCTGATTATTTCCGGCGCGGGGGACAAATCTACCGAGCTTTACCAGATTGTGGATCGGTTTGTAAAAACCTTAAAGGCACACAGGGTGGCTGAATCCGACACAAAAGAGTTAGATGACGATATTGATGCAGATTATTTAATTGATGAAAAGGCAAAAACAGCCACGCTGTTGAAAGCGGGTATTGAAAAGGCGGAGCATGCATTTAACTTAGAAAATCTTTCAGACCCGGAGAATATGACGCTTTCCCACCACATTAACCAGGCATTGAAGGCGAACGGCACCATGGCCCGCGACCGGGACTATGTGGTGAAAGACGGACAGGTTATCATTGTGGACGAATTCACGGGACGTATGATGTTTGGCCGCCGCTACAGCGACGGATTGCACCAGGCAATTGAAGCAAAAGAAAACGTAAAGGTGGAGCGCGAAAGCAAAACCCTTGCTACCATTACGTTCCAGAACTATTTCAGGCTCTACACCAAGCTTTCCGGTATGACCGGTACGGCGCAGACGGAGGAGTCGGAATTTCAGGAAATTTATAAGCTGGATGTTATTGTTGTTCCCACAAACAAGCCGCTTGCCAGAAAGGATTTATCTGACGCGGTTTATAAAACGGAAAACGGCAAGTTTGGTGCCGTTGTGGAGCAGGTGAAAGCGTGTCACGAAAAGGGACAGCCGGTGCTGGTGGGCACGGTTACCATTGAAAAGTCGGAGCTTTTGTCCGGCATGCTAAAGCGAAACGGCATTAAACACGAGGTGTTAAACGCCAAGTTCCACGAAAAAGAAGCGGAGATTATTGCCCAGGCCGGTAAACTCGGCGCGGTTACCATTGCAACCAACATGGCCGGCCGTGGTACCGACATTATGCTGGGCGGCAACGCGGAGTTTATGGCGAAGCATGAAATGAAGCGCCGCGAATACTCCGACGAAATGATTTTAGAAGCAACAGGATTTGGTGAAACTGACAACGAGGAAATTTTAGAGGCGAGAAAGACCTTTTCTGAGCTGATGGACAAATATAAGGCGGAAATCGCGCCGGAAGCAGAAAAGGTGAAAGAGGCAGGCGGCCTGTTTATCATCGGTACCGAGCGGCACGAGTCCAGACGTATCGACAACCAGCTGCGCGGCCGTGCCGGCCGTCAGGGCGATCCGGGTTCTTCTAAATTCTATATCTCTTTAGAGGACGATTTAATGCGCCTGTTCGGTTCCGACCGTGTAAAGGGCGTTGTGGAAACCTTAGGCCTTGATGAAAATGAAGCAATTGAAAATAAAATGCTTACCAATGCCATTGAAACGTCGCAGAAGCGCGTTGAAGGCAGGAACTTTGACATCAGAAAACACGTTTTGCAGTATGACGACGTGATGAACCAGCAGAGGGAAATTATTTATTCCCAGCGGCAGAAGGTGTTAAACGGCGACAGTATTAAGGACAATATCTTTAAGATGATTGACGACTTCACCGATGAAGTAATTCTTCGCTACACCGGCGAGGACGAAGACCCCGAGGGCTGGAACATTACGGGCTTAATTGAATATTTGGAAAGCGTATATCTGCCGAAGGACGCGCTTCAGCTTTCGGAAGATGAGATTGCGGACCTGACAAAAGCTGGCTTGAAAGATATGCTTTTAAAAACCGCTAAATCGTATTATGAGCAGCGCGAAGAAGAGTTTGGCAGCGAGATGATGCGTGAAATTGAACGCGTGGCCCTTCTCCGCGTGGTGGACAGCAAGTGGATTGACCACATCGACGCCATGGAGCAGCTGAAAAACGGCATATCGCTGCGGGCTTATGGCCAGCACGACCCGGTTGTGGAATATAAATTTGAAGGCTTCGATATGTTCGAGGAAATGATTGCGGCAATCCGCGAGGATACCTTAAAGCTCATTTACCACGCCCGCATTGAAAAGCCGGTAGAGCGCGTTCAGGTGGCAAAGCCCATTGAGCCTGCCGGGGACGGAACAGCGGCGCCGGCGCAGAGGAAGGCAAAAGAAAAAGTGGGAAGAAACGACCCCTGCCCCTGCGGAAGCGGCAAAAAATATAAAAAATGCTGCGGCGCTAATTTAGAGTAATTGTTTGGTTTATTTTACTACGAGAGGACTGAAATGTATGACAGTTGAGTTCGACCAATACCGGTTGGATTTGGAATCAATGGAAAACGATATTACAGAGATGGGGGATTCACTTTGAAATCCCCAAAGTGAAATTAAAAATTGAGGAACTGGAAGCGGTGTCTGCGAAAGACGGATTTTGGGAGGATTTGGAAAATTCCCAGAAGGTGCTTCAAGAAATAAAACAATTAAAGGACAAAGTAGCTGGTTTTGAGGGATTAAAAAGCGAGTGGGAGGATATGTCCACCTTAGTGGAGCTTGCCATTGACGAAGACGACGAATCGCTGCTTTCGGAAATTGAAGCGGGATATAAAAAACTGGAAACCGATTTGGAAAACATGCGGCTGGAAACGCTTTTGTCCGGCAAATATGACGCAAACAACGCAATCATCTCCATTCACCCGGGTGCAGGCGGCACTGAGGCGCAGGACTGGGCCTCCATGCTGCTGAGAATGTATCAGCGCTGGGGCGAACGCAGAGGTTTCTCGGTTGAAACACTGGATTTTCTGGCCGGCGATGAGGCAGGTGTGAAAAGCGTTACCATTCAGCTTTCCGGCCCCAACGCCTATGGATATGCCAAGTGCGAGAAAGGCGTGCACCGGCTGGTGCGCATTTCTCCTTTCGACGCTTCCGGCAGGCGGCACACATCTTTTGCGTCGGTGGATGTTATGCCGGAAATTAACGACGACATTGAGGTAAACATTAATCCTGAAGACATTCGTGTGGACACGTTCCGGGCCAGCGGTGCCGGCGGCCAGCACATTAACAAAACGGATTCTGCAATTCGCATGACCCACATTCCTACCGGAGTGGTAGTGTCGTGCCAGAACGAGCGTTCTCAGCATCAAAACCGGGAAACCGCAATGAAAATGCTGAAAGCGAAACTGGTGGAAATGGCCGAACGTGAGCAAATGGAGAAAATTGAAGACTTAAAGGGCGACATGAAAGACATTGCCTGGGGCAGCCAGATCCGCTCTTATGTGTTCCATCCCTATAACATGGTGAAAGACCACAGAACAAATTTTGAGGTGGGCAATATTGGCGCTGTGATGGACGGCGATTTAGACGGATTTATCAACGCTTATTTAAAGGCGGCGAACACGGGCAACTTAAACTTAAAATAATAAAATAAAAAGAAACAGTTTTTAGCTGTTTCTTTTTATAATTTTATTTACAATAGTTTTCAATGTAGCTTATGAGCGCCTTATCAATAATGGAAACTGCGTCGGCGGCTCCTTTCATTTCGCTGACGGCTGTCTGCTTGCCCTCAAGCTCCTTATACACCGTGAAAAAGTGCGTCATTTCGTTAAAGATATGGGCTGGAATTTGGGAAATGTCCGTATAGGTATTATAGTTTGGGTCGTTAAAGGGAATGGCGATAATTTTTTCATCGGCGTAACCGTTATCAATCATAGATATTACGCCAATGGGATAGCAGTTTACCATGGTTAAGGGGTGAATGCTTTCGGAACAGAGCACCAAAACGTCTAAGGGGTCTAAGTCGTCTGCATAGGTGCGGGGGATAAAGCCATAATTTGCGGGATAGTGGGTTGAGGTGTATAAAATTCTGTCCAGCTTTAATATTCCTGTTTCCTTGTCCAACTCATATTTGTTTTTTGAACCCTTTTCAATCTCGATCACTGCAATAAAATCATCCGGATTGACCCGGGATGGGCTTAAATCGTGCCAAATATTCATAATCGTTCTCCTTTTTGTGAAACTCTGCACATTTATTTTTACCTTTACGGCTATTCATATGCGCGGTTCATTTTAAATTAAAACATTTATTCTGGGGTGAAAGAAGTGCTTCATCTTTATTGTTGTGATGTTTCAAAGCTGACAGACGAAGAATTTTTAAGAATGTATCAGCTGTCGGATAAACAGCGGCAGGAAAAGGCAGACAGGCTCAAGCATTTGCCTTCAAAAAAACTGTCGTTAGCAGCCGGGATGCTGGCGCGCGTTTCCATTGCACAAAAATTAAACCTGCGGCCGGAGGATATTTCTTTTCGAAACCACAAGGGCGGAAAGCCCTATGCGGAAGGGTTGGACATTCATTTTAGTTTGAGCCATTCGGGGAATTTAGCGGTATGCGCCATATCCGACAAGCCTGTGGGCATTGACGTGGAGCAGAACAAAAAGGCCAATTTCAATGTGGCCAGACGGTGTTTTACAAAAGCAGAACTGCAATATGTTTTGTCAAGAAAAGAAAAGAGCCAACAGCGCTTTTTTGAGGTTTGGACAAAAAAAGAAGCTTATGTGAAGCTGCTGGGCACGGGAATTCAAGATTTTTTGAAATTTAATGTTGTGGGAAACAAAACAATTGACACCATTTTCTATCAGAATTACACGGTATCCGTGGCAAGAAAATAGGGGCGCTTAAAGCGCCCCTGTTTTTCGTTGTCTTAGTCGCGGCAGCAGTGCCCATGGTCATGGTCGCGGTCGTCAAAATCGCAGTCTTCTCTTTCAGGAGGGAAGAATTCGTCAAAGGGGAAGCAGATTTTGTCAAACAAATCGCAAGGACTGTCGTCGCAGGATGTTGTGCATTCCTTCTGCGGTACGCAGAAGTCAATAGCCGGGATTAAAAGCTGTACGCTCCGTTCAATCTTAACGATTGAGAACAGGCCGATAGAAACAAACACGCGCTTTTTCTCACCGCTCAACACGAGCCTGTCATCAAATACGTTGCAGATACATTCCGGAATTGTAGTAAAGTCAATGTCGTCTGTGCAGCAGCAAATTTTGTCGTCCAAATCCACTACCTTGGCGGACAGGCACAGCGGGTCAACTACCTCTACAACTGCTTTCGGCATGTTTGTCTTCTGCCAGAGCTGTTCGTCAAAGCTGTCGTAGCTGTAGCGGGACTCAAATATTTTTGCCGCGCCCTCCGAACCGAACAAAATTACTTTTTTGTCAAAGGTGGCCAGGCCTTCAACCGTTGTGGGTTTTCCAACGCCTAAGAATACATCAAGAGTAATTTTGAAGAAGAACTTAATGTCAACTGTAAAATAGCCCTTGTTGAACGGGATGGGTTCCACGTCGGGGAACGCCCAAATAATTTCTGCCTTTCTGCATTTTACGTTTACAGCCTTGTCGATCAGTTCCTGGCCGCAGGCGGTCAGAAACACGCGGGCGTCTTCAATGCAGTCTTTGTCCTTGCATGAATCATAAACTTTATCTGTATGTATACAAACCGAACCTTTAAATTCCTCGCAGGGTGAACTGGGCGAGGGATAACGTTTTTCTCCCATAATGAACCTCCATAAATATTATTTGAGAATTTATCTCTACAATATAATATGAAAGCCTTTGCGGTTTGTGACCGGCCCTGCATGTACATCTTTCATTCTTATTCAATTTCAATTTTCGTTGAATACTGCTGCGGCAATCATGGCCAAATAGTTCTGAATGGGAATGTAGGACGCAATGGAGTTGCCTGAACCCAAAGCATAACCTGTTTTCGCCAATTCTAACATTTTTGCGCTGCGGTTATAAATTTCTTCCGGGGTGCCTCTGGTTAAAAAGTCCACATCAATACCGCCGAGGATTGCAAATTTGTCTTTGTATTTTTTATATGCTTCCTCAACGGGAAGAATGTTGTCTTCATAAGAATGTCTGCCGTCATACTTTATGTCATAGGCAATGTCGTCCACAACGGCGTCGAATTTACCGCAGGAATGCAGGCAGATGGGCTTGTTGTAAGAATGAGCAAGTTCGGCAATTTTTTTGTGCCACGGGAAAACATATTTTCTCATTTGGTCTACAGAAAGCATGGTCTGGGTGTTAAAGCCCCAGTCATCATTGGACATTAAAATACCTACGCAGTCGTGCTTAGCGCAGATGTCGTAATAGGTTAAAAGCCGCTCTGAAACTTCTTTAAAAATCTGTTCCACAAGTTCGGGGTCTTCATACAGCATGTAGCAAAGATTTTCATAACCAACAAGGCGGATTACGTTTTCCAAAATTCCGCCGGGGCCGTATATAATTAATTTCATGCCCTCGGGTAGATAATTGCTTAGCATTTCAATGCGGGAATAATCAAAATCTTCGGGGTTTGCCCATTCATAGTTCTCAAAACTTTCGCGGTCGGTTATGACAAATCCTTGATTTAACGAAATGGTGCTTTTGCCTGCTTCGTGTTTGGTGGCGCTTTTAAACGAAAAATAGCTTCCATGCATGCAGGCATAGTCATATCCGCAGAAATAATAGGTGTCGGCAAGCTTTTTGCACGAAATTTCTTCCTCTGTTCCCTCATACGTTTTGTGCTTTGTAAAAGCTTCTACCAAATCGCCGTTTAAAATGAATTCAAACAGGGTAGGACGGTTCGGAGCTTCTTTTTTTAACACTTTCAAAATGTTGTCAAAATCGGGCTTGTGCGGTTTTTCGAGAAAACTGTTGATGTCAATAAATTTATTGTCAAATTTTTTCATAAAACTATTGCTCCTTTTTTAAATTTATATTATTATTATATAATATAGAAACAGAAATTCATATCATTTTTTGTTAAAATACTTTCAAAAATTATCATTTAAGGGGTCTTTGTTTTGCATTTTGAATTTGTTGATATGGATAACGTTAAGATAAGAAGCATGTATTCGGGCCTTAACAATGAAAAGCTTGAAGTCGTGCCGCATTGGCACAGTGAGATTGAAATACTCTTGTTTCAGAAGGGTCATTGCATTCAGCAAATTGACGATAAATATGTCATTACCTTTCCGGGCGATATTGTTGTGATTTCAAAAAATCAGCTTCATTCCACCTATTCCTATCAGGAAGAACCGTGTCAGGTTCTGGTGATTATGGCAGACTCCGGCTTTATTTTTAACAATGAAACGATTGCGTTTCAAAATCCCATTAATGACAAAAATCCAAAATACACGGATATGAAAAACTGTATTGAGGAGATTCATAGAGAACTTACACAAAAAGATAAGGCATATGAGTATAAAGCGATTTCCAGCCTTTATAATTTCTTTTCCATGCTGCTGAGGTTTTCCGATTATGTATCTGAAACAACACGGTATAACGACTTATATAAAAATGTGTTAAAAAACACGTTCGGGCTTGTGCAGAACAGTTATTCAACAGAAATTACCCTTGAAGATGCGGCCCGGGCATCAAATTTGAGCGTGCCGCATTTTTGCAGGTTGTTTAAACAAATGACGGGAATGACCTTTAAAAATTATTTGCAGTTTTTTCGGATTAATATGGCAGAAAAAATGCTGCGCCTGCCGAAAACTGTTACAGAAATAGCATATGAATGCGGATTTAACAGTCTTACCTCGTTTTATAGAAATTTCAAAAAATTTAAAAACTATATGCCTTCAGAAAAAAGGAACTCTTACAAAATGATATAAAATGAAAGCCCTGTTTTTCTCATTTGCATGTTGGCGAACTTATTCCGTTTGGACTGGCAAAAAGGGCGGAAGCAAAACATATACTTTCAACATATTTAAATGAATGAGGTAGATGATATGTTTTCTTCTTGTTTTTTTGCACTGCTTTATTTTTTAAGATATGGCCTGTTTCTAATATCTTATGTTTCGGGACAGAATAACTTTCCAAAACCGCTATCCGCCAGCGAGGAAAAACGTTATTTAGAGCTTGCGGCAAAAGGCGACAAAGGCGCCAAAGACGTTTTAGTGGAACGAAATCTGCGGCTGGTGGCCCACATTGCGAAAAAATATAACCAGGTGTCGGGCTGCGACGACGACGATTTAATTTCCATCGGCACTATTGGGCTCATTAAGGCAATTGCTTCGTTTGATTATACAAAACAGGCTAGGCTTGCAACTTATGCTGCAAGATGTATTGAAAAACCAACCCTATCAAGTTGGCTCTTTTGGAGGAAGAAGGGGAAAGAGTTGCTTCTTTTTCAGAGAAATGGCGGCTGCTGCATAAATCCGGCAGGAATTTGTATCTGATGTACCGCCAGACGAAAAAGGGCGTTGCCATCATGCCCATGTATGTCCACACCTTCCGGTTCGTTACACCCCATACCATGACAGAAGCACAGCGGTTCAATCTGCTGTTCCCCAATCCCGAAAGCTGTACCCATGTGTCGGACAAGCTCCGCTATTACCGCTATCAAAACAATCTGTTCCAGTCTGACGTTGCAGAGTATGTCGGGATGGACAGGGGAACCTATTCCAGCTATGAGGAATATGGAAGGGATTACTACCCAATTGAGAATATGCAAAAAATCGCCAAGCTGTTCGGCGTTCCAGTTACCGAACTGCTTGACGATTATAATTTGTTCCTGTATAACGGACAGGGCCAGCAAGTGAAGAAAATCCGTAAGTCCTTACATCTCACTCAAGCTGAATTTGCTAAGAAGATGGGCGTTCAGACAGGAATGGTGAAACGCTGGGAACAGGGAAAGGTGCGAATGTTTAAAGGGACGTGGGAGAAAGTATATATATAATTACATTATAAGGATAGACAATAACTGGATTATATTATATAATCTAAGTGCTATTATTTAAGAGGTGATTTACATGATATTATCTACTGAAATTAAGAATATTAAAAATATTAAGTCTGCATCGCTTGAATTACCTTTTGAAAAAGGTCTATTTGCACTTGTTGGAGAAAATGGTTGCGGAAAAAGTACAATAATGTTAGCATTATCTCTTATTGTAAAAACATCATCATCACATATGTTGATGTCAAATGACATATCGCCTGATTCATATATTAATATTGCTTTGGAAAACAAAAAAGATGAGTGGACCCCCAATAAAGCCGGAAAACTATCAACAGGAAAATATAATGAACGAAATCAATTGATGACTAGTGTTCATTATCATGGATTTTATGAAGGAAGTATATTTTATGGAAGTCGTTTTCATGATTATAACAAAATAGATGATTTTGTAGCTAAAGATAATTTCCAAGAAGTTCTTGTCAAAGCGGACGATTTTGTTTCCGAAACACTAGGATACATTCTTCACAATGACAAATCATACTATAATGGATTAATGAAAATAAAATCGCGAGAGATTGCTAAAAGAGAGGGTTTTAATGGAATACCTTATTTTGTAAAAACTGAAGATAATATAATTAGTCAATATAAAATGAGTAGCGGTGAAAGTATGCTAATCTCATTAATTGATTTTATTAATAACCTTGTAATCAAAGCCACATATTCTAAATTATTTTTTCTCATAGATGAGGTTGAATTGGCTCTACATCCAAGTGCTATTGATAGATTAGTGTTATTTTTGGAAAATTTAATTAAGGAGAATGATACTGAGTTAATTATTTATTTTTCAACACATTCAGCAGAATTAATTCATAGAATATCCCCCAAAAATATTTTTCTTATTGAAAACAATAATGGGGTAGTAGATATAATAAATCCATGTTACCCCAACTATGCCATTAGAAATCTATACATTCCAAATGGATTTGATTTTCTTTTGCTAGTTGAGGATGAATTATCAAAGTGCTTAGTAGAAAAAGTATTGCGCCAAAATAACTTGTATGCCAGCAAATTATGTTGTGTATTGGCGGCAGGTGGTTGCAACCAAATGATAAAGTTACATCATGACATGGTGACATATAATACGTTAGGTGTTGGAAAGAAGATAATTAGCATATATGACGGAGATGTAAAGGAATTAATATGTAAAAAAGAGGAATACAAGGATTTACCGAAATGTTTTTTACCAATTAAGAGTATAGAGAAATATTTATTTAATAAATGTGTAGTAAATGAAGATTCAAAATTTATTAAACTATTAGGAGATAAGTATTTTAATCAACGAAGCCTTAGAGACATAATTTATGATTATAAAAATGATGAACGAACAAGAAAAGGCAAAAGTGATGGAAAGGGATTTTATAAAGTCATCTTAGCCAATTTATCTAAGTCTGGGATAAAAGAAGACGATTTTGTGAAATATTTATGTGAAGATATTTATGAATATGAGGATATGACAAGTTTTGTGAAAAGTTTAGAAGCGTTATTACTATAAACAAAAGCGGTCAGGTAATCTGGCCGCTTCGTTTATCTATGATATTTCTCACTGATTCAATCAGTTCCATTTTCTGCTCCACCGGGTAATTCTGACAATTGAGATAG
>ERZ773108.2275-NODE-2275-length-16785-cov-640.910699_pt1 | contig 16785 bp, 8 predicted proteins | sample MGYA00580570_ERZ773108 | MGnify/ENA primary metagenome ERZ773108 (study PRJEB29015, sample SAMEA2737840) | human gut metagenome | biome: human gut; feature: human-associated habitat; material: faeces | place: China | collected 2012 ...
AAGGAGGACTTGGTGCTGGTGTTACAAATTTAAATTGGGATAGATGGACAGCTTTTAATGGCAATAATCCTATTGTACAAACTTATTGGACTGCTGAACATAATATTGGTAATGGCAGTACAAATGGTGACCATTATGAACTAGAAAATTATAATACAGATGGAAGTAATTTAAGTACTTATCCTGCTGTTTATCGTGGTATTCTAAACTTTTTTGGTGATATATGGACATTTATTAGAGATATAGTTGTTATTAATAAAGATAAAGATTATAATGCAGTATATCTTCTTAAAAAAGGAGTTAATCATTCTGATGTTACAAAAGATAATGTTAATGAAAAATGTTATTTAATTGGGCATCAAGCTAATACTAATAATTTTATTACTGAATTTGATTTTCAAAGAGGAGTTTATTTTATTCCTAATAAAGTTGGAAGTAATAAAAAAGCTGATTATAATTGGATAAGAGGTAGTAATGGACAAGATACAGATAAAGCTGTTCGTGTGCTTCTGCTTGGCGGTCGCGCTGATAGCGGTTCTCTGGCTGGTTCTGGTGGCTTTGGTTCTGTTTGGGTTCGGTCGGGTTCTTCTGCTCGTGTCGGTTTCTTTACTACTGTTAAACTTGATTAAATAAGTCCACGTGGAACTGTTGCTAGGAGTAGTTGGTTAATTAATTTGTTTTCTGTTTTTGTATTTCTCGATACTACTCCTACAACAGTTTATTATGATATTATTTAAGGTTATATTTCTTAGAATGATTGACATTTAGATACAGTGCTTCTGCTTAGCAGTAACGCTAATAACAGTTCTAAAGCTAGTTCTAGTAACTTTAATTCTAATTGAGTTCAGTCAGATTCTAATGCTAATGTCGGTTTCTTTTATATAATTCCTGAAACTAATAAGTATAAAACTAATATAAATATTATTTTGGGAAGTATAACCTTACCTCTTGGTAAAAGATAACGTTATTTAGAAACTAAAAGTGTTGGTAGTGATATTCACGAAGGCTCTTATATAAATTATATAAATATGAAAAGATATAATGGTTTGCATGATAAACTATGTACTATTGAAAATATTGAAGTTGCTGATGATAACGCAAGAAAGAATAAAAATAAGAAATATGGTATTAATAAACATGATAAAAATAGACAATATGAAAATGAAGATTTAGTAGATAAACTCCTTAATCTTAAATATAAAACTTCTAAATATAGTCTTTATAAAATATATGAACCAAAGGAACGTATAATTTATAGACTTCCTTATTATCCAGATAGAATTGCTCATCATGCTATAATGAATGTTGTAAAAGATATTTGGACAAAAAGTTTTATTCATAATACATATAGTTGTATTGAAGGCAGAGGTATTCATCTTTGTGCAAGTAATCTTAAAAGAGATTTAAGAAAATATCCTAATGAAACTACATATTGTCTTAAATTAGATATTAAAAAATTCTATCCTAGTATTCCTCATAATGGTCTTAAAGAATGTATTAGAAAAAAGATTAAAGATAAAGATTTTCTAATTATTCTTGATGAAATTATTGATTCTACTGATAGTGTTCGTAATACTTCTTCTAAATTAACTGGAAAAGAAGGTGTTGGAGTTCCTATTGGTAATTATCTATCTCAATACTTTGCTAATCTTTATCTTAGCGAACTTGACCATTTATGTAAAGAAGAACTTAAATGTAAATTTTATTATCGCTATGCTGATGATATAGTTATTTTAAGTAATGATAAAGATTTTCTTCATAAAGTTCTTATTTATATTAAATTATATATTCATACTATTGGATTGAAAGTTAAAGATAATTATCAAATATATCCTGTTGATAGTAGAGGAATTAATTTTGTTGGTTATGTATTTTATCATACTCATGCTCTTATTAGAAAATCTATTAAATACAAAATTATAAAACTAGTAAATAGTTATTTAAATAGAGAAATTGATAGAAAAGAATTTAAAATTAGAATGTGTGCTTATTATGGATGGCTTAAACACGCTAATACTAAAAATCTTCTTTATAAAATTCAAAGTCTTACAGGTGTTAGATATTCTAATTGGGATGGTAAAAGAACTAATATTGCTAAATATTATAATAAATACGTTAGAATAATTCAAGTTATTAATTATGCTAAATATTTTAGAATTAATTTTATTAGAAATGGTAAAGCTTATTATGCTGATAGTAGAGATAAAACTCTATTTTATTCTATACATAGACTTAATCATTTTCCTATTAATTTTAAAATTACTAAATATGATTGGCGTATTTATACTAAAAGTAAAAAAGAAAAAGTTAAACCTCAAACATAATATATTATGACTAAAGATAAACTTAAAGATGATATTATTAGAACTATATGCTGTTTAAATAATGATATATCTATTGAAGGTAAAGAACTTTTAATTAAACTATTAAATTCTATTGTTGATTATACTAATAATACTGAACTTGAACAAGAACTTGCTCAACTTCAACAAAAATATAATGAATTAGTTACAAATATTAATGAAGTAGAAAAATTAGCTAATGATACAAAAACAAAACATAATTCTTTATATTCTGATATTAGTAATAATCTTAAGCCTAAAGTAAATAATATTGATGAAAGAGTAACTGCATTAGAAAATTCAAGTCAATCTTAATATGGCTAGTCTTAATCAATTAGTTAGTGAATTTGCTCATGCTGTTGGCAATCCTAATAGTATTCCTCTTAGACGTAATCTTCGATATGCTATTCTTCATGGTCGTAATGAACTAATTCGTAAAAGTTATGAAAATCATAAATATGTTGATAAAGGTTTGCAACAACGTATTCGTGTTTCTATTGTTAATGTTCCTGATGGTGATTTATATAATAGTCAAACTCTTGGACTTCCTGCAATTAAACGTACTAAACAAGAAGTTCCAAAACCAGTTAGACTTATTAATAACTTACCTTTCCAATCAATTAGAACTACCGGACATACTGGGATAGAAATACCATTTGCAAAAGAAGCTAGTGGTAAGTTTTATCATTATCTTGCAGGTATGTGTAATCTTCCTGTTTATGATTATATTAATGGTTATATTTATTTCTTTAGTAATAATAAAGATTGGTTTCAAAATATAGGTTCTATTATTGTTGAATCCCCTTTTGAAATTCCTTATCTTGTTCCTACTGAAACTGTCGAAAAAGCTAAAGATGTAAATTATGATCCTATTGATGATGAAGCTAAATACGATGATGACGAATTTCTTATTCCTGAAGATATGATTGGAGCTCTTAAAGAGATTGTATTTAAACGTAATCTTATTGAAATTCCTCGTCAAACAAATGAAACTCCTATTGATAATCTTGTAACTAGATAAATTATGATTAAAGATATAGATATTAGTCATTACTATAAAAAGTTTATTGAAACTTCTAATGACGATATGGCAAAATATAATAAAGAACTTGAACTTATAAATAAGATGAAGGCTGATTGCCGTTCTTATATTAAAAGTAAAAATCAAGTTATTAAAGATGATTTAAAAATTAATCTTAATGAATATGGGTTTCAATTTCTTAATGATGATATAGAACTAATTAATAAACTAGAGCAATTAATTAATAATAGGCTTAGTTATACAGTTGGAGAAAGACATATTGTTCTTCTCCAACTTTTGCGTTATTGTAACTTAGCTAAAAAAGCAAATGATTATATTATTGCTCTTAAACTTGCTACAAGACGTTCTGAATTAAGTCTTTCTGATTATAAAAAGTATATTCATAGATATTATAGTTATGGTGTTCATAAATGTGTTCTTGAAGGTTATGCTTATCATTTTAAATATGAAATTGGTGATTTAGTTATTAATTTTTGGAGATATAGAGATAAACCTAGAGATACTTATGTTGATTGGAACGCTACTAGACTTAAGAAACAAGAAATTATTGATGCTGGTCTTAAACCTTATGATAAAGAAGAAGCTGAAATATATAAAATTCGTGGACTTAAATATGATGGTATTCCTTATGTAGTTTATAAAACTAATAAAGAGTTTTATGAAATACAACTTATTAATAATGGAACTCATAGTTATAGTGCTATTAAATTTAAGTATGCTAATTATATTAATAGAGAGCTTCGTGGTAAAGATGCTAAACAACTTAATTCTGAATGTAAAACTGTTGATGATATTTTTAATCTTAAACTAGGATTAAGAAGTAAACTTCTTGTTTATCTTGAACGAGAACCTAATGCTCCATTTAAATATATTAGAAATGTTAATCAACAAAAGTATGAACGTGGAGCACATAATAATGGTAATAAAACTAGATATAAAAACTAATATTATGGCAAATAATAAAACGATTACGATAGAACATATTATTGGTAAACTTGATAATGATTTCAATCCAGATAATAGTGATTGGATTCCTAGAGTTCCTGCTTGGTGTGTTGATGCTATGAATGAACTTAAAGTTCTTCGTAAAGTTGATAAGAAAATGAAACTAACCGTCATTAATAAGATAGCTAAAAGTAAATGTTGTCTTATTGATGACGGTCTTAAAGTATATGATAGTAATGGTTGTGAAGTACCTAGAGCTGATAGTAGTAAGTATAGATGTAATGATACTGAATCTACTCCATCCTCTACGGGGGGTCAAGCGGAGGACGAAAGTCCGGAGCGTGCTACTGATAAAAACTATCTTGGTATGCCTGATGATTGTTGTCCTAATGGTTCTAGAACTAGAGAAGTTATTGATACTGGTAAAGTAGGATGTAATCCTGTTGTTTATATAGTTCATAATAATACTGAATGTCCAAGATGCCAGCATGAAGTTCATTCTCATTGTCAGACCCCCCGTGGAGGATATGATAAGTCAAATCATAACTATATTCTTATTGGAGGTAATACTATTGAACTTAATTTTAATGATACTTGTATAACAGTTGTTTATAAAGATATTGAAACTCAATATAGTGATAATTATCATTGTGAAGTTCCTGTTATACCTGCTAATGGTAAATTAATTCAAGGTCTTACTTATTATTGTATGGCTCGTATGCTTATGAGAGGATATAAGCATCCTGTGTTTAATCTTTCTGCTAGTCAATATGGAACTAATCCTTTCTATCTCTGGGAAAGTATGAAGAAAGATATTAAGACTAGTATTTTATTAGATGAACAAAGTGATGATGATAGTGGTTGGAATGAGTTCTTTTATAACTTTACTTTTCCTAAATAATTATGAATATACAAAAGAAACTTAGTCTTAATAAACATCCTGGCGATTGCGTTCCTTATTCATTAGTTGCTGCTAAAAATGTTAAAGTAAGTAATGATGGAAGGATGATTGTTAATGAAGAAGGACTTGAAGATTGTAAAGTAATTGCTAACGCTATTCATGAAGATGGTATTAATAATTTTAAAATAGTTGGTGTTATTCCTACTAGTACTGAACTTATTTTATTTATTGTTAATACTGATTCGAATGAATCTTATATTTATAGATATAATGAACAAGCTGATAATTGTTATAGAGTAAATAGTAATTGGAAATATAATGGTGGAAAAATTAAAGGAACATATACTTATAATGTTAAAAATCATCTTATTATAGCTATTGCAGAAAGTAATGCTTCAGTTGATGTTCCTCTTAAAACTATTAATATTGATTTAGATTCTGACCGTCCCGATTCTGAAATGTCTATTATTCCTCAAATAACATTGCCTACTATTAGTAATCTAAACTATGTTAGTGGTGGTGCTTATAAAGGATTTTATTTTCTATTTATTCGTTATAAAATTGATAAAACTAATTATACTAAATGGTATAGTATTGGATTTCCTATTTTTAATGATGTTATAATACCACAAATTATTAATAAAGTTTGTTTTAGAAAAACTAATGTTTATGAACCAAAAGATGAACCAAATGGTTATTGTTATGGTAATACTGATTCATTTAGTGATTCTAAAGATATATGTAATCAAACTTTTGAAATAAGTATTAGTGGAGGTCGTTCAGGGCTTTATCAACTTGGTTTTATTGTATGTAAAAAGGATGGTACTCAAGCATTTAGAACTGATGATTTAAGTAATAATATTTTTAAATTTAGTAGAGATATTCTTGTTGAGTATAGCGTTTCTGATTTAACTACTGATTATTATAATTATTATAATGTTGGTAATATTATTAATTATAAAAATAGAGTATATATTGCTAATTATAATGAACATACTGATAATGATAATAGGACTTTAAGTAACGGTAAAACATTAGAAGAAGCTGTTAAAGATATTACTATAAAACTTCGTAATAAAGCTGTTAACGCTTATTATAATGATTATACTGCTGTAAATGCGGTTAGTGAAAAAGGTCCTTATTTTAAAATGGCTAGCCTTCAAATTACTGGTACTGCTGATTGGCAAATTAAAGATATTGATAAAGTATTTAATAATAATCAATATCCTTTTCGTACTTTTAAAACATTATTTAATGATACTGTTATTCAAGGTATTGCAGCTCATGAATATTTAAAAATTAATTATAATACTAAAATAAAAGTAGGTAGTAGAAGTAGCCATAATCTTAAAGAATATCTTGCTTGTCATTGTTTTATTATTCCTACAAGTTATAAATATGAAAATAATCAATCTGTTTATACTTTACCTAGTACAGTTAAAATAGCTTGTTATGTTTATAACGGTGTTGGATTTACAGAAGATGCTGTATTTACTAGTGGGCAAGTATTATTTGGAGATACTATATTTGATATTGATAATTGTAAAATGAGAATTACTCATTCTATTATTGAACCTAGTTATGATTTTAATGAACGTAAAAAGAACGATACTCTTATTCCTGGAGAAGTATATAATTTCTTTATTCATTTTGTTGATAAATATGGTGATGCTAGTAGAGGATATAAATTGTCAAATAAAGATAAGTATATAAATAATATTGTTAATGATGGTTCTCATTGTACTATAATTACTTTTAATTGGAATAATCAAGGTAATGGTAATATTCCATATTGGGCTGTTATTAGTGGAGATATTCCAATATCTAGTATTAGCACTAATGTTAAAAGATATATTGCTAATCATAAAATTGTAGTTTATACTGCTGAACCTATTAATAATCCTACCACTAACATATTACTTAATAGTTCTGGGGAACTTGAAGCTAGTAACAAAGATGAACTATATACTCTTATATCTAATTATTTTATTGATTATAAAGATAAAGATAAATACAATGATTTATATGTTTATCAAGTTATAAATAGTGGTAGTTATACCCCTTGTAGCAATCAAGTAATAGGTGCTATTGGTGTTGATAATGAAGCTAAGTTTGGTTATTATGAAAATATTAATGGTGATGAATTATTTAGAATACCTGATTTAATATTTGATTCTGAAGTTGTTGGCGGAGAACATATTAGAGATTTTGTATATAATATGAATAATACTTTTAATAAGTTTTATATTCGTGCTAATATTGATACTACTTTATGGAATAAAATTAAAGAACTAGGTTATATTGGATGGTTTATTAGTTATGAGAAAGTTGAACCTATTACTAGATATATCGGATTATTAACTAGAAAAGATTATTGTAATATAGCTAGTAATGTTACTTGGCAAGATGGTAGTTGGGGTACTAAACCGGGTTTTGTAGCTAATAATTTTACTAGTGATAAATGTTATTTATATAGTGGTCGATTTGATATTGATGATAGTATTAAATATGATTTTAATATTATTCGTATTGATGGTAAATGTAAATTTGAACCTTATAAAGAGAAACATGATGTAGTTGATATGGTAGTTAATACTACTTATCCTTATAGTTATAATATGCCAGTTATAGGTGTAATTAGCAGAAATGAATATAAACCTATTAATAATTATAAATTAGTAGTTGCTGATAGTATTGTTGATAGTAGAGCTGGAAAAGGAACTGCTCTTGAAATGGATGATTATAAGGAATTGCTACTTGATGCTGAAACGATGTTTCTCGCAACAGTTCTTAATTGTACTAGAAATATTTATATTAGTAAAGAAAAAGAACTTGTAAGACTTAATGATGTTTGTTATAATGGTGGAACTTATTCTATTGAACATGGATATAATGGTAGAATGACTTACGATGGTGTTCTTATTTATAATGATAATGGAGTTATAATGAATGAAGGTAATTATAAATTATATACTCCTACTAATAATCAATATTATTATAGTGGTGATGAACCATGTTGGTTTGATATTCCATTTAATGTTTATGTTCAATTTCCTTTATATAATGATAAATTCTTTGAAAGTAAATGTTTTAATAATGAACCCAGTAAGATAGCTTTTAGTATTAAAGAAGAAACTGATAAGAAAAGTATTGCTTTTGGTACATTTGTAGAACCTAAGAATAGTGTTGATTTATTTAAAGACCCTATTGGAAATGTTGGCCAATATGTTCCTAAACTATTAACTCAATATCGTAATGATATTATTAATATTACTCGTTTTGATAAAACTATAAGACGCAGTAATGTTATTCAAGATGAGAGTGAAATTAATGCTTGGAGAATATTTCCTATTGAAGGTTATAAAAATATTACTGAAAATAAAGGTAGTATAACTAATTTAGTTGGTATTGGATATTATCTTTTAGTTCATACTCAACATAGTATGTTCATGTTTGATATAAGTGCAGCTCTTAAAACTAGAGATGAAAATGTTCAATTATATCAACCAGATGCTTTTGAAGTTAATTATAAAGAAGTATTTACTAGTGATAAAGGTTATGGTGGACTGCAAGATGATTTAGCATATATAGTTGGAGAATTTGGTTATATCTTTTATAATGATGATTTTAATAGATTTTATCAATTTGATGATGGTCAACTTAAAATAATGGATGAAGATATTAAACTATGGCTAGATAAATATCATCCTAATAAAGTTAGATTTGCTCATGATAAATTTAATAATCGTATTCTAATTAAGTTTGATTATACTTATAATAATGTTAATCCTAATACAAAAGAATCTATTATTGAAAGTCATAATGAAGTTATTAGTTTTAATTATAAAATAGGTAGTTTTATTAGTCTGCATGATTATTATTTTAATAATGCTTGGTCTACTAAAACTAAATGTTATTTTCAAACTAAGCATAATGATGATAGACTTAATTGTCCTCTTCATGTATTTACTAATGAATATAATTATGGTAGATTTAATACTCATATGGGTGATGATAGTAGAAGTTTATATTTAGTATCTAAACAAGAAGTTGGCGATGAACCTATATTAGTTCATAATAGTTATATTGATATTATAGTTAATGAATCTTATGAACTTATTAAATTTCTTGAATTTATTAAATATAAAGTACGTAAGATATATGTTCCTATTTATAGCGATAATATTAATAATCCTGTTGATTTAAGAGAACATCCTTATGCTGGAGATATACTTCGTATATTTAATGAAGATAATGATACTAATAATATAGATATTAATATTGATAAACTTAATCAATTTAATAAATATAAAAAGCCGTGGTATGAACTTACTCAATATAACTTTAATTATTTTCGTAATGCTATTAAAGAACATCCAAATACAGTAAGTGATAAACTTCGTAGAGTATATGGTAATTATTTTGTAATTCGTTTCATATTTAATAATTCAGATAATAAGCGCATTGAATTTGAAAGTCTTGAATGTGCTCAAACTCAATTTAGAAAATTATGATACAGTATAGAGATAGACAAAGACAAAAAGCTTTTATTGGTGCTATTATTGGTGCAGCTGCTAGTATTGCTGGTGGTATAATTAAAGGTAATAAGCAAAAGAAAGCTCAAGAAAAAGCTCAAGCTGAAGCTCAAGCTGCACAAGACCATAAAGATGCTTTACAAAATGCTCAAGCTTTAACTAGTGCTTATGCTAATCAAGATTATGTTGACCAATATAATGATAAATTAACTCTTAAATGTGGCGGTAGAGTTCGACGTAAAGCTGGTTTCGGTACTGAATTTGCTCAAGCTCTTCCAGGTTTAGGTAATCTTGCTAGTTCTATTACAGGAGTTCAAGGACTTGGTGAATTAGGTACCGCAATAGGTCAAGGTATTTCTGCTAATCAACAAATTAATGAAAATAAACGTATTGCCCAAGAAGCTGAGCAACGTAAACAACTTCAAGCTGGTCAACAGCAACTTAATATTACTTCTGATAAAATGACTAATCCAATGACTATGTATCAACGTTCTAGTTTTATTAATAAATATAAATGTGGTGGACGTAGAAAAGCATGGATTGGTGCTGCTATTGGTGCTGCCGGAAGTTTAATTGGTGGTATGTTTGGTAGTAAAGGACAACAACCTATTAAAGTTGAACAAGCTGACCAAGCTAGTTATAGTGCTCCTAAAACTGGTATTGAGCGTCCTGAATGGATTACTAATGGTAATGTTCAGCCATCTGTTATGCCTCAATCAATATATCGAGATAGGCTTAAAACATATCGCTGTGGCGGTCGTAGACGTTAATCTTTTGCTCTCTGTTGAATTATTATATATAGATATGAACTATTAATCAGTTGATAACCTATCGTTCGACAGAGAGCCTTAAAATCAATCAAATTATAATTTCTCATTATATTATATAAAATGCCTAGAAAAGATAAAGTTATTCATATAAGTAATTTACCTAGTACATTTAAAGGTAATATTACTCGTAATGGAAGATTTATTCAAAATGGTATTCCTCCACTTGGTGGAGCTTATGATAAAGTTGCTAAATCTACTGGTTTAATAAGACTTGGTAATGAATTTCTCTATAATGGTATAAACAATTTAGTATCTAAAGATAATAGAGAAAAATTAATGAATAATACTGCCGGTAGACTTATTAATTATGTTAAAGATTTTAATAAAGAATCTTTTCCTAGTGATGATGAACTTGGACCAACATTTCCATTTAATATTATTCAAACTCTTAGAAGTAATGGAAAAAATCTTCCTCAAAAGCAATATGCTGTTGGTGGTAAAATACCAAATGTAGTTGCTGGTGGTATTGCTCAACCTCTTGGTAATAATTTCTTTTATATGAATGGAAGAAAACATAGTCAAGGTGGTATTGATATTGGTCCTAGTGATAAAACTGGTATTGAAGTAGAAGATGGTGAAGTTGTTGAAACTAATGGAAATGAACTTAAAGTTTATTCTGCACAACCTATTATTAATGGTGTTAGTCCTGCTAAATTAGTTATGGGTGGAGCTAATCCTAATAAAGTATTTAAAGCTCAAGAAGATTTTAAAGATAGAAATAGAATTAATGATGATGGTACTAAATATAAAGAAGGTGGTAAAATTTATCAAGCACCTAATGAATACAAAAGACAAATCGCTGAAAGTGGTTCGATAATTATTGGTGGTTATCCTACAATAGCTGGTAATAGAAATTATAAATTTATTAAAGGTCTAACTAAAGCTTCTAGAATAGGTAGAACTGCTACTAATTTTATTAATTTAGGTAGACAAAAAATTTATGATTTAGCTAATAAAATTGATAATACTTGGATTAATCAAGGAATTAAAGAAGTTTATAGAACAACTATTGGTAAACATGGTAGTAATCTTCCTAGAACTATTGATTATATAAATAAAAATAATATAAATGAAAATAAAAAAGCTATGGGTGGATTAAGTAGAGATAAAGATTATGGTTCTAAAAAGAAACCTTATCCTAGTGTAGCTAAAAAAGATTTTGCTGGTGGACATAGAAGTTATCCTATTCCTACAAAAGCAGATGCTGTTGACGCTTTAAGACTTGCGGGATTACATGGGCGTAGCGATGTTAAAGCTAAAGTTTATAATAAATATCCTGAACTTAGAAAAAAAGGTAATACAGGATTAATTGTAAGTATTAGTGGTAATGTTAAGAATGGCTTAATCCATTCTCCATCCTCTACGGGGGGTCTACGCGATAAATTTGCTGTTGGTGGAACTCGAATTAATCGTCATGGAAGAACTTGGGAATATGATGAACAAATTGGAGCTTATGTTCCTATTACTAATAGAACTATTAATAGAACTTCTGCTTATCCTATTAATAAATCTGCTAGAGGAGAAACTATTATTGGCAGCGATTATACTTTTAGAAATGGAAGATGGTCTAAAAATAATAATGTAAATACTAATACTAATAAACCTAATGTTGATAATGGAAATCGTCGTCCTCAATATTATGCAGAACGTAGACTTCCTTTATTTGAAGATGGTGCTGGTATTACTAGTGGTTTAGTTAGAGCTGGTTGGAGTCATGGAAATAACAAAGGTGTTAGTATAAATAATACTAATATTCCAAGTTTATCTGCAACTAAATCTAGCGGGAAGACCCCCCGTGGAGGACGAAGTAAGTCAAGTCAATCAACTCAATCTATCTCTACTAAAACTCCTCCTACTGCTGTTTATAATCGTAATCTACCTAAAGTAAAAGCTAGTATTCCTACTACTTTACCTGTTTCTACTAATACTCCTGCTCAAGAAATTACATCTTCTGATGGTAAAGGACAAGGTAAATTTAAAAATCTTACTACTGCTGATTGGATTGGTTTAGGTAGTAATGTTGCTGGCAGTTTAGCTAGTTATTTTGCTAGTAAAAGAGCTATTAATAAAATGAGAGGTCCGGGTCAACCTACTCTTATTAGCGCTAATAAACTTAAAACTAAATACAATATTAATCCTCAACTTGATAGAATTAGAGAAGATAAATTTGAAGCTTATCGTGATATTGATTCTAATACTGCTAGTAGTCGTGTTAGTTTAGCTCGTAAACAACGAGTTCGTAATGCTGCTGGTCAAGCTGTTAATGAACTTTATGGTAATAAAGAAAATATAGAAACTAATCTTATTAATCAAGATAGACGTAATCAACAAAGTGTTCGTCAATTTAATGCTCAACAATATAATCAATATATAGATAGAAAAACAGCATTTGATAATGGTATTAGAGAAGCTAAAGTAACTAATATTAATAATTTATTTAGTGGTATTAATGCTGGTATTCAAGATATGATTAGTAGATATGAAAATCGTAAAGCTTTAAATAATACTATTGGTGCTATGAGAGCATCTGCTCCTAATGTAGATGATAGAATTATGAGAGATGCTGGAGTTGATTATGATGAATTTATTATTCGCAAACGTAGAAAACTTGGAGGAAAACAATCATGCCGATAAACTTTTATACTCCTACTTTTAGACAACAAGTTAATCCTATTGACTTAAATGTCTTAGCTAGAACTTATAATACTCTTGAACAAGGACATCAACAAGCTATTCAAACTAAATCTCAGATTGATGCTCAACTTGCTCAATTAGATTTAAATGAAGCTGAAGATGCTTGGCGTCAAGAACAACTTAATAAAGTTCGTAATGCTCTTACTGAAAATATGCAGTATGGTAATGCGTATTCTAGTCTTGATGATATAGTTGGAACTTATGGAGATATAACTTCAAGTCCCGGAATGATTGGTCGTTTACGTGCTCAACAAGATTATAAAGCATATATGGATAATCTTGATAAACGTACTGATTTATCTGAAGATTATAAGAATTATTATCGTGCTGTTAATAAATATAATTATCAAGATATAACTGATAAGAATGGTAATGTTATTGGTGGAAGTAAATGGACTCCTATTGATAAAGAAGTTTCTGAAATTCCTATGAATCAAATACTTAATCAAGCACTTCAATGGGCTGCTAAAGAACAAGGTGGTGGTAGTCAAACAAGATGGCTTGATGCTAACGGTAAAGTTACTGATGATATTACTAAATCTGTTACAGGAGAGATTTATTCTCATACTAAAGGTAATTGGCAAAGATTAAGTAAAGCTAAACTTGCTGAAGCTGTTAAAGCTGTTATTGAAAACACTCCTGGTACTAAAGCTAGTCTTGAACAAGATTATAAGATTGCTAAATGGAAATATGACCAAAATGGTAGTAATCCTGATATAACAGATAAAAATGGTATTCTACTTACTCCTGAACAGTATCTTGCTAAACGTATTGACCCTTTCTATAACGCTGCAACTTTTTATAATCAAGATAGTAATACTACTTATGGTGAAGCATGGAAAGCTCAATTAGCTTTAGCTAAACAAGCTGGATTAGGAAGTGCAAATCAAAGAAAACAAGCTATTGATAATTTAACTTATAAAGGTACTCCTGTTCGTATTGATAATTTTATGCCTGCTCAAGCTCAAGCCGAAATTACTAGTAATAGACAATCAATAGCTGGATTACTTAACAAATATAATTCTGATATTAATATTGATTTAGCAACTGCTAACCCAGATGATATTAGAACTAGTATCATGACTAATATTACTAATCCATCTGATAGAGCATATGCTCTAAGTTATCTTAATGATATTATTGATAATCAAGAATATATTAATAGTCTTAAAGTTGGTAAATCTCAAGATAGCATTGACGGATTTGATACATATAATTCTATTATTAGTTTAAGTGATTTGCCTAATAATAAATATTCTGATACATATAGTAAATATGTTAATCAGATATTTGGAGATAGTAGTTCTATTAGACAATACTTTAATAATGATGATGTTTATAACTCATTTATTAATGCTCTTGGTGGAGAGAAAAAAGCAATTAGTCTTGGAATAAGATTTGGTTCTGATGGTAATGGTTATAGATATGCTGAATTACCTAAAGATTATCATAAATCTATTTATAGTTTTGGTAAAGCTGTTAAAGAAGCTGAAGATACTAGAAATCCTTTAAATGCTTTTCTTAATTCTGCTAAAACTAGATTCTTTGGTTATGGTGATAAGTTTGTTAGAGTTGATTCTAATGGTGAAGAACATCATGGTGGATTACCAACAGGCAATAAAGAACCTTATATTGGTTTGATTAATTATGTTGATTCTCTTAAATCTAAAAATGATGCTGTTCTTGACGGTGGACAAATAAATGCTTCTACTATTGGCATATCTGCAATGACTCCTGAACTTGCTGAACTTAATTTTGTTATGAGTTCTAATCCAGAAGCTGCTAGTAAATATGCTGCTCAAAAGAAACAATTAGAAGAACAAGCAATGAGCGCAATTAAAGCTGGAATTGATTTAACTCAAGGAGAAGCTTATATTACTAGTGAAAATGGAGTATTTGAACCTATGACTTCTGAAGATAGAAAAGCTTATACAGCTTATCTTAGAAGTGCTAAAGAAAATGAAATTACTCCTACTATTGTTCGTGACCCAAAAACTGGTGATGTTGGAGTTCAAATCAATATTGCTGGTTATTACGATACAGAAGGTAAACTTAAAAGAGAACCTATTACTTTACTTGTAGGTAGTGGTGCCATTGATAGTTCTATTATTCAATCTTGGAATCAAGATACTAGTTGGAAAGCTGCTGGTAAAGTAGAAAATTATTATAATGCTAATAGACCTATTTCTCTTACTAATAATACTGCATTTACTGGAATTGATAAATTTAAATTAGTACCTAATGGTGAAGGTTTTAATTTAATTAATTCTACTAATAATCAAACTATTGGTTTAGTAAGTAAAGAAAATGCTGTTGATATTGTAGATAATTTATCTCAATGGGAACAAACTGTAACTGCTGTTAAAGCTGGTATGGCAGTAGATGAAAATGCTGTTAAAGCTATTCAACAAAATGTTGCTACTAAACTTGCTCAACTTAGTGGCAGCACAGATCCTTATGTTATTCAATATTACTATGATGAATTAACTAATAATCTATATTAATATGGATGTATTAAAGTTTCTACAAGGTGGTAACAAAACACCTAATCCTGAATATAATCCTAAAACTAAAAAGGGGGCTATACAGCCTCCTACTTTAGTTGATTACAACCCTGGCACTTCTATTAGTGACCAGGGTCGTGGTCATTTATTTAGTCGTATTGCTGGGCAATCATATAATCTTAACCAATATGATATAGATAAATATGCTCCTTATGATGTTTATGTTAATCCTGTTGATGACCCTGAAAAACTTGATAAAGAACGTGCTGTTAATCAAAGTAATTGGGAACAAGGATTAAGAATGATTGGACAGATTGGTAATGAAATTACTGTTGGTACTGCAATAGGTTTTGCTGATTTAGCTGATGCTTTCTATAATATGATTAGTGATAGTCCTAATGATTATCAATCTGAAATAAGTTCTAGACTTGAATCTTTAAAAGAATCTATTAATGAAAGATTAGCTATATATCGAGAAAATCCTAATGCTGCATTTGACCTTGGAGATTTTGCTTGGTGGGCTAGTAATGCTCCTAGTATAGCTAGTTCTTTAACTCTTATGGTTCCTAGTACTGGTCTTGCTAAAGGTGTTTCTTTATTAGGTAAAGGATTAAGATTTAATAAACTAGCTAATAAGATGGCTAATGCTATTAATATGACACAAAAGAGTAGAGCAATTACTAGTAGAATAGCAGAAGCTACTGCTATTGGAATTCCTTCTCGTTATCTTGAAAATTATCAAGAAGCTAGACAAACTTATAATGATATTGAAGATTATTCTAAAACTCAACTTGCTAATATGAATGATAAACAAAGAGAAGAGTTTTATAATAATAATCCTAAATATAGAGATATGTCTGATGAAGAAGTATCTAAAGATATTGCTAAAAATAGTGCTGATATTACTTTTGCAGAAGATTGGGCTAATGTTCTTTTTGATATATGGCAAGTTTATAGTTTAAAAAACTTATGGAAAAATGCTTTAAGTGGTA
>ERZ773108.2279-NODE-2279-length-16762-cov-9.276232_pt1 | contig 16762 bp, 15 predicted proteins | sample MGYA00580570_ERZ773108 | MGnify/ENA primary metagenome ERZ773108 (study PRJEB29015, sample SAMEA2737840) | human gut metagenome | biome: human gut; feature: human-associated habitat; material: faeces | place: China | collected 2012 ...
CATCTGGTAGAGCGCCACCTTGCCAAGGTGGAGGTAGCGAGTTCGAGCCTCGTAATCCGCTCCACGGGACGCTTAAAAGGCTTTAAGCGTCCCTATTTTTTAAAATTTAATACGGCACCATAGCCAAGCGGTAAGGCAGAGGTCTGCAAAACCTCCATTCCCCGGTCCGATTCCGGGTGGTGCCTCCAAAAATCCCATTCATGTAAGTGAGTGGGATTTTACTTTTTACTTCTTACCTCTTCACTCTTGCTTCAAATAAAGTTTGATACGGGATTTTTGGGAAGTAATAAGTTAGGTGTGCCAGCGGCACGAATTATAAATGCAAGGTTAACACCTTGCTCTTTTATTTTATAGTGTTATAATCGTAATAAGAAAAAGCGGTAATATTATGGCAGAGTGATATCAAATCTGCTGTACGGAGTTATTTCGTTCACCTTTTCTTATTACGGCGAAATGCTCACATACCTCGGAATGACGATGCCAATGGCGATATTTGCCCTTATATCGTGGCTGAAAAATCCGCATAACGGCAACAAAGCGGATAAAGGTCAATAGTCTCGGCAGAGCCGTTTGAAATCTAATAACACAAAAAGCAACATACTCTTTTGAGTATGCTGCTTTTTTGTGTTGGCATCTACTTATTTTCCCGGGCAGCTTCCCGCCGAGTATCTTCAGCGCAAGCGAGCTTAACTTCCGTGTTCGGTATGGGAACGGGTGGACCCTCGCCGCAATCAACACCAACTATATACGCTGTTTTTTGACAGCTTAATTATTATATCACTGCTTTTTACATTTGTCAAGTATTTTTTCAAAATGTTGGATAAAAGAAGAAATGCGAACAGACTTCAATTTGAGGTCTGCCGACGATACCCCCCAACGGCTGCCTGATTTACAAAATGAAATTGTTATATTTTCCTGCACTCAAGGTAAAAACGCTTATCGTCCGCTTCGCCCATTGAAAAGGTCTTGCGCGGAAGCGAGCCGTCCTGCCGCACTGCGTCAAAAAGCTCCTCCTTTTTCATTCCGTCAAACAAAAAGCCGAGTGCGTTTCTTGTCTCCGCCAGTTTTTTAAGGGAGTCCTCGCCGTGTATGTAGTCGATTTTAACGTCCTTGTGTGCCTTTAAGTAATCATCTAAATAGGCTTGCAGAGTTCCCACGGCAAGCTTTGACGCAGGGCGTACCGATATTTCCCTTTCGGTATTGCCGTAAACGCAGGTGAATCGCTGTGCGTCTGCGCCGATATATTCTCCTCCGCATTTTTCTATGAAGTCCTCAATAACCTTTTGGGGTTCAACACCGAAAAGCACGCGGTAAATAGGCTCAAATTCAAGAGAAGAATCGTGAATATTCACAACCTCAACAAGCGCGTAATGCGAGCCGCCGAGCGCCGCACATTCCTTTGCGGCGGCAAGCGAGTGATTGCCGTCCCCCACAACAAAAAGCAGGTCTCCGCCGTTTTTCCGCAAAAGCTCCTCTGTATGCCTCCGGAGCGCCTCTGTCGCCGCCTTATCGGGTGCAAAGCCGCGTATATGCCCGCCGCCGCACATAAGGTCAAAATCGTAAAGACACTCAAAATCACCTGTATTGCCTGCAAGACCGCCTATAAGTAGATTTTCGGGGTCATCGCAAAGCAGCATAACGTGCGGCATTTCAAGGTGCGCACCGCGCCGTATTTCAACCCTTGCGGGTATTCTTTCCTTTACGGTCGCCTCGGTGGCGCGTATAAGCGCTTTACTGCCCTTTTCGTAGCTGTAATTATCAAGGTCTATAAGCCCTATGATACCGCGCCGTGTTTTGCCGTTTTTAATGGTGCGCTCAGTATAAACAAAGGTATTTTTATATTCCTTAAAAACGCCGCCCTCAAGGTAGCTTTTCATAGTCGCGTTTATTTTTGAAATTCTGTCGGCATTATTTTCTCCCAAAAACACCTCGGGGAAAATAATGTTGAGCGCAGACGGAGCGTTACCGACTGTTTTTTTTACATTTTCCCAGTACTCAGGCTCCGATGTGTATTGATCGCAGGCGATTACCGCCCACTTTTCGGGATTCTTTGCCGGCAAGAGTATATCCGCCGGCATAAAAAGGTTGTTTTTCATTATTTTACCCCTTTTAATGCTCGCTGCGGTTCGGGCGGCGCATAAGGTCGTTTGTAACGTTTCTTACATCCTTTCCGCCGTATAAAACCGCGTAACACTCTTCAATTATAGGCATTTCAATCCTGTATTTTCGGGCTAACGCGTGCGCCATATCCGCCGCGTAGTAGCCCTCAACCGTGCCGACCTCTTTTAAAGCCGCGTCAATAGGCATACCGGCGCCCACCTTGTGCCCGAAACGGTTATTCCGGCTGTGGCGCGAGGTGCAGGTTACTACCAAATCGCCTATACCCGTAAGCCCGGCAAAGGTGTATTCCTTAGCACCCATACAAACGCCGAGACGCGCCATTTCGGCAAGTCCGCGCGTTATAAGCGCCGCCTTTGAGTTATCGCCCAGCCCTAAGCCGTCGCAAAAGCCTGCGGCTATGGCTATTACATTTTTAAGCGCACCGCCCAGCTCTACGCCTATTAGGTCGTCAGATGTGTAAATTCTCAAATTTTCAGCTGACATAATGCTCTGCACTATTTCCGCCGTTGTGTGCGAGTCAGATGCCGCTACTATAGACGTTGGTATTCCGCGCGCAACCTCCTCAGCATGCGAAGGGCCCGATAAAACCGCCACTCCCTTGGGGTTTTTAAGCTCGTCGCTTATCACCTGCGAAAGCCGCAGCAGCGTGCCTTTTTCAAGCCCCTTTGAAACGTTTACGACTATGCCGTAATTTTTATAATCGGACAGCTGCGCCGCAACGCTGCGCACCGCGGTAGAGGGGGTTGCAATAATTGTAAGCGCCGCGCCCTCTACGCAGGACATATCGGTGGTGATTTTTATGCTCTCGGGCAGAGTAACGCCCGCAAGCAGGCGCTCGTTAGTCCGCTTTTCCGAAAGCATTTTCACCTCTTCTTCAAAAGGCGACCATATTGTAACGTTGTTACCCGCGCCCGTTGCGGAAATTGCCAGAGCCATACCCCAGCCGCCTGCGCCCAAAACAGCAATGTCAGCCATTCTTTTTCCCTCCGATAGTAAGCTTTTTTTCTTCGCCGCGTATCAGGCGTTTTATGTTATCCTTATGCTTTGCAAAAACAATAATTCCCATAGCAATGCTTAAAGCCGCCACAACAAATATATTACCGTCGCCCGCAAAAAATACTATAGAGAGCACAACCACCGTAAGAGCAGCGGCAAGCGAGCCGAGCGATACAATTTTAGTTGTAAGCAGCACAAGCGCAAAGGCGCAAAGCCCGAGTATAATTGCCATTGGGCAGCACACAGCGTATATGCCCACGCTTGTAGCGGCGCCCTTTCCGCCCTTAAACTGGAAGTATATAGGGAAAACGTGCCCCAGCATACAGGCAACGCCGCAAAGGTACGCGCCGTAAATGGGGTGCAACCAATTGGCACCCGAGGACATAACAAGCCCGAAAACAAGCTTGCCGAGGTATGAGGCTACAAAGCCCTTTAACGCATCGCAAACAAAGGTAAGTATGCCGGGCAGAAAGCCCGCCGTGCGCATAACGTTTGTAGCGCCCGCGTTACCGCTGCCGAGGTTACGCACATCCTTTTTCAAAAAGGCTTTTGCAAATATCACTGCGAAATTTACGCTGCCTATAAAATACGCCGCTATAACAACGGCTATTGCCGCAAATACCATTATTTTTCGCCCCTTTCACGAATTACAAAACGCACTGGAGTACCCTCAAGCCCAAAGGTTGAGCGTATCTGATTTTCCAAATAGCGCTGATACGAAAAATGGAAAAGCTCCGCCTTATTACAAAAGCAAACAAATGTTGGCGGCTTTGTGGATGCCTGGGTCATATAATAAATTTTAAGCCGCTTGCCCTTATCTGTCGGGGGTTGAACGCGTGCGGTGGCGTCGGCTAAAATATCGTTGAGCATACCCGTTGAAATACGCATATTGTTCTGCTCGTATACATATTTAATAAGCTCAAAAAGCCTGTCGACCCGCTGCCCCGTTTTGGCGGATATAAAAATTATAGGCGCGTAGGGCATAAACGAAAAGTCCTTCATTAAGGATTTGCGCGTGCTGTCCATTGTTCTGCCGTCCTTTGAAACGGCGTCCCACTTGTTTACGGCTATAATGCACGCCTTGCCCTGCTCAACCGCAAGCCCCGCAACCTTTGAGTCCTGCTCGGTAAAGCCCTCGGTGCCATCTATCATAATAACGCACACGTCGGCGCGCTCTACCGCCATTTTGGCGCGCAAAACGCTGTATTTTTCAATTTTTTCTTCAACTCGGCTTTTTCTTCTGAGCCCCGCCGTGTCTATAAAATTATATTTTATTCCGTCGCGCTCTATGTGGGTATCAATCGCGTCGCGCGTGGTGCCCGCAATATCGGATACCAGCGAGCGCTCTTCACCCGCAATCTGATTTATGAGGGACGATTTACCCGCGTTCGGCTTACCTATAACGGCTACGTTGATTATATCATCGTCCTCGTCCTCAAATTCTTCCTCGGGGATATGCTCTATAACCGCATCAAGCAGATCGCCCGTGCCGTGACCGTGAACGGATGAAACCGCAATCGGGTCGCCTATTCCGAGGTTGTAAAACTCGTAAAAATCGGGCGGCACCTCGCCTATACCGTCGCACTTATTAACGCAAAGCACCACGGGCTTGCCGCTTTTTTGCAGCATTGCGGCAACCTCCGCGTCCGCCGCGGTAACGCCCGCCTTTATATCGGTAACGAATATTATAGCCGACGCGGTATCAATAGCAAGCTGCGCCTGCGCGCGCATGCCCGCCAGTATAACGTCGCCGCCGTCAGGCTCTATTCCGCCGGTATCAACCAGCATAAACTTCTTGCCGAGCCACTCGCCGTCTCCGTAAATACGGTCTCTTGTAACACCCGGGGTATCGTCCACAATTGAAAGACGTTTACCTATTATCTTGTTAAAAAGGGTGGATTTTCCCACATTCGGTCTGCCCACAACCGCTACAACAGGCTTTGCCATTTTTAAAGCACCTCTCTTTTATTCTGTTCCTATTATTGCCTCGGTAAGCTCATATCCGTCATTCGCAACGGGGGTTATTTTAATATTGAGCCGCTCCGACAGCTCTGTAAGCGTTATGCTGTCAAGAAACATATCGCCCTCGCTCCTAAGCATTGTGGCGGGTATCAGCAGCTCGTCGCCGAGGTCTTTATCGCCTATCTGCTTTATTATATCGGTAGCGGTAACAAGCCCCGAAACGGTTATTTTACCGCCGAAAAATTCGTTTTTAATGGCGTATACGTTACATTCAAGCCCCGCGCGCTTTTCTTCACAAAGCTTTGCAACCGAGGCTATAAGCGGGTACGCCGCCTCGCCCGTTGCAAGCGATACCTTGCGCGGCGCGCCGCTTGTTTCTTCCGTATCCGCCAGCGCGTCTTCTACCTCTTTTTTCATAAGCGCCCACATTCCCACGCCGTTTTCAAGTTGTAAAAAGTCGCCGTAGTATTCGGCGCCCGGCATTTCGCGCTCGGCTAAAATATAAAATTCGTCTGCCGCGTAAACCCGCCTGTCGCCGTATTTTTTCTCGCAAAAATCGCCGAAACGGTCTATTATATCAATAACCGCGCCCGCCGTTTCGCGATTAAATGATTCAAGCTCTTCAAGCCCGTCCCTATAAGCGGTAACGCCCACAGGTACCGCCGCTATACACTCGGCGTTTTCAAGGGCGCATAGGTCTGTAAGGCTTCTTTCAAGCTCCGCGCCGTCGTTATACCCGGGGCAGAGCACCAACTGGCAGTTAAGCTTTATTCCCGCAGCGTTAAATCGATCTATTATAGAAAGCACCTTGCCCGCGTTTTTGTTTTTCATCATTTTAACGCGCAGCTCGGGGTTGGTTGTATGCACCGATACGTTTATAGGGCTTATGTGCATTTTTATAATGCGCTCAATTTCGTGCTCGGAAATATTGGTAAGGGTTATATAATTGCCGAAAAGAAAGGAAAGGCGGGAGTCGTCGTCCTTAAAATAAAGGCTTTCGCGCATTCCGGGCGGCAGCTGGTCTATGAAGCAGAAAACGCACTTATTGCGGCAGGAGTGCTGCTTATCCATAAGGTAGGTTTCAAATTCAAGCCCCAGCTCATCGTATTCCCGCTTTTTAATTTTCGCTTTTTTAATTTTTCCCGATTCGTCAATATATTTTAAAACGGGGCGGGTCACGTCTTGATAGAATCTATAGTCCAAAACGTCAACTATTTCATTGTCGTTTATCGAAATAAGCGTATCGCCGCCGTGAAGTCCCGCTTTATCTGCCGGGCTGCCCGGGGTAACAGACGATATTACAACAGACATTTTGCCGCCTCCTTTTATATGTATATAAGATTAAAGCAGAGGAGGATACACTCCCCCTCTGCCCCGTTACAAGATAGACAAACGAATTACTCGCCGACCTTTACTACCTCGCGTCCGTCATAATGACCGCAGGCAGAGCAAAGTCTGTGCGGGCGCTTATATTCACCGCAATTTGAGCATCTTACCAGTGTCGGTGCGCTTATCTTCCAGACGTTGTTTCTTCTCTTATCACGTCTTGCCTTCGATGTTTTTCTCTTAGGTACTGCCATTTTTGAGCACCTCCTTAAAAAAATAAGTATTAGTCCTTCAGCAAATCGGCAAGCGCCGAAAGCCTCGGATCTATCTCTCTTTTGGGGCATCCGCATTCGCCCTCATTGAGGTTTTTACCGCACTTTTCGCAAATACCCTTGCAATCCTCTTTGCATAAATGCTTCATGGGAACGCTCACAACCACCTCGGAATATACAAGCTCGTCAAGATCCAGCTTCATATCGGGCACCGGCAGAATACTGTCGCTTTCCTCACCCTCGATAGCTGGGGCTAGAGACTTGTCTATTTTAACGGTATATTCCCTTGCCGTTTCTGTTCCGCAGCGGTCGCAGGGGGCGCTGTATTCATAAGTTATAACAGCGCTGAGCACGGTAAGACTTGCTTTGTTAGTAACCGTACCGCTGATTTTAACGGGCTTTTTGAGCGGATAAACGCCCGAAAATTCAACGTCGCTCATATCCAAAGCATACTCAATCGGTAAGGAAGAATTTTCATTGACAAAAATTCGTTTTAAATCAAGAACCATACTTCCACCTCTATCGTCACAAAGTATATTATAGCCTTACAAAGCCTCTTTGTCAAGAACTTTATTTTAAATTTTGCGGGTTTTCTATACATTATTATATGGAATACTGCCCTTTACAGCAGGTAATTCGGGAGTCTTCGGCTTTTGCAGAGTATTCTTAATATGTCAGCTCCTCGGTCGGGTAAGCTATATAAAGAAAAAGCACCCCGTGCGGAATGCTTTTTTTGGTTGCGGGGGCTGGACTTGAACCAACGACCTTCGGGTTATGAGCCCGACGAGCTACCAGCTGCTCCACCCCGCGATATTCAACTTAACTCAACAAATATATTATACACCAAAGCGGCGGATAATGCAACACTTTTTTCAAAAAAAATTTAAGATTTTTGCGGCGGGCGGAAATTCTCACCCGCCGCAATGCTTTTTAAACTAAAGTCTTATGCGCCGAACTTAGCAACATTGAGCTTTATTCCGGGGCCCATAGTTGTAGCTATAACGCAGGACTTGATATACTGACCCTTAGTAGAAGCCGGCTTAGCCTTAACAATAGCAGCCATAAGCGCGTCAAGGTTTTCCTGGAGCTTCTCAGCGCCGAATGAAACCTTGCCTATGGGGCAGTGAATAATGTTGGTCTTATCAAGACGGTACTCAATTTTACCTGCCTTTGCCTCGGTAACAGCCTTGGCAACATCGGGGGTTACAGTACCTGCCTTCGGGGTAGGCATAAGACCGCGCGGTCCTAAAACCTTACCGAGACGACCCACAACGCCCATCATATCGGGTGTTGCGATTACAACATCAAAATCAAGCCAGTTTTCGTTCTGGATTTTGGCAACGAGCTCCTCAGCGCCTACAAAATCAGCGCCTGCCTCTTTAGCAGCGTCAGCCTTATCGCCCTTAGCGAAAACAAGAGTTCTTACGGTTTTACCTGTTCCGTTAGGCAGAATAACCGCGCCTCTGACCTGCTGGTCAGCGTGGCGAGAGTCAACGCCCAAGCGAACGTGAATTTCAACCGTTTCATCAAATTTAGCAGTGCCGGTTTTTACTGCAACCGCAACCGCCTCTTCAGTATCGTAAAACTTACCGGTTTCGATAAGCTTTGCGCTGTCATTATATTTTTTACCGTGTTTCATTGTTTACCTCCCAATAAGTGGTTAAATCGGAATTTTCCTCCCACAAGAGAGAATTTAATCGACAACTTCTATACCCATGCTGCGGGCAGTACCGGCTATCATACTCATAGCGGACTCAATGCTTGCAGCGTTAAGGTCGGGCATCTTTGTTTCGGCGATTTTCTTAACTTGCTCTCTGGTGATTTTGGCAACCTTGGTTTTGTTAGGTGTGCCGGAAGCACTTTCAATGCCGCAAGCCTTCTTAATGAGAACGGCTGCCGGCGGAGTTTTAGTGATAAAACTGAACGAGTGATCTGCATAAACGGTGATAACAACCGGGATTATGAGACCGGCATCATTCTTGGTTCTTTCATTAAATTCCTTGGTGAACGCCATAATGTTGACGCCGTGCTGACCGAGAGCAGGACCTACCGGCGGAGCCGGAGTAGCCTTACCTGCGGGGATTTGAAGTTTAATGTAACCTGTGATTTTCTGAGCCATTTGTTTGCACCTCCATTATTCGTGGTAGCGGCGAAAAAACGCCTTTCGGAACGGTCATATTTCGTTCCTCCCACCGTGGCACCGTAAGCCTGTGCCGGGCTCCCGCGTTATAAGCGGATAAGTTAATAAGCATTTCTGCGTATTAAGCATTTAGTCATCGAGCGCTATCTGGTCAAGCTCGAATTCAACCGGAGTTTCCCTGCCGAACATTGAAAGCGCCACGCAGACGTTATTGTTCGCAGTGTCAACCGATTTAACGGTTCCGGAATAGCCCTCAAGCGGGCCGCTGATGATCTTAACGTTATCTCCCTCGCGGTAGCCTACTTCAACGCTGTGCTTTTCAACGCCTAATGCAACTACCTCTTCATCCGTCAGCGGAACAGGCTTTGAAGCCGGCCCCACAAAACCGGTGCAGCCGCGAATGTTTCTTACAACATACCAGCTGTCGTCGGTCACTATCATTTTAATGAGTACGTAACCGGGGAATATTTTACGTTCAACCTCGCGTTTTTTATCTTCCTTAATTTCGGTTACGGTTTCGGTAGGAATTTTAATATCCTGAATTAAATCCTGCATACCGCGGCTTTCAACCATTGTTGCCAGGTCGCTTGCAACCTTATTCTCATAACCGGAATAGGTATGAACCACATACCATCTTGCTTCTTGTGTATCAGCCATAAACTACCTCCGGCGGCTTACACGCCCAATATCAGTTTTAAAAGCTGACCGAGACCGTAATCCACCAACCATATAAACGCGCCGACTACAGCGCACATTATAAGCACGATAACCGTGTTTTTAATCACGTCACGCGGACCGGGCCATACGATTTTCTTAACCTCGCTCTTATAATCGCGGAAGAAACGTATAACGCGTTTTACTATGGTGAGCTTTTCGCCCTTTGATTCTGCAACCTCAATATAATCATCTATAAAGAGATAAGCCGCAGCAAGCGCTGTAAATACCAAAAGGGCAATTGCAGTAATAAGCACAAAGCTTGAGTAGGTAACGCCGGTAACATCCGGTAACGGACGCTTATCAACAAACTTATAAGGATTGCTTAAAGCGATAACCAGCATATAAATTGTGCTTACCAAGCCCACTGCCGGGGCAAAGTAGCGAAGCTTTTTGGATTTAAAGGAAAAAATGCTCAAAATAAAGGCAATAGCGGTCAGTAGCAGGCAAAACAGAATATCGGACGATTTAGCCATTGTGTATTCCGTTCCGCCGACAGTAACCTTGCTGCCGAAGGCGAGAACCGCACCTACTACCGAAGCATTGTTTCCGCCGCTTGTAATATTTGCAAACGGCATAAAGAACAGAACGAGCGAAGCAAGACCGAAAACCGACGCCGCAAAGCGGCAAATTTTGTTTATTACTTTCATTCGTCCACCCTCCTACTTCGTTTCCTTGTGTAAGGTGTGCTTCTTGCAGAACCTGCAATACTTGTTCATTTCAAGCCTATCAGGATCGTTTTTCTTGTTTTTCATTGTGTTGTAATTGCGCTGCTTGCATTCAGTGCATGCAAGTGTGATTTTAACTCTCATAACGGCACCTCCCGCTTTACGGAAATATTTTTTGCTTTTACTAATTCAAGCCGATTTATTCGGCAACGTAAAAGTAAACGCCTCCCTCGGTTTTGCCCGTCCCGTTGCACCCGCACGCGCTGAAAACGCGCACGAAAAGCACACGCGCAGGGGCGCATGGCATTACAACCGGTTCCTTTGCAAAAAAAAAGAACCTTTCAGAGGTAATAGTATTATAGCATATACTCTGTAAAAGGTCAAGCATTTTTTGTAAAATAGCTTTCCGGGCTCTGCCGCCCGATTTCTTCATATTGTCTAGCCCTTTTTACTAATATTACACTTCACCCCGGCAGCCCTTTCGGGGTGTCGGGGTGAAGGTTCGGCTTATCAATATTTTACTTAATATTGATAAGCTCTTAATTTATCAGCCGAACGGATTTCCGCCGCTCTCATCAAGACCACTTGTAACAACAACATCGTTAGTTTCAAGCTTTACTACTTCAAGCTCGGGCTTTTGAAATAAATTTTTCATTTTCTTCCCTCCTTAATTATCCTTTCGGATTTACTAAGCTGTCTGAACAGCTGTGTAAATCGTTACTACCTTGCCGTCCTTAATAAAGGTAAAGTAAGCAACAGCATAAACATTTTTAAGCTTTGCAGTAGTGCCAAGTGTTAAAGTATATGCATATGTGCCCTCGTTACTGGTAAGACGTGTATCAGTTTTAACAACATTTCTTCCATCAACATTTTCAAGCGTAAGTGCTGTATCGGCGTTCTGTGAAAGGATTATACCTGCGCCAACAAATGTATAACTGCTATCCGCAGACCATGAAGCCGTAAGAATAACACTTTGTTTACCGTCAGCCATATCCTTTCTTTCGCTTACGAGCAAGGTGATAACCGGTTCCTTAACCACAACAGTATCGGAATAACGGGCTTCAAGCGCAACATTACCTGTAACATAGAAAGAATATGCCTTATCATAGCTTACAAGAGTTCCGTTGATATACCAGCCGGCAAACTCTTTGCCTTCTATATCCTCAGCCGTTACGGTTACATATGATCCGTATGTATATTTGCCTTTTTCTATACCATCTACTGTAACAGTATAAACTGTTTCGGTATCAGCTTTATACTTTGCATAAATAGTAATTGCAGCATTTCCGCTTACCTGAATTTTGCCGTCCGTAACAATATATTCTTTGCCGTCAGCATCATACCAACCGATAAACGTATAGCCTGCATAGTCAATAAGATTTGTAGGAACATCTATATAGCCTTCGCTATCAGCAGAGGTTGCTTTAAGAATTGTATTGCCCCTATCCCTGAATATAACATATGCATTACTATTTTCTGTTTTGCAAAATACAGCCTTTATAGTAAGGTTATCACCCAAATAGAAGTTGTAGGTCAGGTTATCGGTAAGCACACGTCCCTCACTGTTTACCCAATAAAGGAATGTAAAACCGTCTCCCGGGATTGCTTTCAATGTGAACTGAGTTCCGATTTCATAGGGGACATTTGTAATAGAGTTATCCCAAGTACCGGAAACACCGCCGATTATTGAATAATCTACCGTTCCGTAACCGTTTATTTCAACAGAAAGATTTCTTTTTTCGGTAGTTACCTTAGGCTCAACACCGTATGTACCGTCAGTGTTAGCCTTGGGCGCATAGCCGGCTGCACAGTAGTCGGCAGGAACAGCGCTTGAGAATGTACCGCCAGAAATTGAAACCGTTGATACCGATGTTTCACGAACAAGTACGGCTTATTTTCCGTCGGCACCGAGTATCTGACCGCCGGATATGGCAATGGCAACTACGTTTGTTTGGCTGGCGTCGTTACCGATTTCACGAATGGCAGTTGAATACAGACTCTTAATAACGGCGTCACCTGAAATGTTAATCTTCACCTGTCCGGCATAACCGACGTAGGAATCAATCAAAATAGCAGAGCCGTCATAGCTTATGCCATTAGTTTGAGAATATTCATCACCGATAACATCATCGTTGGCAATGCCTCTTACTTCACCGCCGCTTATATTTAAGGTGCCTGACTTAATTCCGATTCCGCAATAGCCTTCAACTAATCCGCCCGTAATATTAACATTGCAAAGTTGCGGCAAATACATTGCGAGTTTATTCGATAAAACTTTGGCTCCGTCATAAATATAAATGTCGGTAGTGCCCTTATCAGCGCCGTTGCCCTGAATAGCCGGCATCATTATTGCCTTGATAGTACCGTAAACTTTCAGTATCGGGTTATGATACTCTTCAGAATCCTCAAAGAGTATAGCCGGGTAGCAATTTTTAACATTCGCATTGGCATATACCGTGGTATCCTTATCAACGGTCACATTTGCGTTTCCGTTAATAAGTAATAACGGTCTTTCAATAGCTGCGCCTTCTATATTTACATTCTGCAATGAAAGCTGACCGTAAACATTCATAGCGCCGTAGTTATCGGCAACATTAATAGTACCGTTTTCAAATGTAACGCTTGCAGTATCAGCTATATTGAACATATAACTGCCGGTTTTGCCTGTCAAGGTTTTTCCGTTTAAATCTATTATAAGATTTTTCGCAATAGAAAGTGTACTGTTAACCTCTATATCTTCAAGCAGTTTAACAGTTTTTCCCTTTGCGGCTAACCTTATAGCGTCTGCAAGAGTTTCATAATTTTTACTGCCGACCGCAGCAACGTACTTGCCTTTCTTTACGCCGTATGTGCCGTCGGCATTTTTCGTCGGGATATAGCCGTCTGCACAGAACCCGGCTGAAATGCTCTTATTGAAGGTACCACCGGAAACCTCAAAATTATCCCAAGTAGCTTTTCCGAGACCATGGAATATGGCTCCGCTTGATCTATTTGTAAAGTTACCGCCGGTTATTACTGTTTTTGCAGTGTACCCTTCTACAATACCGGTAACGACAACCCTTGCAGCGGTGCTGGTGCTGTTCTGAATAAATTCACCGCCGGTAATAATAGTGTCACCGTAAACCAATATAGTACCTGTAATATTGTATTTAGGAGCATAATCAGATACAAACTTACCGCCTGTGATAGTAAGCTTAGAGCCTTCTTCACTCTTAACGGTATTTAAACCGCCGGTGTATGAACCGCTCTTGATTGTAAGCGTGCCCCAGTTATCAACCATAGAAGAACCGGTGTTGCCTGCCGTTGCGGTTACATCCTCAAGTGTGGCAGAAGCGCCCTTCTGAACCTCGATGTTATAATAGCTTGCGCCGCCTATAACATTACCGTTTTTAACAGTTACGTTATTTACTGTAATTGAAATCGTTGCTTTGCCGACGCCTGTATTTGTGAGCGTCTTACCGCCGAGGTCAAGCGTAATGCTCTTGTTAATTAAAACATCCTCGGTTGTGTCGGAAAGCAGTGTTACTGTATCGCCATTACTTGCCGCCGCAACAGCCTCTGCCAGGCTTTCATAGCCTACATTGCCTACTTTAGCAACATATTTGCCGGATTTCACGCCGTAAGTACCGTCTTCATTCGTTGTCGGAATAAAGCCGTCAGCGCAGTAATCTGGATTTATTTCATAAGCAAATTTACCGCCTGAAATAGCAATATTTGCAGGCACATTGCTCTCAACACTAAACTTCCCGTTGAATGTACCGTTTTTAATATTAAGCTGACGGCTCTGACCCTTGCCTATTCCGCCGCTGATCTCAATGTTACCGTTAATTACGCTATTACCTTCAACAGTAACAGATACCGAAGGATAGCTACTATAACGGCAAACATCAAACGCAAAGGGATACCTGCTTATTCCATCTGCGTTGCCTGCTTTTATTATTGAATCCTTAATAACAGTATTACCGTTATTGTTTGAAATGGTGTATACAGTCTGTTTTCCGCCTGATACAGTCATATTATCCAATGTAAGGTTGCTGTAATTCTGAATCATAATAGCCGGAGCGCCCGACCATTTGGTTATATCATCACCCGCAACAGACGCATCGCCGTAAATAAAACCGTTTTTCATGGTTATTGTATTGCCCGCAAGTAGTTGGAAACCGTTGCTTGCCGTGCCTGTGCTGCCAACAAGCTTTCCGCCTACTGTATATGAATAACCGGCAAAATCAATAGTAATTCCGGTTGGATATTTATTTGTGGCTACCCTAATGCCGTCACCGCTGCAATTTGCAAGCAGAGTTACGGTATCACCATCTTTTGCTGCTGCAATAGCTTCTGCAAGAGTTTTGTACTCTGCCTCGCCGATTTTAGCAACAAAGTTATCTGTGGGAGTTTTAATTGTTATAGTATTGGTTGTTTTCCACTCAACCGCATCGGTAATAACTACATCATTACCGTTCAAATCCTTAACGGTAGAACCGTCGGGAAGAGCAGAACCTTTGTTATATACAACCGTATAAAGAGCAGCGGTATTTTCGCTCTTTCGGTTATTGCCCATAACAAGATTTGCCGCAGCGTTGAAGCCTAAATACATACCGACATTCTTGTAACTGTTATCAGTGTTTGTGATATCAAAATTGTTACCGTCTACGGTTATGTTTGAGGTTATATCCCACTGCGAAATTCTTTCAAACTTGACCGGACGGGTGCTTTTAACAGTATTGTTTGTAAAGGTTATTTTGGTCAGTGATTTAAAATCTTCTCCCTGACCCTCGTTATCGCCTTTTGTCCAGTTGCCGTAAGCCGGTCTTATCCATGTGGGGTTGGAATTGTTGGCGTCAACGGTATTTGTGAACTCTTTAAATGTACAGCCGACAAACGCAAGTTCTGTTGCAGCAATTCCGCCGACAATTAAACCGTTGAATTCGCAGTTGTTGAATTCAATCCTTTGCAGCTGGCTCCAAGGTGAAGTGTAAAGCTGATAATCAAAGCTGAACACGCCGTTAAATTTAATTTTCTCAAATTTTACGGTAGTGTAAGCCGGAACAGCAAGTAAAAGCGATGTTCCTATATTATCTATATCTTTATAACCGGTTACATTATTAGAAATTGATGTTCCGGTGAAAACAACGGTTTTGCCGTTCGCACCGTCGTTTTCGTCGCCCTTGTATCCGTTAGCAGCGTAACAATTAAGGTCGGTTTTATCCGCGCCTGCAGCGCTGTCAACACGAACTCCGTTACCGAGAACGCCGTTTGTGTCATAAGAATATTCGCCGACATTAACATACATAGTGCCGCCAAGAGATTCTTGAACTGCAATGTAGTTTTCTCTCGTCATTGCTCCGAATTCTTCTAGTGTGTACGGATTAGAAGATGAACCCTTGGTTGCTTCGGAACCTGTCTCACCCTCTGCGGTTGTAGCAAGTGCTACGGTCGGGATAAGACTTAAGCACATTAGGACAGACAACAGCAAACTTAACAGCTTTTTGCCTATAAATGACTTATTCATTATTTGTATCATCCTTTCATAATGCTTTTGGGGCTTTTGCCCCGAAAAAGCTTTGTTTTTAGGCTTTTCCCTCCCTTTCAGGTTCCGTGGGATATGCGTGATTTGAGGAACCCAGCTGATATCCCTCAGACCGCATTGTAAAACCCCGGTAAACGGTTGTAATTTCGGTTATTGCAAGGGCTTTGCAATGCCGTTTCGACCGAAACGGTGCATAATCCCCAATAATCACCGATATTATAGCACTCGTTTGCCGTATTTTCAACATACAAGTGTAACTTTTAGCTGTAAAAAAATCGGGCATTTTTTTGCAAATTTTTGTTATTTTTGATATGCGTATCACTTACTTTGGAATATATAGTTAATTCCTACCCCGATATACTATATAATGGGGTAAATTGCCGCCGCTGCCACCCACCTTTGCAGGGAAAACGGGCGGGTTTTAATGTGAAATGCTGCACCTGAAAAACTTTTTGAATTTCTTGTGTATTTTATTATTGACTTTTTGAATTTGTTTTGATATAATAATAAGGCTGTAAAGGCAATATCCGGGTGTGGCGCAGCTGGTAGCGCGCTTGACTGGGGGTCAAGAGGCCGCAAGTTCAAGTCTTGTCACTCGGACCAAAAATCCCGTTCGCTTTTGTGAACGGGGTTTTTACTTTTTACATCTTACCTCTTCACTCTTACCTTAAAATAAAATCGTCAGGTATCGAAAGATACCTGACGATTCAGTCTGTAGATAAACCTAAATTTCTATTTTTGCGGCGTAAACGCCGCATTTACGTTTTTCCGCTGACAGGTGCGGCGGAAAAACACCTTGTAAGCGAAAAACCGCCTATTCAGCGGTTTTTCAAGGGCACTGGGGTGGTATTGGCGGAGCATAACAACCGACTGCCGCCTGTGGCGGATTAAAGGAGGGCGTTATGGCGCCGCGGTCAAAGAAAACTCGCGCTCCAAGCGATTATTTTCTTTGGGCACCGCAAGAGTAGGGAGTGCAGTCCGAAAATCTTTGATTTTCGAGCGAGCGGCATTCCCGTCCAAGAGTGTGTCGACTTTT
>ERZ773108.2280-NODE-2280-length-16761-cov-36.920208_pt1 | contig 16761 bp, 9 predicted proteins | sample MGYA00580570_ERZ773108 | MGnify/ENA primary metagenome ERZ773108 (study PRJEB29015, sample SAMEA2737840) | human gut metagenome | biome: human gut; feature: human-associated habitat; material: faeces | place: China | collected 2012 ...
TCTTTTGCACATAAAAGCCGCTGCGGGGGCGCGGCTCGGCCAGACCCTCGGCGGCCAGCATCTGGTAGGCGGCGTCCACCGTGTTGACGCTGACGCCCTGCTGCGCAGCCATCGTGCGGCGGCCCGGCAGCGGCGTTCCGGGTGCGCGCTGGCCGGTGCGGATCTCATCCGCCAGGGCGGCGTACAGCTGCTCATACAGCGGCGTTTTTTGGTCGGCATCCAACTCTATCATGACAGTCCTCCATACTGGCCCCATAAAAGATTTAAAAACTGAGCATTTATTCAGAGCCAGAAATCAGTATAATAAAAACATACCTTCCCGGAAGGAAAATGTCAATAGAGGTGTACGAAACTATGTCTACCGCAACGATGTGGCTGCTGCTGTTCGTCGTAGCAGCCCTGGCACTGCTGATCGCAGCGCTGACCAAAACGAAATTCACTGTGCAGAAAATCAGCATCATCGGCATCATGGCCGCGCTGAGCTTTGTCGCGTATGAGTTCTTCCGCATCCCGAACGTCTTTGGCACGGGGTCCAGCTTCCATCTGGGCAACACCTTCACGGCGCTGACCGCCATGCTGCTGGACGGTGTGTCCGGCGGTCTGGCCGGTGCCATCGGCCTGGCGCTGGCCGACGTTGTCGCCGGTGACCCGGGCTACGCCATCACGACCTTTATTCTGAAATTCATCATCGGTCTGGTCTGCGGCGCGGTGTCCCACAAGGTCATCCACCTCAGGACCTTCCCCACCGGCAACAAGCTCAAGTACGTGGCCGCCGTCACAGCGTCGGCCTTCAGCGGCCTGCTGGTCAACGTGTTCACCGACCCGTTCATCGGCTACTTCCGCAACCTGTACATCTTTGGCCAGCCCGCGGAGTTCGTCTCCGTCGTGACCAAGATCGCCAGCGGTGTGACGCTGGTCAACTCCCTGCTCTCCACCGTCTGCGCCGTTGTCCTGTACATCGCCCTGCGCCCCGCCCTGGAGAAGGCACATCTGCTGCCGAAGGAGTGATTCTCCCAAAGCCTTCCCCTTGGGGGGAAGGTGGCCCCGCAGGGCCGGATGAGGGGGAAGCCTTTTAACACAGCTATCCTCATTTCTGTTTACCCCCGCTTCGGCGGGGTTTTTGTTTTGCGGCAAATTATGTAAAAATTGCAAAAAGACTGGCGTTCCGGTGGAAAATGGTGTAAAATGAATTTACATATTGTGTAAACACTCCATGCTCCCACGCGAAAGGAGCCTTTCATGGCAGGCAAAACCAAATCACAAAAGAAAAAAGCGCTGGATATGCGCAGCAAGATGTATCTGGTGCTGGCTCTGTGCAGCGTCATGCTGCTGGTCAGCGTCGGCATCTCGCTGGTGCTCATCGGCGGCATCGACCTCGGCGGCGCGGACGCCCAGAGCGTCTCCACCGTGGACAGCGCGTCCATGGTCGTCGAGAGCGGCTATAATAAAGAGGAAAACACCATTGATACCCAGGCCTACACCTCGACGATCCTTGAGCAGTCCGCCGACGCGGGCGACAGCTATGTGGACGAGACGCTGTTTCTGGGCGACAGCAATACGGCCCGCATGTACCGCATGTTCGACTATTGCAGCTACGACAACGCCATCGGCTCGGTGGGCATGACCGCCAAGAGCCTGGTGACCTTTGCCTGCGTACAGGTAAGCACTTCGTCCGGCTACATCACAATGCCCCAGGCCGTGGCGAAATTGCAGCCGCGCCGGGTCATCCTGACCTTCGGCACGAATGACCTGAACCCCGGCTATAAGGCCGCGGACTTCGTCAAAAACTACCGGACCGGCATCGAGGCCATCGTCACCGCCTACCCCAGCGTGGACATCATCGTCAACGCCATCCCGCCCATCGGGCAGCAGCACTCCAACCAGAGCCTGACCCAGACCCAGGTGGACGAGTACAACAAAGCGCTCGTTGAAATGTGCCAGGAGAAGGACTGGAAGTTCCTGAACAGCGCCGAGGTGCTGAAGGATTCCGTCACCGGCTACGCCAAGAGCGGCTATGTGGAGACGAGCGACGGCATCCATCTGACCCGCACGGCGATGGACGCGCTGTTCACCTACATCCGCACCCACAGCTACATTACCGAAGATGACCGCCCCGCGCTGACGACGATCCCGAAGCACACCGGCGACAAGGACGCCGTGGTCTACACGGTGCCGGTGGTCAGCTCCTCCAGCACCGCCACGGCGACGGCCACGCCCGAGCCGACGGAGGAGCCCGCCGGCAGCGAGAGCACGAGTGACAGCTATGTGGAGACCACGCCGACGCCGACACCCGAGGTCACGGCCACCCCGTCCCCGACACCCGAGGTCACGGCCACCCCGTCCCCGACACCCGAGGTGACGGCCACCCCGTCCCCGACACCCGAGGTGACAGCCACCCCGTCCCCCACGCCGTACATAGAGGAGCCGCCCCCGACGCCGACCGTAGAACCGCCCCCCACCGACGACACGCCCACCGAGACAACAACGGAGTGACGGTCTCTCATAAGTTCTAAACAACGCCGCCCCTGCGCAGTGGAAAACTGCACAGGGGCGGCGCTCTGTATTTACTTTTTCCTGCCGAGCAGCTCGGTGCGGATATACCGGAAGCAGGCATCCTCGCCCTCGTCGCGCAGGATCAGCAGGCAGGTCTCCAACTCCTTGCGGGTCTCGGGGTGCAGGATGTAGTGGTCCCTGCTGCGGTCATAGTACTCCCACGCCGCTGCGTCGGTGTACTTGTCGCCCTTATAGTTCTTGCTGGCGGCAATGCGGTCACAGACCATCTCGGCCACGTAGCGGGCGGGCATCCGCATACCGGCCATGGCGTGGTCGCCGTCCGGCGCGTAGTCGATCCAGTATTCCAGATGGTGCTTGTTGCGGCCCTTATGGTGCAGCCAGGCGGCGCTGTAGCCCTCGGCCTGGCGCTGGGCGTTGTTGGGGCTGCACGTCCCCTGCCAGTATTTGGCCCCGGCCCAGAACTCCACGGGGGCCAGCTTGCTTAAATCGTGGGTCAGGCCCTGCCAGTACAGCCCGCAGCGGAAGCAGTTTTTCATCACCAGCATTTTGTGATGGCGGATCGTTTTGTAGTGTTTAATGGGATGCCACAAGGTCTTTTTTCCTCCCCGGGATCATGAGTTTTGCCAGCACCGGCAGCAGCATACAGCTGATCGGCACAAACGCAAAGTGCCACAGCATCGGTACAAGGTGGGTATGGATCGCAGCGTGCGCCTTGGACAGCACCATCCAGGACGCCGGGGCCGCCAGCCCCAGCCCCCAGACGATGCACGGCGGCACCAGCTGCGCCGCCGTGCCGCGGCGCAGGCAGACAACAACGCTCACCGCGCCGACCAGCAGCGCAAACAGCAGCAGCTGCCATGCCGTGACGCTGACGGGCCCGAGCTGCAAAAGCGGCTCCGTACTCTCACGGAAATACTGCGCGAGCACCTGCGGCACGTTCACGTCCCGCACCGCGCCGTCCGTCAGGCTGACGCGGTCCGTGACGGCCCGGGTCATGTTCTGCCAGGCGTCCGCCGCGCTGCCGAAGCAGAGCCATTCCTGTGCGAACCAGAGCGCCAGCGCCGCAGTCACACCGCCCAGCGCCGAGACACCCGCCCCGACGGTGCGGCCCAGCCAGACGAGCGCGCCGTGCGGGTCGCGCCGCACAAAATACGCCTTGGCTGCCGCGTAGCAGAGCGGGATCTCACACAGGATCAAAAATGTTGTGATAAATTCAAACCCGCACATGCAGCGCACCATGCAGGCGGCGGCCACCAGCGGCCAGCACCCGCGGGGCGTTTTGCCGCGCACGCGGGTGCAATGGCAGAGCCAAAGCGCCGCCAGCAGCGGCAGCAGCCAGGTCCAGAGGCACCAGTACAGGTCCTTCATGCCGCGCTGCAGCCAGGGGGCCACCAGCACCGACGCAAACCCGAACGCTGCCGCCAGCGGGCCGAATTCTTCCCACACGGCCAGCGCCACAAGCAGCTCCGCCGCGTAGAACAGCGTGCTGTTCAGCCAGTAGAGGGCGGCCTCCCGCGCCAGACCGTCGGGCAGCCGGTGCCGCAGCAGACGGTTGACCCTGCCGAACAGCCAGCCCTGCAAGCCCGACTGGTGGGTGTAGGGGTGGAACGCCGCCGCGTCGGTGGGGGTGTCGTCCCGGAACAGTGCGCGGTTCGTGTCGTCGCTCCAATCGTCGGTGTAGACACCCAGAAAGCCGCCGGGGGCGTACTGCCCCTGCTCCATCTGGTGGATGCGGCCATAGACGAGCGTCTGGGAGCCTGTATCCCACACGCCGGTCAGGTAGGCGCTGGCATTGTGCCGCACCGTGGTCAGCAGCGCGGCCAGCGCCAGCACCGCCAGCAGGGTCGCCGCGCCGCGCAGGGGTGCGGGCAGCGTCTGCCATATTCCTTTTGCTTTTGTCAATGTTATCGATCCCATTTGTCGCACAGCGCAGCGATCTGGCCGGCAAATTTTGCAAGATCCTTGTTGGCCCCGCCCCGGTTGTGGCGGATGACCTCCAGCAGGCGCTGGCCCATGTTGGCCAGACGGTCATAGGCCGCGCTGGTGCGCACGGTCTCGGCGGATTTCGTCTTGATGATCTTCCGGGTGTTGCCGACCTCGGCGCAGGCGACGCGGCCCTCGGCGGCGATCCAGATCGAGCCGTTGTAGGGGGCGTCGGCCTCGTAGCCCTCCTCCTTCAGATGGTTGGCCCAGTGCTCGGCGACGGCGTCCTCGCCGTGGTTGACAAAGACGAACTTCGGCTTTTCGTCAAAGGCGCGGAGCCAGGCTTCCAGCCCGTCCTTGTCGGCGTGACCCGAAAGCCCGCCCAGCTGCGCAATGCGGGCCTTGACCTGCACCGGCTCGCCAAAGAGCTTGACCTCCTGCGCACCGTTGACCAGCGCGTTGCCTAAGGTGCCGGGGCTTTGGTAGCCGACGAACAGCACCGTACACTCGGGCCGCCAGAGGTTATATTTTAAGTGGTGGCGGATGCGGCCCGCGTCGCACATGCCGGCGGCGGAGATGATGACCTTGGGCGTCGGGTCGCCGTTGATGGCCATGGATTCCTCTTTCGTCTCGCTGACGTGCAGACCCGGGAACTGCAGGGGGTTCCGGCCGCTCTGCACCAGGGCGAGGGCTTCGTCGTCGTAGCACTCGGCAAAGTTTTCCCGGAAGATCGTGGTGGATTTGCTCGCCAGCGGGCTGTCCACAAAGACCGGGAAGTTTTCGTGGCCCTTGATACGGCCCTCGGCCTTGATCTGACGGATAAAATACAGAAGCTCCTGCGTGCGGCCCACGGCAAAGCTGGGGATGACGACATTGCCGCCCTTGTCGAACGTCGATTGCAGCACGGCGCTCAAATCGCCGATATAATCCGGTTTCGGGCCGTGGCTGCGGTCCCCGTAGGTGGATTCCATGACAAGGTAATCCGCGTGGCCCGGGTTGGACGGGTCCTTGATGAGCGGCTGATGGGTGTTGCCGATGTCGCCCGAGAAAACGATGATCTCCGGCGTGCGGCCCGGCTCCGCAATGCGCAGCGAGACGGACGCGCTGCCCAGCAGGTGCCCCACATCAGTAAAGCGCATCTCGATTTTGCCGGTTGGCCCGTCGAACAGCGTCTGCCACGCCTCATAGGGGCAGGGCACAAACTGCTTCATGACGTTCTGCGCGTCCTCGACGGTGTAGTCCGGCTCGATCATCTCGGCACCGCTGCGCATGGCCTTGCGGTTTTTCCACTCGGCCTCCTGCTCCTGAATGTGGGCGGAATCCTCCAGCATGATGGCGCAGAGGTCGCGGGTCGCATCGGTGGTATAGATGGGGCCGCGGTAGCCGTTTTTGTACAGGTACGGGATGCGGCCCGAGTGGTCGATGTGCGCATGGGTCAGCAGCAGTGCCTCATAGGTGCCGGGCGCGCAGGGCAGGTCGGCGTTCTCATACACGTCGCGGCCCTGCTCCATGCCGCAGTCGATCAGAAAGCGGTGTCCTGCCGCCTCCAGCTGTGTGCAGCTGCCGGTCACTTCCCGGTCAGCGCCTAAGAATGTGAGCTTCATGTGGGAGAACCTCCTTTATTTGGGGATGTTGCGGGTGGACCGGGAATGAGAGGCCACGGTCAGTTGCGGGCGGCATATATGCCGCCCCTACAGAGCAGTGATTTAAAGCAGAGGCCATCGCGGGAATAGCAGCCGTTAAAAGCATCGGGGGTTCGGGGGAACACCCGACTCAAAAGTGGAGGAAGGCTCGGCGGCGTTAAGAACGGACAGTAATACTGCGTCCGTTTAGCCGCGTCTCCCGACCCCGTACTGCGGGGCCTCCGGCAGCACAAACTCTGTGGTAAAGTTGGCGGTCAGGTCGTTGATGTTCATCCGAACACTCCAAAAGACATCGCCGTAATCGCGCAGGACCGTGTACTCCGCCCCCAGACCGGCCAGAGTCACCGTGTCGGTGACGATGTAGACTACATCCCCCTCGGGGGCGTACTCGGTCAGACTGTTCTGGTAGACGCGGCTGACCGTGCCGCCGTCGGCCAGCGCCCGGGCGGCTTCTGCGGTGGTGCTGACCAGTTGAATGCGCGCTGTCGCGGGCAGGGCGGCCATCAAATCCCCGCGGGTGATCTCGCCGTATTCCGGCTCGGTCACACCGCCCGCGAACGCCTCGACGGACGCACCCTCCGGCAGACCCGTGGCCGGGTCATTTGTGACGATCTCGGCGTAGAGCGCCGCCAGATAGTTGCCGAAGCTGATGGTTTTGTTGGCGTCGGGGTTCGCCGCGTAGGTGAACAGCGGCGTGTAGAGGATGCTCTGGTCGTCGGCGTCCAGCGTGGCGATCTCCGCCGCGGCGCTGGTATAGGCGTCCGCACCGGCCTGCTGGGCCTCGTCTGCCGTCTCGGTGGGGGCGGTGGTGTCACTGCCGCCCACGGCCTCGGTGTCCTTGCCGGGGTCGGCGGCATCAGCGGCGGTGTCGGCCTGCGCGGCGTCGGCGGTGCTCATCGCCAGCCAGGTGGCACGGCGGCTCTCCATCTCGGCAGCCGCCACAGGCTGCCGAAGCTCGACGCGGCAGCCGCCGCCCTGGGTAAAGACCAGGTCCAGCTGCGCCACGCCGGTCAGACCCAGGTCCGCGCCCAGCACGTTCGTGCCGTTTTCCGCCGTTGTGCCGTCAATAATGGCCGTCACGCCCTGGCTCAGCAGGGCCTTCTGCCAGTCGCCCGCCGGGGCGGTGGAGACAATCGCAAGGATGGCATCGCACCCGGCGTTCTGCAGGGCGGTGATCTGCTCGGCGGCGGTGTCGTTCCAGTCGCGGGCCGTGATGAACTCCCCGTTGGACGCCGAGATGACCGCGGCCTGCGCCGGGTCGTTCAGCACAAAGAAGCCGATTTTATACCCTGCGCGCTCCACGACGGTGTAGCGGCCATTGGTCACGCGGTTGCGGCTCCAGCTTGTGGAGCGGTAGAACACAGCGGTGCCCTCGTTGTTCAGCAGGTTGGACGCCAGCGACGGGCCGCTGCCCATGTTGGCATCGCTGACCAGGCGGGTCGTGCCGTAGGCAAAGTCGGTCAGCGCCATGGCGTGCAGGTCGTACCCCGCTGCCGAGAACGCCGACAGCATATCCATGCCGCCGGTCAGGCTGGCGCTCTCGGTGCCGTGCAGGCTGTCGCCCGCGTCCAGCAGGATGGAATCCGGGGTCGCGCCCTTGAGCGCGGCGGCGTCCGCCAGCGTGGCGCGGTCCCCGCGCAGGCCCGCCGTGGCAAAGATTGGGACCGTGATGTCCCCGACCCGCACGCGGCAGGTCAGGCTCTCGGTGCCGTCGGCCAGCGTGGCCATGATCGTGCATTCCCCGCTGTCGGTGCGGGCGCGGACCGTGCCGTTTTTGTCCACGGTGGCCACGGTCTTGTCGCTCGTCGTCCAGTAGACCCTGCGTCCGCCGTCCTCCTCGCCCGGCTCGTTCGTCGCCAGCGTGGCGTAGGCGTCCTTGCCGTCCATGTGCAGCTCGTCGGTGTAGGTATCGTTCAGGAGCACCGGCGCGGCGGTCTTGCCGTTGCAGGCGGACACACCGGTAAATTTGAACGGTCTCATGACAAAATCCAGATCCACCGTCTCACTCTGGACACCGTAGTCCGCGCCCGGGGCGCTGAAGGTACACTGCCACATATCGTAGGTGCCTGCGTAGTCCAGATCGTCGGAGAACCGCGCGATCCAGAGGTTGTCGCGCCATTTGTCAAAGGCGGGATCCGTCATGCGGGCGCGCACCCAGTTGCGGGAGGCATACAGCCCCTGCGCACCGGTGTAGCCGTACTCGGTCAGGCGGTCAAAGAACGCCTGCGTGATCTCGGCCATCTCGGAGGGGAAAACGCCGCTGATGTACTTATCCTCGAGGTCGTAGTAGACCGGGTAGCTCAGCCGGTAGGGCGCGGCGGTGTAGTCGTCCAGCCCCTCCTGCGGCGGGGCGGTCAGGCCCAGCAGCCGCGCGACGTGGTCGGCCTCGCTGCGGGCCTCCTCCACCGTCGTGGCGTAGGAATAAAGGTACGCGCCGAACGGGATGCCCAGCCGGGTGCATTCGTCGGCGTTGCGCCGCCACTGGGGGTCATCCTGCGCCCAGTTTTCCTCCTGGCCGTCCCACTCGCCGCCGAAGCCGCAGCGGATGATGGCAAAGTCGATGCCGGCAGCCTTGGCCTTTTCCCAGTCGATCTCGCCCTGGAACTTGGATACGTCCATGCCCTTGAGCACCGCGGCGGGCATGGCCCGGCCGCTTGTGTTGAAGTAGTAGCCCAGATCGTTCTTCTGCCAGGCCGCGGCGGGCGTGCCGAAGTCCGCCTCGGCGGGGCCTTTCTCCTCTGCCGAGCAGCGCACCAGCACCACCGACACAATGACCACGACCAGCAGGCAGAGCAAACACAGCCCCAGCACAAGGCGGCTGCGGCGGCGTTTGGCGCCGGGACGTTTCTTTTTCTTCGGCGGCGGGGGCGCGTCGGGGCGCGGGGCCGCTTGCCCGGCCTGCGGGGCGGGCGCAGCCGTCCGGGCAGGGCGGCGGTAGACTTTGCGTTCTTCTGGCACGGTGCGTTACCTCTCTTGGGCAGATTTTATGCTGTGGATAGATAATATTAGTGTAGCATTTTGTCGAAGAAATTACAATCGGAAACGCGAGATATTGGGGAAATTTTACAGAATAAAAAAGCGGCGGCCAGCTCCCTGACCGCCGTTCTTTGCCTTCCCCCTCGTGGACAGACTCCCCCGCAGGGTCGGATGTGGGCAAGGTTACCGGAATCGACCATTTTACGGGATGCCGCAAGAACTCTGCCCTCATCAGTCAGCGGACGGGGCCGCTGCCAGCTTCAGTCTCCGCGCTAAGAGCCGCCTCCGGCGGTTGCGCTTCGACACGCGCCTGCGGGCGCAGCCCCGAGGGGGAAGCCTTATATAATTTTCTCTCCCTGCACGTCCAAAAATAATACGGCACCTCAAACGCCAGCATAACGCACCAGCCGAAGGCACAGGCAAAGGCGATGCCGGGCAGGCCCACCCGCGGGGCCAGCACCGCAGCAGCGGCAGCGCGCAGCCCCGCCTGTAAGCAGGTGCCGATCAGCGTCGTCGTCATCTTGCCCATGCCGCGGTAAAAGCCCTGGAAACCGTTCGTCAGCGCGGGCAGGGCGTAGAACACCGCCATCCAGCCCAGATACGTGCTGCCCAGTGCAATGACGTCGGCGGCCCCCTCCCCTGCCACAAACAGGGACAGGATGCCCCGGCGCAGCAGCAGCGTCAGGCTGCCCATCAGCAGCCAATAGCCCAGCTCCAACCGCAGGCCCACCGCAAAGCCGCGGCGGATGCGGGCGGTCTGCCCGGCGCCGCGGTTCTGGGCAATGTAGGTCGTAATGGCCGTGGCAATGCTCTGCTCCGGCGTGAAGGCAAAATCGTCCACCCGCGTGACCGCGTTGAACGCCGCGATAGCCCCGACCCCCAGCGCGTTGACCTGCCCCTGAATGAGCACCTTGCAGATCGGCTGCACGGCCTGCTGCACCGCCGTCACCGCGCCGTAACGCAAAATCGGCCCCAGCAGGTCGCGGCGGATGCGCCACTGCCCCTGCCCGGGGCAGAGCTCCGGCACGCGGCGTGCCATGTAGACGGCGGCCAGCAGCGCGCTGGCAGCCTCGGCCACGACAGTGGTCACGGCGCTGCACACAATGCCAAAGCCCAGCCCGCCAATTAAAATGAGATCCAGCACCGCGTTGAGCACGGCGGAGAATGCCAGGAATTTCAGCGGCGTTTTGCTGTCGCCGACACTTTTCAGGCCCGCCGCCAGTGCGTTATAGAAAAACGTGAACGGCGCGCCCAGGAACGTGATGCGCAGGTAGATGCCGGTGATGCCAAAAATCGAGTCCGGCACGGCCAGCGCGCGCAGGATCCACGGCGTCAGCGCACAGCCCAGCGCCGCGCCGAACAGCAGCGTCGTTGCCAACGTCTCTTTTAAGCGGGCGGTCCGCTTTGCGCCGAACGCCTCACTCATCAGTACGCCCGCGCCGATGCACAGGCCGCTGATGGCCAAAATCACCAGATTCATGACCGGCCCGGCCACGCCCTCGGCGGCCAGCGCGTCCTGCCCGATGAACCGCCCCGCGATGATGGAATCCACCGCATTGTACGCCAGCTGCAGCCAGTTCCCCAGCAGCAGCGGCACCGCATACAGAAAGAGGTGCCCCAGCGGGGCACCCTTTGTCATATCACGCATGATTTACTTTTTGTCCTCTTCGGTCTCGGCGACGATGTAGATGGGACGGTGCTTGACCTCCAGGTAGGTCTTGGCGAGGTACTCGCCCACAATGCCGGTGCAGAACAGCTGGACGCCGCTGCACAGCAGAATGATGCAGACCATGCTGGGCCAGCCGGAGGTCGGGTCGCCGAACATCAGCGCACGGACGACGACAAAGAGGATGCCGATGAACGCGAGGATGCAGAACAACACGCCCGCCCCCGCCGCGATCAGCAGCGGCGTGGTGGAGAAGCCGACGATGCCCTCGATGGAGTACTTGAACAGGCCCCAGAAATTCCACTTGGTCGTGCCGGCGACGCGCTCGATGTTCTCATAGTCGAACCACTTGGTCTTGAAGCCGACCCAGCTGAAAATGCCCTTGCTGAAGCGGTTGTACTCGGCCATGCTGAGCACGGCGTCGGTCATTTTGCGGCTCATCAAGCGGAAATCCCGCGCACCATCAACAATTTCCGTATCGGACATCTTGTTGATGATCTGGTAGAACTTGCGGGCAAACCAGCTGCGCAGCGGCGGCTCACCCTTGCGGGTCGTGCGGCGGGTGGCGGCGCAGTCGTACTCGCCGGTCAGCAGCGTGTCCAACATCTGCGGCAGCAGCGCGGGCGGGTCCTGCAGATCGGCGTCCATCGTGGCGACGTAATCCCCCTTGGCGGCCTGTAAACCCGCGTAGATACCGGCCTCCTTGCCGAAGTTGCGGCTGAACGAGACATACCGCACGCGGGGGTCCTGCGCGTGCAGCTCACGCGCGACGCGCAGCGTGCCGTCGCGGGAGCCGTCGTCCACAAAGATAAACTCAAACTCCGCGCCGTGGCTGGCTTTCATCTCCGCCGCCACGCGGGAGGCTTCTTTATAAAAAAGCGGCATCGCTTCTTCTTCATTGTAACAGGGTACGATCAGACTGATGAGCATGGTAGGACCTGCTTTCGTCAAGAAATTTAGTATTTTTTATTATACCGTAGTTGACGGAGTTTGTAAACAGGGACTATTGAACCACGTGCGCTTTGTTAGGGGCGGCGAAATATTTGCATCGCAATAGCGGCAGCGTCATCGGAGGGGTCAAGACCCCTCCCTACAGTACCGCGTTCACGGGTGCTTTGTAGGGAGCGGTCTTGACCGCTCCGGGGAACTTTGCGGCAGCCGCCCACCAAAAAAGGCAGAGCCTTCGCTCTGCCTTGGAGTGCTTATAAAATTTTAGCCTTTGACTGCGATATTGACCAACTTGCCCTTGACATAGATCTCCTTGGCAATGGTCTTGCCGGCGATGGCTTCGGCTACGGCGGGCTCGGCCTTGGCGGCGGCGATGGCGTCCGCGTTCTCGATGGCGGCGGGCACCTTGATGCGGGCCTTGACCTTGCCGTTGACCTGCACGGCGATCTCAATCGTCTGCTCGACGCACTTGGCCTCATCGTAGGTCGGCCAGGCGTGGTAGGCCAGCTGTTCGGTGTGGCCCAGCTGCTGCCACAGTTCCTCGGTCATGTGGGGCGCAAACGGGTTCAGCAGCTGCAGCAGCAGCTCGTACTCGGCCTTGGTCGCACCCCCCTGATCGCTCAGTGCGTTGACGTAGATCATCAGCTGGGCAATGGCGGTGTTGGCCTTCAGCGCGTCAATGTCCTCGCCGACCTTCTTGATGGTGCGGTTGGCAACGGCCTCCAGCTCGGGGCGGACGCCCTCGCCGGGAACGAGCTTTTCGCTCATCGACCAGATCTTATCGAGGAAGCGCTTGCAGCCCTTGATGGAGGAGGTGTTCCACGGGGCGGCCTTCTCAAAGTCGCCGATGAACATCTCATACAGGCGCAGCGTGTCGGCGCCGTACTCGTTGACCACATCGTCAGGGTTGACGACGTTGCCGAGGGACTTGGACATCTTGACGATGGGGTGCTCGGCCATCTCGCCGTACTTCTCGACAAGGGCCTTGCGTGCGCCCTTCTCGTCGCCGTACTCGGCCAGCAGGCGCTTGCGCTCAGCATCGGGCTGGTTCTCAAAGGCATGGGGGTTCAGGCCCAGGATCATGCCGTGGGAGGTACGCTTCTGGTACGGCTCCTTGGTGGGCACAACGCCGATGTCATACAGGAACTTGTGCCAGAAACGGCTGTACAGCAGGTGCAGGGTGGTGTGCTCCATGCCGCCGTTGTACCAGTCCACAGGGCTCCAATACTCGAGCGCCTCCTTGCTGGCGATGGCGTCGTGGTTCTTCGGGTCGCAGTAGCGCAGGAAGTACCAGCTCGAACCGGCCCACTGGGGCATGGTGTCGGTCTCGCGCTTGGCGGGGGCACCGCAGCAGGGGCAGATCGTGCTGACCCACTCGGTATGGCGCGCCAGCGGGCTTTCGCCGTTCTCGCCCGGCTCAAAGTCCTTGATCTCGGGCAGGCGCAGGGGCAGCTCGCTCTCGGGCAGGGGCACCCAGCCGCACTTGTCGCAATAGACCATGGGGATAGGCTCGCCCCAGTAGCGCTGGCGGCTGAACACCCAGTCGCGCAGCTTGAAGTTGACCTGCTTGTGGCCCTTGCCGTTCTCCTCGAGCCAGGCGTACATCTTGTTCTTGGCATCCTCAACGGACAGGCCGTTCAGGAAGTCGGAGTTGACGAGCGTGCCGGTGGCCACGTCGGTGAAGGCCTCCTTGTCGAGGTCGCTGGGCACAGTGCCCTTGACGACCTCGATGATGGGCAGGCCGAACTTTTTGGCAAACTCCCAGTCGCGGGTGTCGTGGGCGGGCACAGCCATGATGGCGCCGGTGCCGTAGGTTGCCAGGACGTAGTCGGAGATAAAGATGGGGATCTCCTTGCCGTTGACGGGGTTGATGCCCTTGACGCCCTCGACGACAACGCCGGTCTTTTCCTTGTTCAGCTCGGTGCGCTCGAAGTCAGACTTGCGGGCGGCCTCCTCCTGATAGGCGGCGACGGCGTTGGCGTTCCGGATAAGGCCCGCGTCGACCCACTTTTTGATGAAGGTGTGCTCGGGGCTGATGACCATGTAGGTCGCGCCGAACAGCGTGTCCGCGCGGGTGGTGTAGACCGTCAGGGTGCCGCCCGCGGTGGTGTCGAAGTTGATCTCGGCGCCGTGGCTGCGGCCGATCCAGTTGCGCTGCTGGGTCTTGACGCGGTCGATGTAATCAACGTCGTCCAAGTCGTTGATCAGACGGTCTGCGTAGGCCGTGATCTTCAGCATCCACTGGCTCTTGTTCTTCTGGACAACGGGGCTGCCGCAGCGCTCACAGACGCCGTTGACGACCTCCTCGTTGGCCAGAACGACCTTGCAGCCGGTGCAGTAGTTGACGGTGGTCTCCTTCTTGTAGGCAAGGCCCTTCTTGAACAGCTGGATGAAGATCCACTGCGTCCACTTGTAGTACTCGGGGTCGGTGGTGTTGATCTCACGATCCCAGTCAAAGGACAGGCCCAGCGCCTTGAGCTGGCTCTTGAAGCGGGCCACATTCTGGGCGGTGACGATCTCGGGGTTGATGTGGTTTTTCAGGGCGTAGTTCTCGGTAGGCAGGCCGAAGGCGTCCCAGCCCATGGGGTACAGGACGTTATAGCCGCACTGACGCTTTTTGCGCGCGACGATGTCCAGCGCGGTGTAGCTGCGCGGATGGCCGACGTGCAGGCCCGCGGCGGACGGGTACGGGAACTCGACCAGCGCGTAGAATTTCGGCTTGGAATGGTCGATCTCGGCATGGAAGGTATCCTCGTCCTCCCAGACCTTCTGCCATTTGGCCTCAACTGTTTTAAAGTCGTATTTCATAAATTTCTCCCCACAGATAAATTTTTGATGGGTCGTAACCTTCTTAAAGCCTTTCCCCGAGGGGCTGCGCCCGCAGGCGCGTGTCGGAGCGCAACCGCCGAAGGCGGCTCTTAGCGCGTAGACTGAAGGTGGTCCCGCAGGGCCGGATGAGGGGTGCGTGTGCCGCCGCTGCCCGTTTATAGGCTGCCGCGGGAAAGTCTGCCCTCATCAGTCAGCGGTCGGGGCCGCTGACAGCTTCCCCCGAGGGGGAAGCCATTCCGCATTTTTACTGCTCGTTCTCGGGCTGCTCCGGCATCCACTCACTGGCGGGCACAACCGTGGCGTCGGCCCAGAGGTGCTCGAGGTCGTAGTAGTCGTGAGCCTCCTGGGTAAAGACGTGGACGATGACGCTGCCGTAGTCCAGCAGCACCCAGCGCTTGCCGTCGTGGCCCTCGGTGCGCAGCACCTTGACGCCCTCGCGGTCCAGCTGGAACTCAGCCTCATCGGCCAGTGCGCCGACATGGGTGGTAGACATACCCGTGGCAATGACGAAATATTCGGTGACGGTGGTCAGGTCCTCCACGGCCAGAATGTGGACGTTGACGGCCTTCTTTGCGTCCAGCGCACGCGCCAGACGAATGGCAAGTTCTTTGCTTTCCATAGATGTTCTCCTAGGTGGTTTATAACGGGGTAGGTTTCGGGCTGCGGGAGGTTCTCTCCCTCCGGCCCTGCGGGCCATCACTCCCCCTCTGGCGCAAGCGCCACCTCCCCCGTCCCGGGGGAGTCTGTCTCGCAGAGGGAGGCAAGAGAGCGGCGGCTTCGCCGCGCTCTTTTCTCGGCTCCCTCTGGGAGGGAGCTGCCGCCCGCAGGCGGCTGAGGGAGAGAGCTTCGCCTTTACCCGAAGTTTTTCTGTATTATGCTGCCGGCTGGCTCTCGGTATCGGTGGAATCCGTGCCGGTGCTCTCGCTCTCCGCCGTGGACTCGGACGCCATGATGTCGGTGACCTGGTTGGAGCCGTCGAGGTTCTCGTTCTTCTGCGCGTCGTCCGCCTCGGCCATCAGGCCGCCCATCTGCTGGATGTTCGGGTCGGTAGCCGTGTAGCCGGACAGGTCAATGACATTGTCGCACAGGTTCAGCTGGCTGGCATCGACGGGACCGGTATTCTCGCGGAAGTACTGGTTCAGCAGGTCCGCATCCGCCTGCCGCGCGGGGTACAAAAGCGCCTGGTCGTTGTACTTCGGGCCGCTGATGACCGGCATCTGGCAGATCATGATCTTGCTGGAATCAATTTTCAGCATACTGATGGCAAAGCTGATGAGGTCGGACGCACTGAGGTTCGTCTCCATATAGTTCAGCACGGCGGGGGTCAGCTTGGCGACGTCCCAGATGTTGCCGATGCTCTTGAGCTTGCGGAACAGCGCCGCGTAGAACTGGCGCTGCATGTTCAGGCGGCCAATATCGCCGTCGGGGTAAATTTTACGCGCACGCAGCAGGAACTCCATCGACGCACCGTTCAACGTCTGGTAGCCGGCGTGAATGACGCTGTCTCCCAGCCCCAGCGCGGCGTAGTCTACATCCACGGGGACGTTGATCTCCACGCCGCCGAACAGGTCTACCAGCTCGGTCAGCATTTCCAGACGGATCGTGACAAAGCCGTCGATGGGCAGCTTGTACTGGTCTGCGACCAGCTCGCACAGGGCGGCCATATTGTTGTTGCCGTCGCTGCCCTGGGTCTTGGCCACGCCGTTGATGCGGTAGTTGCCGGAGACGCTCGCGTCCGTCGTGACCATCGTATCACGCGGGATCTGCAGCATCTTCATCTCGCCCGTCTCATTGTTGAAATGGACGTACAAAATCATATCGGTCATGCCGTCGTTGACGTTGGAGTCATTGGCCGCACCTGCGGACAGGTCGCCGGTGGACGAACGGTCAACACCGGTGACAAGGATGTTGAACTCCTTGCCCTGGAATTCCTTGGGCGTGTTGATGAGCTGGTTCAGCTTGATGTTGCCGCCCGCCGGGGTGATGGCCCCCATGATGAGCGCGAACGCACCGCCGAAGATCAGCGCGATGACCAGCAGCGTGATGAGCAGGATCTGCCACCAGCGGATCTTTTTCTTCTTTTTCCCGTTTCCGCCCTTGCCGCTGCCGCCCTTTTTGCCGGACTTTCTGCCCTTTGCCTTGCGCGGGGCGTCGTCGTCATCGCGCGGGGGCTTGCGGCTGCCGCCATTGCCGCCTGCGGCGGTGCGGGGCTTATTGGCTGCGGGCTGCGGGGCATCCGCATGCTTTGCGCGGTGGGGCTGC
>ERZ773108.2289-NODE-2289-length-16707-cov-2.514653_pt1 | contig 16707 bp, 12 predicted proteins | sample MGYA00580570_ERZ773108 | MGnify/ENA primary metagenome ERZ773108 (study PRJEB29015, sample SAMEA2737840) | human gut metagenome | biome: human gut; feature: human-associated habitat; material: faeces | place: China | collected 2012 ...
CGATGAAAAACGCACGGCCAATGGCCTGCATGAGCATAATTTTTTTCTTGTCGTTCACCTGAAAGGAAAGCACCAGGCACAGTACGCCGATGTAACCTAAAATATGCGGTAAATAGTTCACTTAGGCTCGCTCCTTTTCACTTTGTTCATTTACAGCACTCAATTACTTCAATGGATGGATTTCCAGAAAGGCTGAACTTGCCTGCGGCGTTATAGGGCAGGAAGAAATAATCGCCCTTTTTCAGGTTTCTTTCATAGTCCTGTCCGGACAAAACGCCGTTTCCGTCTGTTACAACATACACCGACGCAGGTTCTTTTAACGAAATGGTCCCGCTTGCATTGATTCTGTTTACCCGGAAACAATCTGTCTGCTGTTTCCCAATTAAAGATTCATATTGAAATTGTTCCGTTTTTTCAATAACCTGCGCTTTCACCTTGCCTTGCACCTTATGTTCAAAATCAAAGCATGTAAAGGCAGTTTCCTTGTCAATTCCTAAATACATTTCATAATCAGAAAGTTTCACGTCGCCGCACCAGCGTTCGGGCTGAATGGTAAAATCGGTAGGCTCCTGCACCTCTAAAATCAGGCAGCCGTAGCCAATGGCATGAACAGCGCCTGCCGGAATAAATAAAACGTCGCCTTTTTCTACATTAACTTCTCTAATCAGGCCAACCATTGCCTCTTTGTCATATTCAGATTTTTCAACGGCCGCTTTAAATTCCTCAATGGTAACACCGTCTTGAAATCCAAAATAAAGCTTGGCATTTTCTCTGAGACCTAAAATCACCCAACTTTCTGCTTTGCCATATTCAGAGTGAAAATATTTTCTTGAAAATTCTTTTGTTGGGTGCGCCTGAACAGGAAGCCTGATACCGCTGTCTAACACCTTCACTAAAAAGCCCAAATCGTTTCGGCTGCCAAGCATTTCCTGCTTATAGGTTTTCAGCGCATCGTCAAAATACAGGTCTTCCCCCAGCAGTTTGGAAACGCCTTCTTTTGGGCCGCTGCTATTTTTGTTCATTGCTTTCACCGGAGATGCAACCCATTCCTCAGGATAAAAACTGTCCTCAGAGTTGTCGCCAAAAAAGCCGGCAAACAATTTACCGCCGGTATATACCCTGTACACCCTGTTTTGCTCAAAAAATATTGGTTTGTCATAAAACATGTTATCTCGTCTCCTCATATTGAATGATTTTCTGCGCTTCCTCAATGCTTTCATAAAGCTTGGAGCCCGCCAGCGAAAACAGCATTGCGCCAAAGGAAGCTTCCTCCTGCTGGTTCGGTATATTCATTTTGCACGAAAATGCCGCTTCAAACATCTGCCTAAGCTTTTTGTTCTTCCGAATGCCATTCCCCGAGCCTACAAGGGCACCGCACGTTTTTCCTGTTTTTTGATACATTTGAAAAAGCTCATCAGATATGGCGTATAAACTGCCAAAAATAAAGTTTTCCGGCGTGAAGTTTTCAAGGGATATGTTTCGAATGCTCCCCCTTAAATCCGGTTCTTCCCTGGTTCCGCAAAAGCGGTTGTCAAATATGAGTCCAGTTTCTTTCAGATTATCAATTGCATCTAACATCGGCCCATAGAGCGATGCGCATTTTTCTTTTGTGGCAAGGAAGACAACCTCCCTGAAAAAGCATTCCAAAGCGGCAAAAGACCTGCCGCCGCAAAGCGCCGATCCAACTAAGATATATTTATCATCATAAAGCGGACGGGTTTCAAGGCCCCTTACGCTGTAAATTTCATCAGACAGAACGGAGATTTGGCTTCCAGTTCCCACATTAACCAAAACTGCATTTTGATCTTTCACTGAGCCGATAAAGCTGGCCTGATTGTCCCCAATTGCCACGGTAACAGGAATATTTTTGTAGTAACCAGCAGTTTGAACGCCATGAACAACTTCCGGAATCCTATCATTTTCAATTGTAAAAGCATTGTTTTTTAAATCATATAAACCAAAGCTTGCGGCGTCCGAAACATGAACAGCCGGCGCTTTGTTGCCGCAAAGCTTCATTACAACAAAATCGTGAATGGTGCAGAATTTTTCCGCCGTTTCAGGAATCAGACCATTTTTTTCATTGTAAAAGTCTGTCACCAACCCGTAGCCAGTTGCGCTGTTTAAAAATCTGGCATAGGTTGTGTTTTGAAACGCCAAATCACCCCGGCCGTCCTGCCATGTGTAAAGGGGACTCACGGCGCTTCCCTCCGCATCCACATACAAAATTCCGTGCATTTGTCCCGTCACACCAATGCTCACTACACCGTCGCACATCAGCTTTGAAAGAATGATGTGAACTGTTTCTAAAATTCGCTGCGGAGATTGTATTTTTTCCCAAGCATTGGGGCTTGACAATCCGCTGTCGTTGGGGAGGGTGATTGATTTTTCCACCGCGCCGCTGTGTATGTCTGCCAAAATTCCGCAAATGCTGGTGGTTCCAATGTCCAGTCCAATTGCTTTCAAGCTGCTCCCCCCTTAAATTGCTGTTGACTTTAAGTCCAAACGCTTTATAATATCCTGCTGAATGGCCGGGGACAAATCCAAAAAGTTTACAAACGTGCCGTGAATACGCATGATATAAACGCCGCTGGGGGCATACTTTTTCGGATTTTCCAAAACCTTCCGCAATGTTTCCGGCGTTGTTACATTCACATAGAGATAAAACGGTGCCGCCCCTTCATTCAGCTCGTTAAAAAACAGCGGATTTATAATCTTGTTTTTAAACTCCATTCCCTTTTCTTCCAAGGTATCCGCTTTAAAATATTTCGGGTCAATTCCCAAATGGGAAGCATATCCGCCATTCATTTTTTCAAAGGGCAGCTTCATGTTAGAAAGCATACGAAAGCCCAGCCCGTTGCAGGCTTCCCCATACAGCGGGTCTACGCCATAGCCCAGCATTTCCCTTGCCTTTCTTCCGTCGGGCGTTGCCGAAACCCAATATCCATATAAAAGATGGGTAGACGGGCTGCTGAAGTCCGGCCGGAAGGGGTTGCCCAAATAGTTCTTTTTCGATGACACAATGTTCGCAATCCGCTCTGCAATCTCCGCCGCTTCATCATCAACATCTTCTAAATTGTTTCCAAATTTATGGCAGGAAAGCAAAAATCTATGTAACGATTGATATCCCTCGAAATTGTTCTTTAAAGCTGGAATTAGGTTTTCCGCCTCGTCAGGTCGTTCTTTTAATAGGCTATCAATTGCAATAAAGCAGTCTGCCACAACAGTTAATCCGTGAATTAAGCACCCGCTACCGTTATATTTTGTACCCTGCTGCTTTGTATCCCGCAGGTCAATTCCGCTATCAAACCCGCCCATAAAGCAGGATAAAAACGGCACTCTTAAATTTGACAGTGCTTGCGACGCACCGTTTGCAGCTTCCACCATTTTTTCTGCAAAAAATTCCACGTTTTTATAAAATAGCTCTCTTACACTTCGCAAATCACAGGGGCTAAGCTCTGCTATTTTTTCACCCGTTAAAATAGATATACCGCCATTTAACGTCAGTTCTAAAATTTTTGGCAGGGTCAGCCAGCTGATTGTGGTGTTGCCGTTGTCTTTTCCCATAATAAGAGGTTCCTGGCAGCCGGCAATCGCAATGTCGGGCAAATCGCTGTCTTCAACCCCGCTTGCCTTAAGCACCTCGAACAGCGCATCGTCGTTAAACAGCGACGGCGTCAGAACGCCTGGAGAAAAGAAAAATCTGCCCAGCTCGCGGTACAGCTTATCCGGCGTGTTCTTATGCAGCTTTACCGACAAAATGGGCTGCGGCAAATTCATGTCGTAATATGCATCTAAAAGCGCATAGGTGGTCTCATTGGTCAAATCGTTTCCGCAAATGTCTTTTCCGCTGACAATGATATTTTGCGAAATGGCCCAGCTTCTGTCGGCAACATTAAAGAACACCAAAAAGTGGCGGAAAAGCTCCGACATTTCTTCTCTGTCCATGCAGCCTCGGAATTCGTCAAAAATCCGGTCTGCATTGCCAACGGAAAATGCAAAGGGATTGGGCGTTTGCTCTAAACACATTACCTGCCAAAGCAAAATAAAAAACTGGATTGCCTCATACAAGTTTTCCGCACCGTTTTCCGGCACTTTTTTTAACGTATCCGCTATGTGTGCAAGCTGATTTTTCCTATGTATGTCTGCCGTTTTCATTTGTTCTTTTACAATTATACGATACCTCTGCGCCAAAATCAAGACTGTTTTTAAAGATTCCGCCATTGCCTGATATCCGGTTCCGTTCCTTTGACTGAGCGTTTGAATCATCTCGTTCAACCCATGCTTTAGCGCAAACCGGAAATCAGGAATCAAGTGGCCCGTTACCTGTTCAACGAAAAACGCCACCTCTTTGGTGTAATTCTCTGCAGATTTATAAACCTTTCCCAGCTCCTGCACATATGGGGTGTTTTCATATTGTTTCCTCACCGCTTCAATTCTGTCTTTTGAAAATTCGTCATTCGGCTCAATGTCACCGAACACTGCTGTGGGGTCGCAATATCCGCTGAACTCCTCTACCTTAAAAGAAGGGTTAATCAGCGCATAGCTCCTGGCAAAACCATCGTCCTGCGTTCCCGCAAAAATACAGTTCTCGTTTAGCTCCAGTGGAATTTTTTTTGCAATTTCCTGCAAAATATAAGCCTTTTTCAGTTCCTCTGGAACTCCTGTAAACTGTTTGTCAACCCCGCAGGCAATTTCCTGGGCGATAAACCAGCCGTCCAGCCGTTTTTTGCTGCGCTCATAGGCAAACAGCTTTTTCGCTTTGTCTGTAATTTCATTTTTTTCATAAAGATTATGCAGCATAACAAATAACCCTCCTTAAGTTATAACCAGTTTCAATCCGTTTTTATAAAATTCCTCTTTAAAATTGTCTATTTCCTGCTTGGAAACAAATCCGTTTTCAATTTCATAAGGACGCTCCCACTTATCCTTGCCATATTCATGATATGGCAACAGTTCAAAAGCTGCGTTTTGTGTGTCTAGATTTTTAAAAAAAGAAGCAAATTCTTTATGCGCTCCACTGTTAAAGCCATGAATGAGCGGAATTCTAATGAGCACCTGCCGCCCAATTTTTGTTATTTCCGCAATGTTATTCAGCGTTTGCAAGTTGTCTGCCCCCGTCCATTGCTTGTGCTGCTCCATATCAACATGCTTTACATCTATTATCAAAAAATCTACAAACTGAAGCAGCTCCGTCAGTCTGCCGCAGGAACCGTTGGTTTCAATAGCGGTGTGAATCTCGTTTTTCTTTAAAAGGTGCAGCGTATTAAAAAGCTCTTCAAACTGCACGGTTGGCTCTCCGCCTGTAAAGGTTACACCACCGCCGTCGAAAAACATCATTTTGCACCGCTTCGCCTCGTCAGCAATTTCCTCCGGACTGTAATTCACAGTGGTTTTACAAACGTTTTCCATGCTTTCCGGGTTGGAGCACCACTTGCACCGAAAATTACAGCCCTGCATATGGTACACAAGCCGGTTTCCCGGTCCGTCCTGGGAATAGTTAAACCCCTTTTGAAAAATTTTTATAAAAACCATCCCCTTAAAATTAGTTAATTGGTCTTACTAATTTGATAGTAGCACATCTTTTTCCATTTGTCAATCATAAATGAAAAAATTTGTCCAGCGCAATCACAGCGGCACTCTGGATGGAAGACGTTATTTTTGTTTTCACGATGCTTACCTTTTGGTTCAGGCTCTTTTCGCGGACACGGGCATTTAAAATAGATAACAACTGTTCCGACTTGTAAGCAATGTCTGAAGCCAGCACAATAATGTCAAGAGAAAACAAATTGCTGACATTCACCAGCGCAGGAACTAAATATTCTGCTTCCTTTTCGATGAGGACAGTGTCTTCTGCATCAACAGCCTCCGTCCAGGTTTGGTAGGGGGTATTTTTTAAAATGGAACGGATTGATGCATAGGTTTCTAGGCATCCTCTGTTGCCGCATTCACAGAGAATTCCGTTATAATTTATGGTTGTGTGCCCAAGCTCGTTTAATCCCTCATACAGACTGCCGCCCAATATAATGCCGGAGCCAATGCCCTCGTCAATCTTCACCACCATAAAATTGGGAACCTCTTTTGCCGTTCCAAAATATTTTTCACAAACCGCCCATGCGTTAGAAACATTTTCTAAATAAACAGGAACGTGAAAATGGTGCTTTATCTGCGCACCAATGTTCACAAAGTGCCACTGGTTAAAGTTCGGCGCAGCTAAAACCGTGGTATTGTTTCGATCAACCGGCCCTGGGGTGGTAACGCCGATTGCAAACAGCTTTTTTTTGGGAATTGACAGTTCTGAAATTTCCCGGGCTATCATACTGCATACCTGTTCTATAACTTCGTTTGCCGTTAGGCTTTCTTTCATTTTTTCTCTTTTCTGAACTAAAACCTCGCCGTAAAAATTGATGATGCCCGCCTCAAAATGGTTTCTTGTAATATTTACGCCCGCAAAATATAAATATTCCCGGTTTAAATAAAGCTTCTTTGGGCGCCGACCCACCTCGTTTGTAATTTGCGGCACTTCTAAAACAATGTTTTCTTTTAGCAGTTCGTCCACAATGGTAGAAAGCGCTGGCTTGGTTAAGCCCGTTTGCTGCGACAATTCTGCTCTGGACAAATTCCGTTCGCGAATTAAGTCCAAAACCAGCTTTTTGTTTTTTTCTTTCATTACCGCCGCATTGGTCGCTTTCATGCTGCCTTCCTCCAATACTATTTAAAAAGCATTATCATATTTTGCAATTAAAATCCTGCCGGTAGTAACCATAAGCTCTAAAGCCTTCACCATAAGTTCAGGCTCATTTTTATAGGTGCTTAAAAAATGCCCGCCGACTTCATAGGTAAAATCACCGTCATATTCAATACATTTCAGGGCGGTCATCACCGCGTCCCAGTTAATTTTCCCCTGGTAGGGAATGGTGTGCAAATCGCGCACATTGTCGTTATCGTGAACATGAAGCGCACAAAGCCGCTGTCCACCAAGCTCAAATATTGCGGCCCCCGCAGTTTGCCCAACCAGGCCGCAATGGCCCACGTCTAAGCAAACCGTAAAATACTCTGGGTCTAACGCATCAAAAAAGTCGGCAAGTTCCCGGCCAAAGCTGCACACGTTGGGAACAATTTTATTCTGTGCACTGTCAAAACCCCACATGTTCTCCAGCGCAATTTTTGTGTGCGCTTCTTTTGCATACGGAAGCAAGCTGTTATAAAACTCAATGTTAAACTCTTTTTGATCTACACTGTCGGGACATGCTGTTGGATGCACAACAATCTGCTTTGCTCCCACCAAACCTGCCGCTTTAATCGAACGGATTAAGGCAGGTTTTACCTTTTCGTTATATTCATCGTCGCCAAACCTGTAAGACGGGAACGGCGCGTGGGCCTGGTTAAAATAGATATTGTTGTCTTCCGCCCACTGCTTTAATTTTAAGCAGGTGCTTTCATAATTCTCTTCCGAAAATTCTGCTTCATAAATAGGATGAATCAGGTTTAAATCCAGCGCGTCAAAGCCCAGCTTTGCCAAAAGCCGAATGCCGTTTTCATACCCAAATGTTTCAAACACGCTGTCTGTTGTGGTAGATAATATCATCTTTTTTCTCCTCCTTACACAAGTTCAAAGGAAAACACGCGCATTTCGTCAGTTCCGCCAAAGTCTGCGAAGGGGACAAGCTCAATTTTTTTCACCTTTTTGCCAATCTCATGAAATACCAAACGCTGGCAGTTATCCTTAACATGAATTTCAGAAACATTTCCGTTTTCATCCGTAATTTTCACCGCATATTCCTTTACCATGGTTTTCGGCATGCGGTAATTTTTTTCTACAAGGTCGAATCTGCAGGGCATGTTGTGGTATTTGCGATTTAAGTCGCTGTCGAAAATGATTCTTATTTTTTCAACCAGCTCCGGCGAATCAAATTCATAAACCAAGCTGTCGCCTGCGTTTCCTTTCCACAAGTTTTCCTCCCCGCGGTCTTTGCCGTTCCGAACAATTTCAGCGTTTGTTTTTGCCTTAAGGGTGAGGGGCGAAACCTCCCTTTCCATAAACGGAAGATAGCAATCGTCAAACATAAGCTGTCTTTGCAGCTCTTTTATATCAATGCCGTTTATATCTGTGCCGCTGTTAACCATTAGTGCCGCGGCTGTGCCCAGCGCCTGCCCTAAAACAGCGCAGGTTGCCATGACACGGGAGGAACTCAGTGCCGCATGGGTCACGCTGATGTTTCTGCCTGCAAACATTAGGTTTTCAATGTTTTTGGAGCACAGCGCCCGAAACGGAATTCCCCAGGGGGATGGAGCTGGGTGGAAAATAGTTGTTTCACCCTTTTGATAGTAAAACCCTTCAGGAAAATGGTCGTCCATAGTCCAGCCGCCATAACCCACTATGTCATAAAACTTTCCTTCTGTTTCCACATCGTTCTGCGTCACCACATGTTTTCCGATATAGCGTCTGCTTTCCCGCTTGCCGGGCAAAAAGCCCACCCAGTCGAGTTCCCAGTTGTCCATGCCGTGGTCGCCGTGGTTTTTAATGTGGTCGATAACGCCAAACGCAATTTTTAAAAGCTCGTCTTTTAATTCCTCTGTGTCGTCAATACAGTTTTGAAGGCCGCCCACTTCAATCCACCAATAGTTTTCTTCTTTGTCGTGGCGCTTGCATTTGAAGCAGGAGTCGTCTGTGTATTGATAGGCCCACTTCGGCGGGATAAACTCGCACTTGTGGTCGGTTTCGCGGAACTGCATTAAACAGCTCATACCCATGGTTTTTAAATCCCGCTCATCAGGGGGAATGGTTTCATTATAATCGCGCTTTGATTCCCGTCCGTAGGTATGCTCTGCGCCAGATAACGGCGCTAAAATAGAGTCGCCTGAACAGTCGGCAAAGTAGGTTGCTTTCACAATGTGAAAGGTTTGGGTCGTCGTCTGCCAGCCCTTTACGCTTACGATTTTGTTCCCGTCCATTTCTGCATCTAAGCACGAGCAGTTCATAATTACCTGAAGATTTTCTTCCAAAAGCGCCTTTTCATACAGCACACTGTCCCAAATGCTAAAGCTAAGGGACGTGTTCCTGTAATGATTGTCTAAAATCATCTCTTCAATTATGCCGGTTTCACGGTTGTCTTTTCCCCGTGCGCCGCAAACCCACATTCTAATTTCGCTGGACGAGTTCCCGCCGAAAACCGGCCGGTCCTGCATAATTGCGACTTTAATCCCGTGCCGCGCGGCAGAAACAGCCGCACAAAGGCCAGCTAAGCCGCCGCCCACAACACATAAATCCACCTGATGGTTTAATGTTCTCATCACTTTTCCCTCCAATTTCATTGCTTCACAAGCCCTTTTACCGCATCATATACGTTTTGCACGCCGCTTTTAAAATCAGACCCATTCACCACAACCACATCTGCATATTTTAAATACAGCTCGTGGCGCTCCTCATACATATCGTAAAGCTTTTGCGGATTGTTTTTTAAAAGCGGCCTTTTTTCCGCGTTCAGTTTTTAAAATATTTTCCACAGAGCGGTTGATGTAGACCACCACTCCGTTTTTCTTTAAATATTTCATGTTTTCCGGCCGCAGAATAACGCCGCCGCCGGTGGAAACGATGGTATGCCGGTAGGAAAGGCCGATATGCTTCGCCGCCTTTGCCTCGATGTCGCGGAAATATTCGTTTCCCCGTGTTTCAAATATTTTAGAAATCGTCATTTTCTGTGTTCGCTCTATGTAGTTATCCATGTCCACAAAGGGCATTCTCATCTTAAAAGACAGAGCAATCCCGACTGTCGACTTCCCTGCTCCCGACATTCCGATTAGAACGATATTGCTCTTTTTCATGCTGCAACCTTTCATCTTACGTTTTCAGTTCTGTAATTTCCAAGCAGAATTAATTCCGCACCGGTTTCTTTGATCTGCGTAATAGCATCCGCAACATTAGAGTCAGCCAAATTTCCTTCAAAATCTATGTAAAACATGTAGGAAAAATCCTTTTGTTTTAACGGACGCGATTCAATATGCATCAAATTTACGCCGTTGCGGGCAAACACAGCCAACACATCGCAAAGCGCACCGCTTTTGTGACGTGTGGTAAACGCCGCGCTAATTTTGTCGCAATTATTATCGCAGGTAAGTTTGTTGGAAATCACCACGAAGCGGGTGGTGTTGCCGCTGTTTTCGTGAATGTTTTCTTTCAGAATTTTCAGGCCATAACTCTCTGCGGCAAGCTTGCTTGCAATGGCCGCCTTTTTTTTGTTGCCGCATTCTGCAACATATTTGGCGGCTAACGCAGTGTTTTCCATAGGCACACATTTAATGTCCGCCTTAAGGCTGCTTAAAAACAGGCCGCTTTGAACAAACCCTTGATTGTGGGAATAAATTTCTTTTATGTCCTCCATCTCGGCGTCACTGGTTCCCAGCAGGCAATGGCGCACGTCTACATACGTTTCGCCGGCAATAAACAAATGCTCCGACAAAATTAAATCCAAGGTATCGGCAATTGCGCCGGAGGAGTTGTTTTCAAAAGGCAGAACGCCAAAGTCCGCTTCCCCGTTTGCAACCAGTTTTGCCGCCTCCAAAAAGGTGTTTACATTTAACTTATGCTTCACAGCGGGAAAAAACTTATTTAATGCCTCACCGCTGTAAGACCCAACAACGCCGGGATAAACAACCTTTAAATCGGCGTTTAAAAAATCAGCAGGCTGATATAAAAAATTCTGCGCGCCATTTAAAACCTTTGCCTGAAGCGAACGCGAAATCCGCATAATGTCTTCAAAAAACTCGGCGGTATATTGTCTGTAGGCAGGATTTTTTGTCTGCTCCATCCGTTTTTTTATCACGGCCTTTTCCCGATCAGGACAAAAAATTTCAAGGCCGCGTTCCTTTTTATATTCGCCTACCTTTTTTGCCGTGTCCATGCGTTTTTCAAAAAGGTCCACGAGCTGTTCGTCAATTTGGTCAATCTCTTTTCTATATTGTTCCAGCATATGTCTTTTCCTCCAACAGCATATCCAAAACCGCCACAGCCAGCGCCGCCTCTATTACCGGTACAGCCCGCTGCACAATGCAGGGGTCATGCCGGCCATGGGTGCTGTAAGTGCTCTCTTTCATTTCTTTGATATTTACAGTTTCCTGCGGCTTGCCGATAGACGGCGTAGGCTTAATGGCAGCTGTAACCACAACCGGCATGCCGTTTGTAATGCCGCCGTTTATACCGCCGTTATGATTGGTTTTTGTTTTTATTTCACCGTTTTGAATATAAAACGGATCGTTCGCTTGACTGCCGCGCATTTGTGAAAACGAGGTTCCAATGCCAAACTCAACCGCTTTCACCGCCGGGACAGAAAAAAGGATTTGGGCAATCCGGCTTTCCACCGACTCGAAAAACGGCGAACCCATTCCAGGCTTTAGCCCTATTACGACCGCTTCAACCGCGCCGCCAACCGAATCTGCCTCCGACTTTGCCGCTAAAATTTCGTTTTCCATTACCGCAGCCTTCGCGCGGTCGAGCAGCGGCAGGGTTTCGCTTTTTATCTTTCTTAATAACTCAACGTCAGGCGCAGCATAGTCTAACGCTGCGTCGCAAACGCTGCCAATGTTTTTAATGTGCGCCAAAACCTCAATCTGCTCTTTTTCCAAAACCTGTTTTGCAATCGCGCCGGCAAACACCAAAGGCGCAGTTAATCTGCCGGAAAAATGACCGCCGCCGCGGTAGTCGTTAAACCCGTGATAGCGCACGATGCCGCTGTAATCCGCATGGGAGGGGCGAAGCAGTTCCGGCTGATAATCCTGCGATCTGGTGTTTGTATTGGAAATAATTGCACAAACCGGCGTTCCCGTGGTTTTTCCGTTAAATATCCCGCTTTGTATTTGCGGAACATCGCTCTCCGATCTGGGGGTGGAAAGCTTGTTTTTTCCTGGTGCACGCCGAGCCATTTCCGTTTTTATTTTATCAAAATCAACTGCAATTCCTGAAGGCAGTCCGTCTAAAACTACGCCAATTGCGTTGGAGTGGGACTCCCCAAAAATTGTTATTTGAAACAGGTTTCCATAGGTTGCTGACATTCGTGTATTGCGCCTCCAAGCTCTGCAAATTTTTCCCAAAAGTTCCCGTAGGATTTTTTCACGCTGTCCGCGCCGCAAATCACAACGTCGCCCTCCGCCGCCGTTGCCGCAATTGCCAGCGCCATTGCCATCCGGTGGTCGTTGTGGCTGTCGACCACGGCACTAAAAAAGCGGCTTGCACCACAAATTTCCAGCGCATCGTTTTCTTCTTTTATCAAAACGCCCAGTTTTTTTAATTCTGTGCACACCGCACGCAGCCGGTCGCTTTCTTTTAGCCTGAGCCGCGATGCACCCACAATTCGGGTAATGCCTTTTGCCTTTGCTGCCAAAACAGACAACACCGGCACCAAATCCGGCACCTGGCTCACATCAACAATATGAACCGGCTCGTCTTTTTTTAGCCGCTCTATCATATTTACAATCTCTTTATCACCCTGGGAGGAGCTTTCACTTAACCCCGTCACGCAAACTTTACTGCCCAGTTCGTTTGCGACAAGATAAAATGCCGCCTGGGAATAGTCCCCCTCCACTGTAACGTTCTGGGGCTGATAAGTTTGGTTTCCGGGAACATAAAAGTGTCTGTAATTCTTTTGTGCTTGCACCCTAACGCCAAACCGCCTCATCATTTCCAGCGTCATGTCAATATATCCTACAGACTCAACTGGTGTTGTGACAACAATTTCGCTGTCGCCGCTCAAAAGCGGAAGCGCAAATAAAAGACCGGTGATATATTGAGAACTCACGTTTCCCGCGAGAGAAAACCTGCCGTGCAAAAGCGTTCCTTCAAGCTGAAGCTTATCTCCCCGCAGTTCATATTGTATTCCTTTTTGGTCAAAAATCTGAAAATAATCGTCTAACGGCCTTTGCATCAGCCGTCCCCTGCCGGATACGGTAAACCGTCCGCCAAAGCTCAGCAGAATGGGAATCAAAAACCGCAGGGTCGAGCCGGACTCGTTGCAGAAGATATTTTCGCCGCAAAAGGGACTTCTTTTCCCCGCGCTGCAAATCGTTACATTGCCATCTGAAACGGTGGCCTCGGCGCCCAACATGCGCACCGCCGCTAAAGTAGCAGATATATCATCACTCAAAGCAATGTTTGAAATGACGGATGTTCCCTTGGCCAAAGCCGCGCAGATAAGCGCACGGTGCGCCGCGCTTTTTGATGGCGGTGCTATAACCGTGCCTGAAAGGCAACCGGGAGATATCGCAATTGTTTTACTCATAAAATTCACCATTAACGCAAGGTTACACCCAACTGGTCGGACAGGGCTTTTAAAATGCTGTCTACCACGGGATTTACGTCTTCGTCTGTCAGCGTTTTCTCTTCCGCGCGGAACACCACTGAATAGGCCATCGACTTTTTACCCTCCGGCACCTGTTTGCCCTTATAAACATCGAACAGCGTCAGGGACTCAAAGATATTCCCTGCTTTTTTCTTTATAATTCCTTCAATCTGCGCAGCTAAAACGCCGTCGTCTGCAATCAGGGCCAAATCCCGCTGCGTGGACGGGAATTTGGGCAGTTTTTTATAGCTTTTATCCGTATTGGCCAGCGAAATTAACGCGTCTAAATCAAGCTCCGCAGCATATACATGGTTCTCCACGTCATAATTTTCGCAAACAGCCGGGTGCATTTGGCCAAGCCGCCCGATTACCTTGCCGCCGGCAATCAGCTCTGCACATCTGCCGGGGTGGAAGGTGGGATCGTCGCTCTTTGGCAAAAAGCTTGCTTTTGCAATGCCCAAATCGTTCAGCAAGACTTCTACTATGCCTTTTAAATCATAAAAATCGCAGCCGCCAAACATTCCTAAGGTAACAACGTGCTTTTCCTCCGGCAGCTGTTCGCCCAAAACAGGGCGGTAAACCTTTCCGGCCTCAAACAGACGAACACTTTCCGCCTTAAAGTTTTCGTTTCGTGAAATCACTTCCATCATGGAGGCCAGTGCAGTTGTTCTCATAATAGAGTTTTCTTCCCCTAACGGATTTGAAATGACAACCGCAGTTCTGCGCGGGTCGTCATCATCCATGTTAAGCTTATCAAAAATATTCGGGTTTGTAAAGCTGAACACCAAAATTTCGTGCAGTCCACAGCCCACTAAGGTGTTTTTCACCCGTTCCTCCAGTTTTTGTTCATACGTTTTCACGCCTACCGTCGCTTCGCCTTTCATTAGCGTGGAGGGAATTTTGTCATATCCATAGATACGGGCGACCTCCTCTGCAACATCGTTAAAGCATAGCACGTCCGGCCGGTAGGTCGGGACGGTAATTTCACCGTTTGCAACAACAAATCCTAAGTCCGTGAGCGCCTGAACCATAAATTCTACCGGCACATTAAAACCGATAAACTGATTGATTCGTTCCGGCTCAAAGGGTATTTTTACAGTTTCCGGCTTAGCTGTATAAACGTCAATTAATCCGTCTACCACCTCGCCGCAGCCAAGCTGCTCCACCAGCTCGCAGGCGCGCAAAACAGCCGGCACCGTGTTTTCCGTATCCAAACCCTTTTCATACCGCGAGGAGCTTTCTGTTCTTAACCCCAACTTTTTTGCAGTAATGCGGACGGATGAGCCTAAAAACGTTGCAGACTCAAACAGCACATCTTTCGTTTCCTCTCGCACTTCAGAGTTTTCGCCACCCATAACACCGGCAACCGCCACAGGTTTTTTCCCGTCGCAAATCATCAGCATAGAACTGTCTAAGGTGTGTTCTGTGCCGTCTAACGTCGTCATTTTTTCGTTTTCTTCTGCGCAGCGCACATGAATTTCGCCGCCCTCTAAATAGTTCATGTCAAATGCGTGCATGGGCTGACCATACTCCAACAGCACATAGTTTGTGATGTCAACTAAATTGTTAATAGAACGAATACCGCAGGAGCGGAGACGGTCCACCATCCAGCGGGGGGACGGTCCAATTTTCACATTTTTCACCATTTTTGCGGTGTACCGTTTGCAAAGGGCAGGCTCATCAACTGTTACTTTCATGTAGTTGTGAATGTCGTCGCCGCTGCCCTTCACTTCGGGCGTATGCAGATGAAACGGCCTGTTAAAGGTAACAGCCGTTTCCCTTGCCAGCCCGATAATGCTGAAACAGTCCGGCCTGTTGGAGGTAATTTCAAATTCCACAACCGGGTTGTCCAGCCCGAATACTTCTTTAATATCTTTTCCTAAAGGCAGGTCGTCCTCCAAAATCAAAATTCCATATTCTGCATCAGGAAAATCTTCTTTCGTCATGCCAATTTCCTCATACGAGCACATCATGCCGTTGGACACAACGCCCCTAAGCTTGCCCTTTTTAATTTTCTTGCCGCCGGGAAGACGCGCTCCGTCTTTCGCAACGGGAACGGTCTGTCCCGGTTTTACATTGTCTGCTCCTGTGACAATTTGAATGGTTTCGCTTCCCACGTCCACCTGGCAGATTTTTAACTTATCTGCGTCCGGGTGCTTTTCCACACTTAAAATTTTGCCCGTTACAACGTTTTCAATTTCGTCGCCTAAATTTTCAATTCCCTCAACTTTCGAACCAGACATTGTCATGGCGTGGTTATATTGTTCCGGCGTAATGCCTGTCATATCTAAATAATCTGAAAGCCAGCTAAGTGGTAATTTCATAATGTTTCATACCTTTCTACCCGCTTTTCGTTTTGCGCCGCCTCTGCGGGTGTTAACTTGCAGCGCACAAATTAAAACTGTTTTAAGAACCGAATGTCGTTTTCATATAAAAGACGCATATCGTCAATGTTCATTCTTCTCATAACAATGCGTTCAAGGCCCATGCCGAATGCGAAACCACTGTAAACATCGGGATCTATGTTACACCGCCTTAAAACATCGGGGTGTACCATACCGGCGCCCAAAAGCTCAATAAAGCCTTCTCCCTTGCACACACGGCAGCCCTTGCCGCCGCACACGAAGCAGGAAACGTCCACCTCTGCGCTGGGCTCTGTAAACGGAAAGTGGTGCGGACGGAGACGGATTTTTGCCTCCTGCCCGTAAAGGGTTTGTAAAAATTGCTCCAGCGTTCCCTTTAAGTCCGCCATGGTGATGCCCTTGTCAACAACAAGGCCTTCCACCTGATGAAACACGGGAGAGTGGGTTGCGTCCACCGCGTCACTTCTGTAAACGCGGCCCGGCGCAATAATGCGAATCGGCGGGCGACTCTTTTCCATTACACGAACCTGTATCGGTGACGTCTGCGTACGCAGCACCACGTTGTCGCTGATATAAAACGTATCCTGGGTGTCCCTGGCGGGGTGCTCTTTCGGAATGTTCAGCGCTTCAAAGTTATAATAGTCCAGCTCAACATCAGGGCCTTCCGCGACAGAAAAGCCCATACCCAAAAATATATCTTTAACTTCTTCCAATACCTTTGTAATCGGGTGCAAACCGCCGATTTGAGGACGCTTACCCGCCATGGTAACGTCAATAACCTCGTCTTTCAGCTTCTGTTCCCGCTCTGCCTTTAAAAGCTCGTTTCGTTTTTCTGCAATTGAGTTTTCAATCGCCGTACGGATGTCGTTTGCCAAGGCTCCGATAACCGGGCGCTCCTCTGCCGACAAAGACCCCATCTGGCGAAGCACCTGTGTCAGTTCGCCTTTTTTCCCCAGCACACGAATTCGAATGTCTTCTAAGGACTGAACCGTATGGAGCTGAGAAAGCTTTTCCTC
>ERZ773108.2294-NODE-2294-length-16672-cov-6.244388_pt1 | contig 16672 bp, 15 predicted proteins | sample MGYA00580570_ERZ773108 | MGnify/ENA primary metagenome ERZ773108 (study PRJEB29015, sample SAMEA2737840) | human gut metagenome | biome: human gut; feature: human-associated habitat; material: faeces | place: China | collected 2012 ...
TCATCAGGGCCTCCAAGAACTCCTCTGAGGCCACGACGCCCGAGGTTCTGGAGCGTAAGCTGCTCCGTGGCGAAGCGTTCGAGGACGTGGCCTCCGTCAGCACCGACGCTCTGGGCCAGCTTCTCGATGCGTTCCGTTCTGCCGGTGACGCCGTGGAGTACCGCCCGCAAATCGCCTTCTCCGGTGAAGATAACGCTATCCGCGAGATCGACACCCTCCGCGCTCGGCGTCGCAAGCTCGATAATGCCCTCGCCCGTTTGAACGCCCTGTACCTCTACGACGACGAAGCCATGCCAGAGAAAGACTTCGTCATGCAGCGCGGCCAGATCACCAAACAGCTCGAAGAAGTCAATGCCCGCATTGAGGAACTGCAGAACCATGAGTCCAGCGAGGAACTGGGCGACGACTTCATCGGCAAGGCCAGCTACTACATCATGGCGAACAAGCTGATTGAAGACCGCTACATCGACTACGAGAAGTACATCCGAGCCATTGACCCCTCTATCCCGCGCAGCTTCCTCCAGCAGATCATAGACCACATCGTCGTGAACGATGGCCGCGTCACCTCCATCACATTCAAGAACGGTGCGACCCACACATTCACCTACAAGACATGAGAAAAGCCCCGGCCTCATATACTGAGGTCGGGGCCATCTTATGCAGTCTATGCAGTATCGCCGCAACATTATGCGCCAAAAAAGTTGTTCAATTTTATAAGCATCCCCTCAAAGCTAACGATGCGTGATGCTTTTCGGTTATCCACGCGGCTTTTTCAGGTTTTTGCGGCGGTTAAGGCGTTTTCCTCGAAAACCCTTATTTTGCGGGCTTTTCGCCATTTTCAGCCTTGGAGGGCATCACGTCTCCAATGAACATCGCATCGCCAAAACTAAAAAATCTATAACGTTCTTTTACCGCCTCTTCGTAGGCATGCAGTACGTGCTCGCGGCCCGCAAGCGCCGAGACCAGCATGATGAGCGTGGATTGCGGCAGGTGGAAATTCGTCACGAGTGCATCCATCACCTTGAAGCGGTAGCCCGGGTAGATGTAGATGCTCGTCCAGCCTGCGGACGGCTCCATGTGTCCGTCCTCCTGTGCCCAGCTCTCGAGCGTGCGGCACGACGTTGTACCGACGCAGATCACGCGTCCGCCGCGCGCCTTCGTCTCGTTGATAAGCGTCGCCGTCTCAGGCGGGATAACGCAGTATTCGCTGTGCATATCGTGCTGCTCGATGTCGTCCTCCTTGACAGGACGGAACGTACCGAGGCCGACATGCAGCGTCACATAGCCGATGTTCACGCCCTTTGCCTGAATTTTTTCCAGCAGCTCCGGCGTGAAGTGCAGGCCCGCCGTCGGCGCGGCGGCGCTGCCGTTGACCTTGGAATAGACGGTCTGGTAGCGCTCCTGATCCTGCAATTCCTCCTTGATGTAAGGCGGCAGCGGCATCTTGCCAAGGTGTTCGAGCACCTCGAGGAAAATACCCTCAAAGTCGAATTTCACCATGCGGTTGCCGTCAGGTAACACGTCAACGACCTCCGCTTTGAGCTCGCCGTTGCCGAACTGCATCTTTGTGCCCTTGCGCAGGTGCTTGCCCGGACGCACGATGCACTCCCATGTTTTGTCGCCGCGGTCGATGAGCAGAAGCACCTCGCACGCGCCGCCGCCCGGTAGGCGCTGGCCCAAAAGGCGCGCCGGCAGCACGCGAGAATTGTTCAAGATCAGGCAGTCGCCGGGGTTCAAAAAGTTCGGCAGCTCATAAAAATGGTGGTGTGAGAGCTCACCCGTCTCCTTGTCAAGGCACATCAGGCGCGATTCGTCGCGCTTTTCGAGCGGCGTCTGCGCGATCAGCTCCTCGGGCAGGTAATAATCAAAATCTTTTGTCTTCATGTTGTTTCTCTTCCCTCATCGGATGCTGACATCCGTGTAGTAAAACTGCAGAATATCGCGGTAGGAATAGCCGAGGTTTGCCATCGAGTACGCCCCCCACTGGCTCATGCCGACATTATGCCCGTTACCGCTGCCGGAGATCACAAAGCTGCCGCTGCCGGACGATGTCGTCGTCCGCTGCACAAGCTGCGATGTGCCGCTCGACGTGATGACGTACACGTTGCCGGACAGCTTGCTGCCGGACAGGTCGTAGCAGTAATCCTTCCAGTTTGCCAGACCAACAGGGCCGTTCACCTGGAACAGGGTGGGAGCCTCGCTCTTCTCCATCTCGCTCATCAGGGTGGTCTCGTACTGGCCGGAAGCGGCGGTGACAACGGTCACAGGCACGCCGGTCTCCTTGGTGTACTCAGCGGCCAGATCCTGCCAATCCTGATCCTGCTCGGGCTTGAAGTTCAGGTAATAGACCTTGCCGTCTGCCTTTGCAGCGGTGCTGGAAGCAGCGGTAGAACTGGCAGCAGAGGAAGCGGTGCTGCTGGAGGAGCCGCCGCAGGCAGCCAGACCCAGAGCAGCGGCGGAAACGCCAGCGGCCTTCAGGAAGTTACGACGAGTGATCATCTTTTTCATAATAAGTTCTCCTTCTTATTAAAATTACAGATCAACTATATACTCTCCGTCCTTCGACGGAGGGAATACAAAATTTAAATTGCCCTTACGCTTTCGCCCTGCTGCAATTCCGGCTGCAAGGTCACGGTCTGGGCGGGGGAGCCATGCTCGATCTGCCGCACCAACAGTTCGATGCTTTGCAGTGCGATCTGCTCGCTGGGCTGGACGATGGTGGTCATCACCGGCACGCAGTAGCGGGACATCGTGATGCCGTCAAAGCCAATCACCGAAACATCCTCCGGTACCCGCAGCCCGGCGCTTACCAGCGCCCGGATGGCGCCAAAGGCGATGACATCGCTCATGGCGAAGAGGGCGGTGAACTCTGCCCGTCGGGCCAGCAGACTGTTCATGGCGTGGTAGGCGGATTCGAAATCGTAGTTGGACAGGCCGTACAACTTATCGTTGAACAGGATGCCCGCATCCTCCATGGCCTGTTGTGCACCCTTGCGGCGCATCAGGCTGGGGTAGCTGGTCACCGGACCGCCCAAAACGGCGATCTTGCGGTGCCCCTGCCGGATCAGGTAGTCCACAGCGGTATAGGCCGCTGCCCGGTCATCTACGCCCACCATGGAAAGGTTGGGGAAGTCCAACTCATCCGTGACCAGCGTGGTGAGCACCGAGGGAACATTGATACGGTCGAAGCCCCGCTGGAAGTTGGCTACGCTGCCGCCCAAGAAGATGATGCCTTTGGGCTTGATCTCCCGCAGGATCTTTTCGGCGGCGTCGATCTCGTTGGCGTTCTCGTCCAAGTAAGAGACGATGCCGTTGTACCCGTACAGGGTGGCGGCACGCTGAAGCTGCACCAGAAAATCCGAGAAGAAAATATTCCGGGTGCCTTTTACTACGAACACCAGACTGCGGGACTGCTGGATCTTCAGCTGTCGGGCGTTGGTGTTGGGCACGAACCCGGCCTCCCGCATCACCTTCAGAACGTGCTCCTTGGTCTCCGGGCGGACATCCGGCCTGTCGTTGATCACACGGGAGATGGTGCTGACAGAGCAACCGCTGATCCGTGCAATATCCTTGATGGTCAGGTTTGCCATGTCGGAGAGCCTCACTTTCTGAAAGTATTTCGGGAACGTTGTCGGGAACGTTCCCAGCGACATTAGTATGGCACATTCTGTATAAAAAATCAATAAGTGTGATACAACTTTGTGCAAGGTGTGCAATGCCGCCCCTCGCGTTTGTGCAGTTTGATTTGCGCGCAAAGCAGCAAATCTGAAAATACCGATGATTCCCGGTACAAGTCATAAACAACCGGGACAATCGTACCGGTTTGTAACTTTTTGCGCGAAAAACGCTTCCCGGTACACAGCTGAATGTGCTATACTATGTGAAAAAGGAGAAGGGGCAAAATGTTATGATCTTATCCTTACAGGGTTGCATGGCAGTGGGAAAGACCACGGCAGCGCGCTATCTGGAACAGCACTGCCAACAGGTACAGGTTTGTTTTGAGGACAACGCTGCCGTTCTTGCAGAGATAAAGCAGCGTGGGTTGAATAAGAACAGCTATGCGGACTATCTGGAGATCCAACGGCTCTTTTTGCGCAATGAGCTGCGCCGCGGGCAGGAAGCAAAAAAATACCCCCACGCCGTGATGGATTTCGGCGCGGAGGAGATTGAGTTCTACACCTTGAACTACCCCAAGAGCAGGGGGCTGGAGTGGGAGATGGAAGCGATCCGGCAGGCTTTGGCCCCGGAGCTTGCAGCGGTGCAGGCTTGTATGCCGGAGCACATTCTGTTTCTGGACGCTTCCGAAGCCGTCCTGCGTGCCCGTAAAGCGGGAGATACCACCCGTTCCCGGGAATTCTTTGCGTATTACCTGAACCACCTTCTGCCGCTGAAACGGGAATGGTTCCGGGAAAAGAAAAACGTAACATTTCTTTCTACCGACGGGCTGACCGCTCGGCAGGTGGGGGAGAAGGTAAAACATTGGTGTGAACAGTATATCTAACGCAAGCAAAAAAGCGCTCTCACCTTGTCATCGGTGAGAGCGCTTTGCTGATTGCTGATTATTTTGATCGGGTTGGTTTTTTAAAAATTAGTCGCTGACGTAGGGCATCAGAGCAACGTGACGAGCACGCTTGATGGCGATGGTCAGTGCGCGCTGATGATAAGCGCAGGTGCCGGTCACACGGCGGGGAATGATCTTTGCACGCTCAGAGACGTACTTACGCAGACGGGGCACGTCCTTGTAATCGATGGTGTCGATGCGATCGACACAGAAGCTGCAAACCTTCTTGCGGCCGCGACGCATGGGGCGTGCGGGGCGAGAGCCTTCGGTTCTTTCAAAAGCCATTGCTTATTACCTCCTATTGGATTTTTAACGGATAGACCGTTTCGTGTCAGAACGGCAGGTCATCGCTGTCATCAATGACGGCGAAGTCGTCGGCATTGCCGGCAGAGTAGCTGGGAGCTGCCTCCACAGCAGCCGGACGGGCAGGCGCTGCGTTCTGGTAGGACGGAGCGGCATTCTGATAGCCGTTTCCGTCACCTGCATTGCTGCTCTTGGGGCCTGCAAAGTTGATGTTGTTGGCAACCACTTCAACGGCAGTGCGGTTTGCGCCGGTCTTATCCTGATACTGACGGGACTGCAAACGGCCGTCCACAACGATCAGGGAACCTTTCTGGAAATAGCGGCAGACGAATTCGGCCTGCCGATCCCATGCAACCACATCGATCCAGTCCGCCACGCTCTGCCCATTGGCATCGCGGCGCCCGCGGTCGCAGGCAATGCGGAACGAAGCAACGTTCTTGCCGGTAGTGGTCTGACGCATTTCAGGGTCACGCGCAAGGCGACCCATGATAGCAACAACATTCAACATAGTACGGTTTCCCTTTCTGTCACAGAAGAATTACTCCTCGTGAGCAATGATCAGGCTGCGCATAACGCCTTCAGTGATCTTGTACACACGGTCCAGCTCAGCGGGGAAGCTGGGCTCGCTGGTGAAGTTGATCACGGTGTAGACGCCCTCTTCCTCGTCGTTGATGGGGTAGGCCAGACGGCGCTTGCCCCACTCGTCGATAGAATCGATCGTACCGTTAGCCTCGATCAGGGACTTGAACTTACCCACCAGAGCGGCGGAAGCCTCCTCATCGAGAGCGGCGCTGGTAATCAGCATGGTTTCGTACTTTGCCATTTTTGTAGCACCTCCTTTTGGACTTGAGGGCCCTGCGGATCTGCAAGGCCAAGGGTACACAGGCTGCGGTATCGCGGCCTGTGTGGTGTGTCTGTTCAGACAGCAATTTATTATAGCAAGCTTCTTTACTTCTGTCAAGCTTTTTTGACAAAAAGAACGATAAAAAATGTTTTGCATTTTTTGGTAAAAAGGACTATAATGTAAACGCTTTCCCTGCAATATGGCAGGGCCGGGGCTCCGGCAGTGGCAGGAAAGCGGGAAAAATTAAAGGAGGATAATCCATGTATTCGTTGTTTCGAGATCTGGCAATCATAATCCTGAGCGCGAAATTCTTCGGACTGGTGGCGCGTAAGTGCAAGGCTCCGCAGGTGGTGGGCGAGATCATCGCCGGCCTGCTGATCGGCCCCTGCTTGCTGAACCTAGTGCAGATCAGTGACTCCATCTCCATCTTTGCAGAGATCGGCGTTGTGATGCTCATGTTCACCACCGGCCTCGGCACCAACCTGAAAGAGCTGATCAAGGCAGGCCCCATCGCCACCCTGATCGCTACCGTTGGCGTGGCTGTGCCTCTGGTGGGCGGCACCTTGTTATATGGTGCGTTCTACGGCTTTGCCGCAGTTGGCAGCCCGGAGTTCTACCGGGCGCTGTTCATCGGCACCATTATGACCGCTACCAGTGTGTCCATCACGGTGGCAACCTTGCAGGAGCTTGGGCACCTGAAGAGTTTTTTGGGCACGACTATCGTCAGCGCCGCTGTCATTGATGATGTCATCGGCATCGTGGTGCTCACCTGCGTGCTGGGTGCCAGCAGCGGCACCGGTACGGGTCTGGGCAAGGTGCTGTTCAATACGGTGCTGTTCTTTGCCACCGCACTGGGCGTTGGCCTTGTGGCGCACTACGCCATGAAGTGGCTGGATCAGCGCAACCCCCATACCCAGCGTATCACCATCGTGAGCATGGCCTTCTGCTTTGCCATGGCCTACATTGCTGAGGAGTACTTCGGCATCGCCGATATCACCGGCGCTTACATTGCAGGTATCGTGCTGTGCACCATGGATGACGCGCCCTATGTAGAGCGCCGGGTGGATATCAGCAACTACGTTATCTTTGCGCCGATCTTCTTTGCCTCCATCGGCCTCAAGACTGATATCAGCGGCCTGACCCCGGAAATCCTGCTGTTCTGCGTCTGCTTTGTGGTTGTGGCGCTGATCACCAAGATCATCGGCTGCGGTCTGGCTGCAAAGGTCTGCCGCTTCAACTGGGACGACTCCCTGAAGGTCGGCGTCGGTATGATGACCCGCGGCGAGGTGGCACTGATCGTGGCACAGAAGGGCTTGGCCATCGGTGTGGTAGACCCGGTCTACTTTACCGCTGTGATCCTGCTGATCGTGGTGTCCAGCGTGGCTACCCCGCTGGCACTCAAGGCCATGTTCACCAAGCGCCCGCCCGTGCCGCATCCCAGTCAGGCAAACTAAATCAGGAATTTAATTTTCATATTTAGGGTTCAGAAAGGCCTGCGGGCGTTTCTGAACCCCTTTTTATCTGAATATAGGCAAAAAAACGGGGCCGCTGCACATAGTTTCGTGCAACAGCCCCGTTTTTATTGTTTACGCAGTATATAATTTACAGCGTCTTGCAGAACTCCTTCAGGTAGGCGCGGAACTCCTCGCCGATCTCAGGGTGCTGCAATGCCAGCTCCACCTGCGCCTCCACGACCTTGAGCTTATTGCCCATGTCGTAGTGCTTGCCGGTGAACTCCACGGCGGTCATGCCGCCGCGGGTGCGGGCATACTCTGCCATGGCATCGGTCAGCTGGATCTCGCCACCGGCACCGGGCTTGGTGTGGGCAAGGATCTCGTAGATCTCCGGGGTCAGCAGCACACGACCCAGAATGGAATAGTTGCTGAACTCCTGCCCCTTCTTGGGCTTCTCGATCATATCGTCCACAAAGAAGTAGTTGTCGTGGATGGGAGTGGTCTTTAAGCTGCAATAGCGGCTCACGTCCTCCCAAGGCACAGCGGACACGCCGGCAACCGGACGGCCGAACTCCTCGTAGGCGCGGATCAGCTGGGCGCAGACCGGATCCTCGCCCCAGATCACGTCATCGCCATAAATGACCACAAAGGGATCATCGCCGGTAAAGGCCTTGGCGGTGTTGACTGCGTGGCCCAGACCCAGCGTCTCCTTCTGGCGCACAAACAGGATGTTGGCCATATTGGCGATGCCCAGACACTCCTCCAGCATCTTTTCCTTGCCGGGCTTTGCCAGCTTTTCCTCCAGCTCGGGGCTGCGGTCAAAATGATCCTCAATAATGCTCTGGTTGCGGCCCAGAATGATCAGGATATCGGTAATACCGGAGCGGACGGCCTCCTCCACCAGATACTGGATGGCGGGCTTATCCACGATGGGCAGCATTCCCTTGGGCATTGCCTTGGTAGCGGGCAGTACGCGGGTGCCAAGACCCGCAGCCGGAATAACGGCTTTGGTGACTTTTTTCATAATGATTCTCCCATGTTCTCATTTTATGCACGGTGAACCGCGCTTTTCAGCAGGATCCCCATCCTGCATGAACCGTTATCAGATAAAGGTGCCTACCAGTGCGTTCAGGTCCGGCCCCAGCAGCATGGAGCAAAGGCTGCCTACTAGCATCAGCAGGATGAACGCTCCGATGCAGGCTGCAAAGCTGACACCGCCCTGTGCGTTCAGCACGGCGCGGCGCTGCTCCGGGTCCGGGAACTCGGCACGGATGCGGCGGATGCGTGCCGCTGCACTGCGGCGGTAGAGCCACTTGCCATACAGCCCCCGCACCAGCATCAGTGCAAAACTGAGAAGGGACATGACGCGGCTCAACACTACCAGCATAGAGGCGCTGATCCCGGCGGTCAGGGGGCTGCCGGTGGTCTGCATCATACTGATTAAGGTGGGGATGAACAGCAGCAGTTCTGCGGCCAGAAAGCCGAAGGCGGGCTTCCACGCCTTGCGGTAGAAAAAGTAGAACGGGCCGAACAGCAGCGCTGAAAAACTCATGGAGATCTTGGAGTGACGCAGCTGCATCTGGCTGTAATCGTTCAGGTAGACCGGCGCGGCTGTGCCGATAAAATCCACCCAGTCCTGATAGGGGACGCCGTCGATCAGTTCATCCTTGCCAAAGGCGGCGCGCACATTGCGGTGCACCGGGTCAACGACCTTCTCGGTAAAATTACGGTACATTTCGTCCCGGTACATCCTGCTGTAATCAAAATCCCGGTTCTGCTCGGCGCTGGCGGCAGCACGGTCGTTGGGCTGTTCTGCGCTCTCAGGGGGCAGGGCAGCGCCGCAGCAGCGGCAGACATTCTCGCTGCGCAGGGTGCGCTCCCCGCAGGTGGGACAGGTGCGCAGCTGCGCATCCTGATAAGGAAACTTCCATTCATAGCCTGCGCCATGGGCAGGGGCGTGGATGCACAGACCCATCTTCTCGTAACAGGTGCGGTGATAGGGTGCACCGCAGTCCGGGCAGACCACGATGTCGTCCTGAAGGGTCAGCGGCTTGCCGCAGCCCTCACAGGGACAGCCATAATATTTCGGCATGATATCCTCCTGTGAAATCGATCATACTGGTATTATACTCCCCCGGGTATGAAAAGAAAAGGTGAAAATCTTTAAAAATCCGGCAAGATAGTATTTTTCCTCTTTACTTTATCACAGATTCTCGGTATACTAATGAAGTATCTGTGTATAAACTGTGTCTTTTGGCGGAGCAGAAAATGCGCGCTGCGCGTGCGTTTTGCACCCTGCCGGGGACATTATTGTTATGATGTAAACCCTTGAACGAGAGGAACTTAGAGAATGATCACGACTGATGAACTGAAAGTGCAGTTGGCCGAGCACGCCAAGGCCGTTAAGGACCTGGAGGAAGCACTGGCCATTGAAGCAAGCCGCAAGCGCGTGCAGGAGCTGGAGCACACTATGTCCCGCCCCGGATTTTATGATGATGCAGAACTGAGCAAGAAGGTCTTTGACGAGGTCGGCGACCTGAAGGGCAAGCTGAATCGCTTTGAAAAGCTGCAGGGTCTGTACGATGACGCTGAGACCATGCTGGAGATGCTGGACGAGGAGTACGACCCCGCCATGATCCCCGAGGCCGAGGAGGCCGTGAACACCGTGGGCAAGGCTGTGGAGGAACTGCAGCTGATGACCATGCTGAACGGCGAGTACGACCACAGCAACGCCATCCTTACCTTCCACGCAGGCACCGGCGGCACCGAGGCACAGGACTGGGCCGAGATGCTGTATCGTATGTATAATAAGTGGGCACAGGCACATGGCATGACCGTGGAGGTGCTGGATTATCAGGACGGCGATGAAGCCGGTCTGAAGAGCGCCTCTATGATGGTCAAGGGTGCCAACGCCTACGGTCTGCTTAAGAGCGAGAACGGCGTGCACCGTCTGGTGCGTGTCTCTCCCTTTGACGCCAACGCCCGCCGCCAGACCAGCTTTGCTTCTCTGGAGGTTATGCCCGAGCTGGACAACACCATTCAGGTGAACATCCGCCCCGAGGATATCGAGATGCAGGTGTACCGCTCCTCTGGTGCCGGCGGCCAGCACATCAATAAGACCTCCTCTGCTGTCCGTCTGATCCACAAGCCCACCGGCATCGTGGTCAACTGCCAGACCCAGCGCAGCCAGTTCCAGAACCGCGACTACGCTATGGAAATGCTGAAGGCTAAGCTCTACCAGATCGCCAAGCAGCAGCATATGGATAAGATCGACGACATCAAGGGCGTGCAGAACGAGATCGCATGGGGTCACCAGATCCGCAGCTATGTGTTCATGCCCTACACTATGGTCAAGGATCACCGCACCAACTACGAGACCGGCAACGTGGATGCCGTGATGGATGGCGATATCGATGAGTTCATCTTCGCCTACCTCAAGGCCGCCAGCCGCGGCGAGCTGCAGGACGCATAAGCGCCTGTCCCTGTAAAATCATAACCGCACCTGTGTCCATTTTTGGATGCGGGTGCGGTTTTTTCGTGATTGTCTGCGCATACTAACCCCGAAAAATGCGCAGGGAGGCCGTAAAATGTCCAAGCACAGCATCGTCAGGTGGATAAAGATAATAGGTGTTTATCTGCTGGTGGCCGCGGTGGCGGCGCTGGGCTGGCTGTGGTGCGCCCTGCCGGAGGAGGTCTATCTGGAACCGGAACAGACGCTCACGCTGCCGCGCTTTGGCTGGGTGGAGCCGCTGCGCGGGCACGGCAGCCGCAATGTGGCCAGCACCCGGGCAGCGGGCAGCTACCAGACCACGCTGGCACTGGGCGGCTGGCTGCCGGTCAAGACCATCCGCGCCACCGTGATGCAGCGCCCCACGGTCACGGTGTGCGGCACGCCCTTTGGGGTGAAAATGTTCTCGGAGGGGGCGCTTGTGGTGGGCTTTTCCGAGGTGCACACCGCCGCCGGTACGGTAAACCCTGCGAAGCAGGCGGGGCTGCGGCTGGGCGACCGGGTCATCCGCATGGGAAACACGGTCACCGAGACCAACGAGCAGGTCCATGCCGCGCTGGAGGCCGCTGCCGGTGCGGCGGTGGAGGTGGTCTACGTCCGCAAGGGGGAGCAGCGGCAGACCACCCTTTTGCCGGTGTGGGATACGCAGAACGCCCAGTGGCGGGCAGGGATGTGGGTGCGGGATTCCTCCGCCGGGGTGGGCACTCTGACCTTTGTGGATGTGCAGGCCGGGGTATTCGCCGGGCTGGGGCATCCTATCAGCGACAGTGACACCGGCGAGCGGGTTGCCCTGCGCAGCGGCGAGATCGTGGCCTGCCAGATCGTGGGCTGCACCGGCGGTACCGCCGGCAGCCCCGGAGAGCTGAAAGGCAAATTCCTCAGCGACCACGCCCTTGGAAGGATCTGCATCAACGGCGAAAACGGCGTCTACGGCACGGTAAGCACCGCCATTGCCGGGCGGCAGACAGAAATCGCTTTTGCGCAGGAGGTGCTGCCCGGCGCGGCAGAGATCCTGACCACCACCAGCGGCGAAACACCCCGCAGCTACCGTGTCTATATAGAAAAGGTGAACGACGCCGACCCGCGCCGCAACATGGTGCTGCGCGTCACCGACCCGGCACTGCTGGCGCAGACCGGCGGCATCGTGCAGGGGATGAGCGGCAGCCCCATCCTGCAAAACGGACGGCTGGTGGGTGCAGTGACCCATGTGCTGGTCAATGACCCGACACGAGGCTACGGCATTTTTGCGCAAACCATGCTGGAACAGGCACATTCCGTGCCCGGAAGGGACGCGGCAGCATAAAAAAGTAGGACATTCGAGCGGAATTTCCATAATTTCCCAAAATAAACCGTTGAACTATCTGGAAAAATATGGTAAAATCCATGGTGTTAAGGGAACTGCACACATTGGAGGAAACAACCATGGACAAAGTTAGATTTTTGATGTCGGATACTGGTGCCCCGTTCACTGCCGCCTGCCGCGAAGCGCTGGAGCAGAAGGGCGTGGACGTGACCGTTGTGGAAAAGGACGGCAACAAGGTCCTGCAGAAAATGCTCACCGTGCGCCCGCAGGTGGTCCTGCTGGATGCTTTTATGCCCGGTCTGGATGCCCTTGCGGTAAAGCAGCGCTACAATGCCGCCGGTGAGCGGCACACCTCCTTCTTCGTGACCGGTGCCTTCCAGAGCGAAGAGATGGTACAGGAGCTGCTGGACGAAGGCTTTGCCTACTACTTTGTAAAGCCCTTTGATGAGACCGTGCTTGCCGCACGGGTGCTCAAGGCGGCACTTGGCCCGGAAAAGCACATCCTGCACACCAGCGTGGACAGCGATGAGCTGACCGTTACCGAGATTTTGCACCAGATCGGTGTCCCTGCCCACATCAAGGGCTATCACTATCTCAGGGAAGCTATCATACAGTCCGTGAACGATAAGGAAATGCTTGAAAGCGTTACAAAGCTATTATATCCTGCAGTGGCAAAAAAATTCGCAACTACGCCCTCCAGAGTGGAAAGAGCCATACGCCATGCCATTGAGATAGCATGGGACAGAGGAGATATCGACACCCTCAACAGCTTTTTCGGCTACACAATAAACACAGGCAAGGGCAAGCCCACAAACAGCGAATTTATCGCACTTATCGCAGACAAAATAAGCCTTAAATTCAAGACCACCATGGCGGTCTAGGGGTCATAAGTCATATATGCAAAAAGAGCAGAACGCATTTTCACGTTCTGCTCTTTTGTTACTTGTTGATAAATGTAGGGGCGAACAGTGTTCGTCCGTCTTTGTTCGCCTGCTAAATTTGCAATAAGACAAACTTTTTCGCTTTGGGTGTGACGTTGCATTTCCGAACACAGGCGACCTCAGGTCGCCCCTACACACAAAATACAAAAAAGAGGGCGAAAATGATCCGCCCTCTGCATTTTCATATTATCACAGTTTTATCTCTTCGCTGTTCTTTTCGTCCTTGCTGTTGTCATGCTCTATCCTGTCACGGTGAGTTTCAAGAGGAGCTGAATCCTTTACGCCCTCAGTAGCTTCTTGTATAAAGCAGGTCTTTACCGTCATAAAGATTATTCTAAGATCAAGCATAAGCGACTGATGCTCTATGTACATAAGGTCAAGCTTCAGCTTGTCATAAGGCGTAGTGTTATACTTTCCCATTACCTGCGCATAGCCCGTAAGTCCAGCCTTGACTTTCAGCCTGTATTTAAACTCAGGCATTGTTTTTTCATACTTCTGCGCGATCTCAGGCCGCTCAGGTCTAGGCCCTACAAACGACATATCGCCCTTTAGTATGTTTATAAGCTGCGGAAGCTCGTCTATCCTTACTTTTCTTATAAACTTTCCTATAGGAGTGATACGGCTGTCATTTTTCTTTGCAAGGGTCGCGCCGCTTTTCTTTTCAGCGTCAACTATCATGCTTCTGAACTTGTATACCTTGAACACCCTGCCCCCTGTTGTGAGCCTTTTCTGAGAATAAAGCACAGGACCGCCATCATAAGCTTTTATTGCAATAGCCGTCACTAGCATGAACGGCGAAGCGATAACAAGCGCCGCTGCTGACAACAAAATATCGAGCGTTCTCTTTACCGCACGCTGTTCCCAGCGCAAGCCGTCATTTCTCGCCAGCAAAAGGGGCGTATCGAAAAGGTGGAAATCCTCCGCACCCCTTACGATAATATCTGACAGCTTAGGGTTTATATAAGTCCTGATAGAGTTTTCAAAAGTAAATTTCAAAAGCTTGTTTCTCAGGTCATTTGGAATATCTGAGATTATAACAGCCTCGTGTTTTAATATCTCACGCTCGATATCCTCAAGGCTCTCCTCACAGCTTATAGAAGCGCATATCCTGTATTTGTCATTTCTCACGCTCATTTTTGAAACAAGGTACTTAGCGTTCTTGTTTCCATAAACGATTATCATTCGCCGTGGAGGGTATACCGCCTGATATATCCAAGTGAAAACATAGCTCCACGCAAAGGCTATGGCCACCTGAATTACCGTCATAACAAGTATGGGCGCTATGTTGAGCCTGCCTCGTCCAATAAGAGAAACGAGTATAAATTCTATAAAATTCGCACCCAACAATCCCAGCACCTGCGAACCAAAAAGCCCCGTGAATTTATCATATCCAAGACGGAAGCCGTTAAAGGTCTTTGCCATGGATATATAGAGCACCGCATAGATAGCCACCATAAGTATGTTACCATTATGCCAGAACGGGTCACGCATCGCCTTGTTGTAAAAGTTGTTCCAAACCGTGTCGAAGCACTTCATAAAGGCACAGATTATAACAAGTGCGCTGAGATAGTTAAGTATCTTTTTGAACTGATCTCTGTTATTCAACAAAAAACCGCCTTTCTCTGCTGTTTTTGTTATCTGCTCAATGAGTAAAGTATAGCATACTTTTCGCCAATAATCAAGCATTACACACAATTTTCACCGACTGCCACCTTTTTTAGCCTGATTTTTCAAGATAATACCTGTATCTTCATTCGATATAGTTTTAAACTATGGCAGACCATAGAATAAAAATTATTGATTTACTAGGAATTTTGTGTTATAATGTACTTTACAGAAAAATAAAAAATATATTTTTATATAGATAACAGAAAAGAGGAAAATAAATGAAGACCTGCGAGCTTTTCAAGAAAAAGACAACATTATCCTTTGAGGTATTCCCACCAAAGAGTTCAACGCCTGTTGAGAGCATATACAGCACCATATCACAGCTCCAGCCACTTAACCCTGATTTTATCAGCGTAACATACGGAGCAGGCGGAAGCACGAACAATGCGACTATCGACATATGCTCGGCTATAAAAAATCACCACAAGATAGAGTCGGTGGCACATCTTCCATGCCTTTATCAGACAAAGGAGCGAGTATTAGAGCAGCTTGAAGAGATGAAGTCTGCGAATATCGAGAACATACTTGCTTTGAGAGGTGACAGAAACCCTGATTTTGAGCCGGCAGGTGATTTTCACTACGCTTCCGACCTTGTATCTTTCATAAAAGAACACAGCGACATGAACGTAATAGGCGCATGCTATCCTGAATGTCACCCGGAGTGCGACAGCATAGTAGATGATATAAAGCACCTGAAGGATAAAGTAGACGCAGGCTGTTCACAGCTTATCACCCAGCTTTTCTTTGACAACAGCACATTTTACGATTTCAGAGAAAAAACAGCCATAGCAGGTATAAACGTGCCTATCGAAGCAGGAATAATGCCTGTGACCAACAAAAAGCAGATACTTAGAATGACCACCCTTTGTCATGCGACCCTGCCGAAGAAGTTTCTGAAGATAATGGACAAATACGAGAACGACCCAATAGCAATGAGAGATGCAGGCATAGCCTATGCGGTATCGCAGATAGTAGATCTCATCGCCAATGATGTAGACGGCATACACCTTTACACCATGAACAATCCATATATAGCAGAGAAGATATGTGAAGCGGTGAAGTCGCTTTTCTGATTTACACAAACGCAAGCAGGCGGAGAATTGATCTCCGCCTGCTTTTTTGTTTTCCGCACAGACCAACTGTAGGGGCGAACAGTGTTCGCCCGTTTCATTTTTTCACGATCCTACTGATTATTACATTGTATAAACACTGCACCCAAATGTAGGGGACGGCGCCCCGACGTCCCCACATCGAAGCGTTAAGGTTTGATTTATCATAAAGCTGTGTAGGCAAACAAAAGCGGGTCAGAGCTTTATACTCCGACACCGCTTTATTATAGCTTATTATTCATATCTCAAAGCGTCGATAGGATTGAGCTTCGCCGCCTTTATGGACGGAATAAGTCCAAATACTATTCCAACTACCATTGAAAATACCACCGACACTACTATTGACGCCGAGGATATCGCCACAGGCACTTCTGCTACCTTCGCTATTACCTGTGAAAGCCCTATACCCGTCAGCACACCGATTATTCCGCCTATGCTCGTAAGCACTGCCGCTTCTGTCAAAAACTGTGCAAGAATTCTCTTTTTCCTTGCTCCAAGTGCTTTTTTCAGTCCTATCTCTCTCGTTCTCTCTGTTACCGACACGAGCATAATGTTCATTACGCCTATACCGCCTACCAACAGCGAGATGCTAGCTATCCATATAAGCATCTTATTAGTGGATGAACTCAGATCCTGCAATGACTTCGCCTGCTCCAGCAGGCTATCGCTCTTGTATTCCACAGAAGCGCTGGTTTCCTCACTTCCGCCCTTTACAGCCGAAACGTTCTCGTTAAGAATATCCGCCGACTTTTTGCCCGCATTCGTCATGGAGTCTGTGTCCACAGCCTTTACGATACAGTTTTCCGGTTCGTCATAGCGGAAAACTATCCCCCAATCGTTTGTGGGGATAAAGATAAGTCCGCTTGATGTCTGATTGTATGTGTAGTAGTCCTCCACGGAGCTTATAACAGGCTCAAAGCTTGAATTTTTCACAGCCACGCCTATTACAGTGAACGGCTCGCCACTTATATCTATGACCTT